>Ga0257125_1000065_pt1 | contig 153674 bp, 106 predicted proteins | sample SI106_200metaG_FD_190183 | JGI IMG/M metagenome (GOLD analysis project Ga0257125, IMG submission 190183) | Marine microbial communities from Saanich Inlet, British Columbia, Canada - SI106_200 | ecosystem: Environmental > Aquatic > Marine > Inlet | place: Canada: British Columbia | collected... | reverse complement strand
GCGCAGTCATCACCGGCTGGTCCTGCTTCCAAAACGAGGGGCGCGAAAAGGAGGAACTCGATTTCGAGCCGGATGGCTACTTCCGCAAAAGCAATTGGGAAAAAGATCTCCTGGCGGCAGTGCGGATCGTCGGAGAGAAGAACAGTCCGGACGGCAAATCCCCGGAAAAAGACGCCCTCCAATTCGGCACGACCCTGTCCTCGGGCTCCGAAATCGGCAACGCCTCCTGGGGATTTGCGACCTACGAGCGCTGGGCCCGTGCCCTGGAAGACGAGAGCAACAGCAGCGTCGATGGCGATCTGCTGAAAGGCCGCCTGCGCTACTACACCCATTTCATCGGCCACCTGGCCGCCCAGAAATGGTACACCGCCGCCTTTCTGAAGGAGATGAAAACATCGGTCGGCAACGTCAGCGACGTGCTGCACGCCGCCGCCAACTACGCCAAAATCCACGAATTGATGTGGGAATGCTGGAAGGTGGCCGGCGGCTACTGGCGAGATTCCGATGGCGAAATTGAAAAGTTCAGGAATATCGAAGCGCGTCAGAAGATCGCGGCCATTGTCCGGGAGGTCGGCGAACTCGACCGAGCCGCAGTAACCCACATGGAATCGGCCCTCGCCGCCTGGGACAAGCCCCACGCTTATTACATGACGCCATAACCGGGTGATTTCGACCATGCTGCCCCACGACCCCATCCCCTGGCTCCTCGAACAGGAGGGCCTGCACGCCGTTCGCGCCCGACGCCTTCTCGATATCGACCTGCAGGACGACGCCGACGTGGTCCGCGCGCTCGAACGCGACCTGGCGAAGTCTCAGTCCAAAGACGGCTCCTTCGCACAGAGCCCGATGAAGACGGCCGGCGTGCTCAACCTGCTCGACGACCTGCGCGCACAGGATTCGGAGAAACCGATTGCCAGGGCCGCGTCGTACCTCATCTCCCTCCTCGAATCCCAACCAGGATACGAACGGGCGTGCGCCGTCACCCCGGGCAGTCTGCGAACCCCCTGCGATCTGTGCGGCTTCTTCGGCCCGTACGAAGATCGCGCTCATCCCGAAACGATGGCCGATGGAGCCCGCGAGATGAACTTCTACCGCGAATACGAACCGCTGCTCGGTCCACAAAAGCCGGTTCGCCCCGAGCGCCGCTCCTCCCTCGACCGCGCCGGTCCTCCCTCTTGCTACTCCTGGGGTCTGATCCCCCTCAGCTACACCGTCGAAGCGCTCTGCCGCGCCGGCTACGCAGAAGACGAAAGGCTCCAACCGGCCGTCAACGCTCTCCTCGGCGTCCAGCGCGAGAGCGGCGGCTGGTGCCGCAACCTGGGCGGCCATCCGACCTGCACAGCCCACGGCTTCCGCTGGCTGGGAAGACATCCCCGGCTGCGCGAGAGCGAATACGCCGTCTGCGCTCTCGGATTCGTCCACAAAAAAACAAAGGGGAACGGCATCTTCCCCGCACTTCAGGCACTCGCCTCCTTCCCCCTGTCCAGCGTCCGCGGAATCATTCGCCAGATGCTTACCGAACTGGTGCCCCGCCAGCGCAAAAACGGCACCTTCGGCAAACCCCACCAGATCGAAAAGATCGCCGCCGCGCTGGTCGCCGCACGCCTCCTCGATGGTTCATAAGGAGGGAATTCACCGCGATAATTTTATGCTCAGGATGTCGATCAATTGATTTCTCGGCCTTCCGACCACAAAATGACACCAGACTGAGATCACACCTCGACTATGAAAATTCCGTGGAACCAAGAAACCTTCGCCGCCAGCGTCACCGGCCGGGCCTGGACCTACACCGAGCACGACGGCGGTTGGAAAAACTGCTGCGACGCTGCCGAACTCAGAGCGATATTCGCCGAGGAAATGACCCTCGAATCCATCCCCGAATGGGCGGTGGAGATCGTCGACCGCATGCTGACCAATCCCCTCGCCCCCTGCGGCCACTACACCTTCCCCCGCCCCATCCTCCAGGTCTGCGAAGCGATTGGCCAGGAACGCTGTCCCGACCTCATCCTGAGCTGCTACACCGCCGACCCTGAGCGAAAAATTCTGATGTCCCGCTACATCTTCATCCTGGACGCCTGGGCCAAACGCGCCCCCCTTGAAGCGGTTCGCGCCGAACTCCCCCTGCGCGGCGACCCGGACAAGGATTGGAATCGCATCTCCGAGGCGATTTTCGCCACCCTCGGCGAACCCACCCAACAGCGTCTTCTGCTCGTGCGCCGGCTGATTCACCGTCTCCGCTGGTGGCTCAAGACCCTGATCTGGACCGACGACCAGAGGAATCGCTTCGGCCTGGACACCTACCTTGGCGACGTGCGCGGCAGCGGCCAATGGGGCAACTACGGCAACATCGGCTTCGACGATCCCTACTTCACCGAGTTGGAGCTACCCGCAGTGCGGGAACTCGCCGCACAGATCCGCGAGACCATCCCCAACGGCGCAGAACTCCTCCAACGCATCGAGTCCACCTGGCTGTGCGCCCCCAAGACCTTCCGCTACCTCGAACGCCTGATTCTCGAAATCGGCGGCGTGGGCTGCACATCTCCCCCCGACCTCACCCGCTCCATCCTCCAGTGCGAGGAGACCTACCCCGACTTCGCCGCCTGTCAGACCTGGCACGCGTCGTTCATCTCATCCCTCGACGCCTGGCTCGACGGAGATATCTCCGCCGTGCCCATCCTCGGAAAAATCACCCCGGCCAAACACTGGCTGGTCGGCTTGCTGCGCCACAGGTTGCAGATTTACGAAGGGTACACCCAGTATCTCGGGGGAAATCCCGGCGGTAAGAGCGGCGACCGAAAAATCGACCCCTGCGCCAAAAAAGAGGAGAATCGACCATGAATTTCACCGGCGTCTGTCTGCACACTGATGACATACCTCGCCTGCGGACTTTCTACCAGCAGGTCTTGCGGATCGATCCCGAAGGAGGCGACGTCCACTGCGTATTTTCCATTCCGGGAGGCACGCTGACCATGTTCACCATCGAGGGTTCCGAAGAGATGGCCCCGGGCAGCATGACAGGCGTCGGCTATGGAGGTGTCTTCCTCGAATTCCAGGTGGACGACATCGATGCCGAATTCGCCCGTCTCCAGTCCCCCGATTTCCACTGGGTCAAACCACCCGAGACCTATCCCTGGGGCCGCCGCTCCGCCTGGCTCCGCGACCTGGACGGCAATATCGTCAACCTGTACTCCGACATGACTTCGTAATGTCGATAGCCGATGATTCTGATTTCCGATCCCCTTCCGCAGCGCTTATAACAGGAGATCCACCATGCACATCCAGGCCGTCACCATCTCCGTCAAAAGCCTCGAAAAATCCCGCCCGTTTTACGAAGACACCCTCGGTTCCGAGCCCGCCTATGCTACCGAGGAACCGTACCGCTGGCAGGCGTACAAGAGCGACGAGGAAGCGTTCTTCGCCCTCATCGAAATCCCCGATCTGGAGCGTCGGCCGAATATGGATATCGTCAACTTCGTCATCGACGACGTCGAGCAGCTCTGGGAAAAGGTCAAGGATCAGGTCACCGTCGAACTGGAACCCCACATGACCCCTTACGGCGCGTACAAGTTCATCATCGAAGACCCGGACGGCTTCCGCCTCGGATTCGTGACCGAAGACTACGAAGCAAAAAAGAACGCCTCTTCCGCCTGATCCTGCGGTTCGATCTTACAACCCGGTTATCCAATGAGGGAGCCGGGCGACGGAAAATACTGGCGACTGTGCAACTTTTTGCGGATATAGTTCTGGGGAAAGATTTCAACCGGAGATAGAAGAGATAAAAAGAAGGAAATTCATCAAAACCTGCGCCTGCGCCGCCACCTACGCCGCAATGAAGGGTCCCGCCCCGGTGGGTGCCGCAAGAAAACATCCTGGAGAAAAACCCATGATCATCCAAGGCGTCGATAAATACCGCGTCACCGATCCCCTCTTTGAGTGCGTCCGCGTGGTCCTGTCCCACCGCGGAGAACCCTACTCCCCCGCGTACGTTCAGGGCATCTCCGGCGCCGCCTTCCGTATCGCCGGCATCTGCCCCTGCGCTCCTACGTGCAGTTTCGCGCTGGAGACGCAGGAACTCGCGACGCTTCTGGGCTACGAGGTAGAGCTGTTGGGATGCGAAAGAGGCGGTTGGCAGCGCGGCGAATCGAACGTGGCCGGACGGCTGGCCAGGATGGCCGATAACGGCGTCCTGCCGGATGCGGACGACATAGCCGACCCCGAGATCAAGGCGCTCAGAGAGCGCCTGCAGCAACTCATCGAGCAGACGAAGGCGGAAGTGCGGGAGGGGCGTCCCGTAATCTTCTGGCACGGCTTCACCACGGCCGAATTCGATGTCGTTTGCGGCTACGACAATGAGCGAAAGGAGCTGCTGGGACGCGGCTCCTACGCCGGAACGGGCGACGAGTACATTTCGGCACCGGAGACCCGGGCGATCGGGACCGCGCTCGTAGGAGGCGGGCCCCATGCCATCCTGATCGGACAGAAGGTGCGCGACTTCGATGCCCGCACAGCGGAGATCGCCGCCCTCCGGCAGGCGGTCACTCACGCTCGTTCCACCGAGGGCCAGGACCAACTCGGCGGCGACAAATGGGTCATGCTCCAGGGACTCCTCTGCTACGACCGCTGGGTCCGCGAATTCGCCACCGACCCAGAGCGCAAGCGGACAATGGGCGACTCCTACTGCCTGGGGGTGTATCGCAGTACCCACCGAGCCGCCGCCGGCTTCACGAGCGAACTCGCCCCAAAATATCCGGAAGCCACCCAGCACTTCGAAAAAGCGGCAGCACATTTCACCGCCGAAGCCGATGCCCTCGATCTGTGCAACGAACACCTCGGCTGGCAAACCTCGGAAGGCCCCGATCCCGATCGCAACGAACGCGCTGCCGAACTCCTCTCACAGGCCTGCGAAAACTACTCTGCCGGGATCGATTCCATCGGAAAGGCTCTGGAGGCAATCGGATGAAACGAAGAGAATTCCACACCATCGGCAGTCTATCCACCGCACCCCTCTGCTGCGGCTGTGCCACTTCCGCTGTGAAGAAGAAATCCGCTTCAGCTTAACAATAGGGCAAAATTGGGGAGTTCATATTCCAGAATTCTGGCTTGCCGTTTTCCACCGCCAGTGACTGAGAACAAGGGAGATACAGGATGCTCGAAATGAGCGGCGGTCTCATCGAAAAGATGCGCTATCACTACGAGGCGTACACCCGTTACAAAATCACCCTCCACGTCATCGGCAAGGACCCGAATTCCAGAGAGATCCGGATCATCCGCGACGAAGTAAAGGATACCATCCTCGCCAAAACCCTCCTGGCCGAGCGCAACGCCGACGGCGAGATTCCCATGGATCCCTACGACAAGTGGCGGGGCGCTCACTGGGTCCTCTCCATTCTGGCCGACCTCGGCTATCCTCGGAGGGACAAAGAGCTCTTCCCGCTTCGCGAACAGATCTACGCCTGGCTCTTCTCCAAAGACCACGAAAAGGCGATTGCCGAGCGCGTCGTCGATGGTCGCCACCGCTGGCACGCCTCTCAGGAGGGAAACGCCCTCTATTACCTGCTCGAACTCGGTCTCGAAGACGAACGGATCGATGAGCTCGTCCGTCGCCTCCTCCAGTGGCAGTGGCCCGATGGCGGCTGGAATTGCGATATGAAACCGACCGCCACCAACTCCTCTTTTTTGGAAACCCTCATCCCCCTGCGCGGCCTGGCCCTCCACGCCCGCATTACCGGCAACGAGGAATCCCGCGGCGCCGCCGTACGCGCCGCCGAGATCTTCCTCAAGCGCCACCTCTTCAAGCGCCAGCGTGACGGCAGGATCATCAAACCCGACTTCACCGACCTGCACTACCCCTGCTACTGGCACTACGACATCCTCTTCGCCCTGAAAGTGCTCTCCGAAGCCGGCTTCATCGCCGACGAGCGCTGCGCCGACGCCCTCGATCTGCTCGAAACCAAACAGCTCCCCGATGGCGGTTTCCCCGCCCAGGGCAAGTTCTACCGCGTCGGCAAGAACCCCGACGGCGGCGCCTCCATCGTCAACTGGGGCGGCACCAGCAAAAAGAAGATGAATGAATTCGTCACCGCCGACGCCTTCCACGTGCTCAAGGCATCCGGCCGCCTGAATATCCACCACCTGTAGAGGTTTATCGGATCGGCTATCACCGTGACTCGCCCGGAACTTATCGACATTCTGGCCCGGTACCGCCGCCCGGGTTCCCCCAACTTTGGCCGTCACTTCCTGAAGCTCCCCGGAGAGGTAGTGCGCAAAGAGCACATCCCCCTGCTTCTGGATCTCCTCTGGGACGACGCCCTCCCTCCCCTCGTGCGCGAACACGCCGCCGGTGCTCTGGGTGAAATAGGCGATCCCCGTGCCTCCGAACCCCTGATCGACGCCCTTGTAGAAAAACCGATCCAGCGCGGCGTCTCCACCGCCCTCGGCCGCATGAAAGTCCAGGCTGCGGCTCCCGTGCTCCGGGAACTCGCCCCCCGTGTCCCCGCCGCCCGTTGGGCCCTGACCCAACTCCAGGTTTCCGGAGATACCGAATCCATCCTCGCCGATCTGTCCTCGGGCCACCTCCGCTACATCCGTCCCCGGATCGAAAACCTGGCCCCCGAACAGGCCCGCGCCGTCTCTACCGAGGTGTGCCGACAACTTCGAGACATCGTCGAAGCTGATGCCCTGGACGTCTCCCACTGCTGGCTGTTAACGGCCTCGCAGTATCTCCCACCGTCTTCCCAGATCAGCGAAACCCTTACCGCAAGTCTCTCCCAGACGATCGACTGCCCCGGAGAAGATATCGGCCTCAGGGCTCGCCTGCTCCGCTCCCTGAGCGCCGTCCGCCCTCTACAGGCGATTTCGCCGCTAATCGATCTCATCTGCCAGATCGACCACCCCGGCCACCAACAGTTGGCCGCCGTCTGCGTCGAGAAGATCCTCAAAGAACACGGCGAGGAGGCGCTCCAGCTCCTCCATAAACGCCGGGAAGATCTGTCTCGAGTTCTGAACGACCTCAAACATCAGCGAGCCACAGTGCGAGCCTTCGAGCCCGAGAAACCCTGGCACCACCCTCCCGGCAGCCCCGGCTGGTTCGCCGAAGTGGAACGCGCGATCAAAGCTCTAAAACGACTTTTGCAGTGATGCAAAAAAGAAAACGCACCACAGCCTGAACATCATAGAAGAAGAAAGCCAATCTGGAAAACCCATGAAAAAATCCCCTTCATCCCCCCTCAAAATTTTTCGCCCGTACGTCGCCCGCTGGTTCCAAGAAACCTTCAAAACCCCTTCGCCCATCCAGCAGATCGCCTGGCCCACCATCCACCGCGGCGACAATGCCCTCCTCTTCGCCCCCACCGGCTCGGGCAAGACCCTGGCCGCCTTCCTCTGCGCCATCGATCACCTCTGTTGCAAAGGGGAACGGGAAGAGCTGACCGATGCTATCCACATCCTCTACGTCACCCCGCTCAAAGCACTGGGCAACGACATCCAGCGCAACCTGGTCGATCCCCTGGCCGGTATCAGCGCCGCGGCCGGCGACGCCCTCTCCGAAATTCGCACCGCCGTGCGCACCGGCGACACCCCTCAGAGCGAACGCGCCCGCATGGTCCGCAAACCGCCCCATATCCTCATCACCACCCCCGAGTCACTCTACATCCTTCTGGGCAGCCCGCGCATGGCCGCACACCTGCGCTCGGTGCGCACCGTCATCGTCGACGAAGTGCACGCCCTGTGCGACAACAAGCGCGGCGTCCACCTCTCCATCTCCCTGGAGCGCCTGGAAGAGCACGTCGACGGACCTCTACAGCGAATCGGCTGCTCCGCCACCCTGAGCCCCCTTGAGGAGATCGCCGGCTTCCTGGTCGGCTCCGATGCCCAGGGCAAGCGACGCCCCTGCTCCATCCTCGACGCCGGTATGCGCAAGGAAATGGACGTGCAGGTCGTCGCCCCGCTACGCGACTTCCTCGAAGCCAGCAACACCGCCCTCTGGTCCAGTGCCTATGAGCAGCTCCTCGATGCCATCGCCGCCCACACCTCCACCCTGATCTTCGCCAACAGCCGCTACAAGACCGAGCGCACCGCCCTGCGCCTGAGCGAGTTGGCCGCTGCCGACACCCGCATCGGTTCGCACCACGGCTCCATGTCCAAAGAGATGCGCCTGGAAGCCGAGACCGCACTCAAAGCCGGCCAGCTCGACGCCCTGGTCGCCACCTCCTCCCTGGAACTGGGCATCGACATCGGCGCCGTCGACCTGGTCTGCCAGCTCGAATCCCCCAAATCGGTGGCCGCCGGCCTGCAGCGCGTCGGCCGCGCCGGCCATCTGCTCGACGCCACCAGCAAGGGCCGACTTCTCATCTTCGAGCGAGACGAGTTGTTCGAGGCCGCCGCTATCTGCCGCGCCATGATCGACGGCCAGATCGATGACGTCCAGATTCCCCGCAACTGCCTGGATGTCCTCGCCCAGCAAATCACCGGAGCCGTCGCCTCCCGCCCTTACCAGGCCGATGAACTCTACGCTCTGATCCGCCGCGCCCATCCCTACGCCGCCCTCCCGCGCCAGCAGTTCGATACCGTCCTCTCCATGACCGCCGGTGACCATCCCTTCCAGATGGCGCGCCCCCCTCGCCCCCTGCTCCTCTGGGATCGCGCCGCCGGCCGCCTCTCCTCCACCCGCTCCAGCAGCCATATCAGCGCCATGTGCGTCGGCACCATCCCCGAAAACACCGAATACGAGGTTTCCGTGGCCAGCACCGGCAAAAAGATCGGCTCGGTCCACAACGAATTCGTCGATGACTGCCTGCGCCCCGGTGATGTCTTTGCCCTGGGCTCCTCCTCCTGGCGCATGGTCGGCGTCCAGCGCAACCGCCTGCTGGTCGAGGAGGCGCCCGGCGAAAACCCCACTGTCCCCTGGTGGCTCGGTCCCATAGCCTCGCGCACCACCCACGTCGGCATCCGCGTCGGCGAACTCCGCCGCCGGATCGCCATCCGCCTGGCGAACCCGGATCTGCTCGAATGGCTGCAGCGCGAATACTACCTCTGCCCCAACGCCGCCGCCGCCCTGGTCGACTACGTGCGCGAACAGCAGACCGCCGTCGGCCTGGTTCCCGACGAACGCACCCTTCTCGTCGAATCCTGGAAAGACGAACTCGGCCGCCAAAACATCATCCTTCACTCCCCCTTCGGCTCCCGCATCAACCACACCTGGGGCATCGCCGTCGCCGCCGCTGCCAAAACGACCTTCGGCCAGGATTGGTCGGTCACAGCCGCCAACGATCTGCTCCTCCTCACCCCCCGAAAAACCGACGCTCCTCCTCTGCATCGACCTTCGGCCAGTGACCTGCTCGGCGCAGTCGATTCCACCACCCTCGAAAACCTCATAGCCGCCAGTTCCCGCGACGCCGTCTCCTTCGGCAGCAGCTTCCGCGATGCCGCCGTCTGCGCCTTCCAGATCCTCCGCGCCTGGCAGGGAAGACGCGTCCCTCCCTGGCTGCAGCACCACCGCGCCGCCGAGCTGTACGAAGCGGCAGGCAACGCCTTAGAATACCCCGTAATTCAGGAAATCCAGCGCGCATACCTGCACGAGTCCCTCGACGCCCCCGGTTTGACCGCGCTCCTCCGCCAGATCGAAACCGGCGACATCCAGCTCATCTTCAAAGATGTGGAAGCACCCTCTCCCTTTGCCCATTCCTTCCTCATCCAGGAGCGCTACGCCGGCGATCACCAGATGGGCCGGGACCGCCGCGCTCACCTGCTTCGCCTGCACCGCCAGATCCTCCAGGAGGTGCTCAGCGAAAAGCAGCTGGCCGAACTCCTCGATCCGCGCGCCATCGACCGTCTGGAAGCCCGACTGCAGCACCGCTCCGAGGTTTCCCGGGTCCGCACCTCCGACGAACTCGCCCAGGCCATCCACGACCTGGGTAACCTGCCGGCCACCGCCGAAGCCCTTGCCCTTCTGACTGACGGCGACCCTCTCAATCTGCTGCGTCCTCTCATCGCCGACCGCCGCATCGTCGCCCTCTCCCTCCCCGAAGTCGAGCCGGATTCCATCTGCCTGGTCTCCGCCGATCTCTGGCGCCAGTACCGGGATGCCTTCTATCCCCCCACCGCCAGAGTCCCCGTCCTCCTCCCCAACATCGAAGAAAGCGCCATCACCTTCGCTACCGGCAGCGCCGCAAAGACCATTCCCGCCCCCTGGCGCAAAAAGATCGACCCGCAGGAAGCCCGCATCGCCATCGTCGAACGCTACCTGGGCTGCCGCGGCCCCGTAACCCAGTACGAACTCATGAACCACACCGGCTGGCCGATCGGCGCCGTCGAACAGATCCTCGACCACCTGGTCCAGAAGGGAGGGGTCGTCCAGGGAATCTACACCTCGCAGAAACCCGCTCCTCAATGGGTAAATCGAAGCAACCTCGAAGAGATCCATCGCCTGACCATGGGCTACCTCAAACGCGAGCTGGCCGCCTGCGCCCCGTATGAGCTGGTCGATTTCGTCACCCGCTGGCAGCATCTCCACCCCGATACCCGACTCTCCGGCCTGGACGGCCTTCGCGACGCAATTCGCCAGCTTCAAGGGGTCGAAGTGGTCCAGGGAGTGCTCGAAGCGGAAGTCCTTCCCGGTCGGATCGCCGACTACCGCCCGGAGATGCTCGATCAGCTCATCGATGCGGGCGAAGTCTGCTGGCGCCGGGTCAGCACCCGGTCGATCAGCCGCGGCAAGTTCACCCTCTGCTTTCGCCGCGACATGGAGTGGCTGGGTCGGGGAGCGCCGCTCGGATTCGACGCCGAGGAGAAAGCGGATGTCGATATCGCCAGCTCCATCATCCAGGTGCGCCGTTTCTTCCAGACCGAAAAAACCGCCTTCTTCGACGACGTCCTCGACGCCACCTCCCTGGAGGAAGGGGTCGCCATGCGCGCCGTCTGGCACCTGGCCTGGTGCGGCGAACTCTACTGCGACACCTATGAATGCCTGCGCCACGCCGGCTTCGAAGCCACCCTCTCCGCCTGTTACGACCTGGCCAACAAACCGGAGCGCATCCTCAGCGGCCGCGACTCCCACGAGCGCGTCGTCGCCCGCATGAAAAAACGCCGACTCGACCCCCGCCTCGGTCGCTGGACCGCAACCGAGCGCCTCGTCCCTCCCAGGCAACCCCTGCCCGATGTCGATATCCTCCGCCGCTGGACCCGCCTCCTCCTCGACCGCTGGGGCATCATCAGTCGCGATATCCTCGACTGCGAGGTTGCCGCCCCTCCCTGGTCGGATCTCGTGCGCGAGTTCAAACGCCTGGAACTCCTCGGTCAGGTCAGTCGTGGCTTCTTCATCGAAGATCACCGGGGGGAGCAGTACGGCCTCCCCGAGGCGATCGAACTTCTCCGCGACTGCCGCGGCCGGCGCAGCGAGGGCAGGGAACTCGGCTACCTCCCCGACGAACCGACCTTCCCCATCACCTACCACGATCCGGCCAACCTCTACGCCCGCTGCCTGTACATGATCGACGAAGCGGGCCGTCGCCTGGAGCGTTCGCGCAGCCTCGGTTTCCGCTTCGCCCGCATGGTCGTCCAGGCAGGCCAACCCTTGATCCTGGCCGAGGGCACCCAGCTGGTCGCCCTCACCCGCGCCCAGCTCACTTCCTGCATTCGCCATCTGCAGCACGACTACGCCGGCCGCGAGGCGCCCACCCAGTTCCGCGCCTGGAACACCTACCCGGTCGACGCCCACCCCGCAGGCAACGTGCTCCACGACCTGGGCTTCCGCCTCTCCAAAAATTCCATGGTCTGGCCCTCCCCCCGGAAGACCGATCCCTGCACACCCCTCTCACCGGATACCCGAAAATTCCTCCCCTACTTTTCCGACGCCCTCTCCACCCCCCTCGGCCCCGACTGGGCGGCCGCACGGGGCCCGGAGCCGATCCGCCCCCTTCTCCGGAAAGTCTTCCACTTCATCGAAAAAGAGCTCTCCCGCCCACGCTGGGAGATCCACTGGCAGCACACCTGGCCCCAGGCCACTTACTGCGGCATGTCCTGTCTGCGCCTCGTCATCCGCCAGACCTATGTCGAGGCCACCATCAACGCCCCCGGCGTCACCGATTTCAAGAAATCGTGTAGTAATCGTGACCGCGGTCATCTCGAAAACCCGGATGAAATGGACGATGCCTACCGACAGGAATTTCGCCACCGGCGCGACTGCACCGAATCATCTATCGACCGGTATCTGAAAAAGCGTGGCCAGTAGACAGCGGCGGGTTGCGGTTTTTGGACTCGATTAGTTCGTTATACTGTTCGGCGTCCTTCCCCTACATCCGTTCTTCCTCGCGAGCGATGCCGCAACGCGACATCCCGACAGATCCTTTTCCAACGCCACGTAGGAGAACTGATGCAGATCCAATTCCGCGATATCGACGCCACCGCCGACCTGGCACAACTCTACAACGACCAGATCATCGACGATTCACTGGGGCGCGTTCCCTTCTGCTTCCCCGTCTCCGCAGAAGAGTTCGTCGAAGGACTGCGCCTGGGGAAAGACGGCGACGCGCCGGATACGCGACTTCGCTCCCACAAGATCCTCGTCGCCGAGGAGAGCGGCAAACCGATCGCCTTCGCCGACGTCGCCCTGGCCGATCTGGAGGAAGAGGGTATTACCGGGAAAACCGGCATCATCCGCTTCCTCACCTACCCCCCTGGCTCCCGCTCAGTCGGCCAGGCCCTGCTGGAAGCGGCCGAGAAGTATCTCCAGGATCTGGGCATCGTGCGCATCCGCGCCTTCCTCAAAACCTTCAGCTACCGCTTCTACCACCTGGCCTTCGGCATGCTCTCCGACCGCCAGGGCCACGTCCACGGCCTGCTCGGCAAAAACGGGTATGAGCAGTGCCAGGGGGAGATCTTCATGGCCGGTCCCATCCTCGACCTGCCCGAGCCGGCCCTCCCGGAGGAGGAAGTCGATATCTCCGTCGAAGAGATCCCCGGGCGGGGCTCCCTGCCCAACCTGACCGTCCGCGCCCTCCGCAACGGCCGCGAACTCGGCGCCTGCTACTCCCACTCCGCCGGCGAGTACGTCCACTGTCAGGAGGCTCAGATGACCGGTTTCACCGTCGGCCTGGGCATCGAAGACCTGGACCAGGGCCGCGGCTGGGGTCTCTACCTCCTCCGCCGCTCCCTGTGGGAAATGCGCAAAATCGGCTACGATCTCGCCACCATCAGCACCGACTGGCGCAACTACCGCGCTCTGCTCCTCTACACCAACTACGGATACCACGCGATCGACACCGTCTATAAGTGGGGCAAAAACTGCTGATTTTTCCCATCTTGCTCAACATTCCAGCACTTCTTTATATTGACATAATTTCTACGAATTAAAGATGCGGCCGACCGCATTTCCTTTCGTTTCCCCGTGGAAATTCCTGCGCTCTTCCCTCTCTCCAATCCGATTATCCCAAAGCCGCATTTCTCCACAAACCCCCAAACTGGACTCTGACCTGGGCAGAAGATGCCCGGGCTCGAAGAGCCAGATCCATTTATTTCTATTGATAATAGCGCGCTCCCAGTAATTTGGCACGCAGTTCGCAATAATCTGTGTAAACCCCTACCACTGTGGGTTCTATGAGTCAAAATAAAAAGGCGCAACATGTTGTAGAAGTGCCAATTAGCCGTTCAACATGAAACGATTTCAACCGACTCAACCCACAAGAGAATTCTCACAGGGGAACTTACTTCCCACTGACAGGGAAGATATTTCTGCCACCCGCTGTGCCGAGCCAGGTCGGCTCTTCCATCGCAGCAACGAGCAACACCCAAAATTACCCAATGCCCGGAGGCGACATGCGATCCAGTATTTGCTCCACTCGTAATCGCACCATCACAAACCTGATCGTAGCGACACTGCTGCTGTCCTGGACCGCAGCTGCAGCCGGTGTCCTGCGACAGCCCACAGGCGTATTCGTACACTCGGACGGCACCGTGCTCATCGCCGACCGCAGCCACAACAAAATCCAGGCGATCGACCCCTGGGGCGTTCTGACCAGGGTCGCCGGCACCGGAACATCCGGCTCTATAGGCGACGGTGGCACGGCCACCGAGGCCGAATTGCGCCGACCGGACGCGGCAGTCACGGACGGAACAGGGAATATTTACATATCCGACACCAGCAACAGTCGCATCCGCCGCGTCGGTCTGGACGGCACCATTACCACCATCGCCGGATCCTCCCTGATAGGATTCGCCGGCGACGGCGGCCCGGCTACCGCCGCCAGGCTGTACTACCCGCGCGGCGTCCACGTGGATGGAAACGGCAACCTGTACATCGCCGACACCGGCAATCACCGCATCCGCAAGGTGGACGTGAATGGCATCATCACCACCGTCGCCGGCGACGGCACGGCCACCTTTTCGGGTGACAGTGGCCCGGCGACCGAGGCGGGACTGAACGGCCCCACCGGAATATTCGCCGCAGCGGACGGAACGCTCTATATCGCCGACACCGGCAACCACAGGGTGCGTGCGGTCGGCACTGACGGCACCATCACCACCGTCGCCGGCAACGGCACGCCAGGCTACGACGGCGACGGAGGGTCGGCGCTGACCGCCAGCCTCGATTCGCCACGCGGCCTGTTTGTCGATATCCAGGACGATCTGTACATCGCCGACTCCGGCAACCACCGCATCCGCCGCATCACCTCCGGCACCATCACCACCTTCGCGGGCACGGGCAGCGCCGGACTGAGCGGCGACCAGGGCCCGGCCACCGCAGCGCAGTTGTTCACCCCCACAGCCGTACACGGACGGGCAGGACAGATATACATCGCCGATTCCGACAACGATCGTATCCGCCGCGTCGGCCCCGACGGAATTATCGTCAGTGCCGCCGGCAGCGCTATCCCGGTACTGGCCAACAACAGGGGCGCCACGGTGAACGAAGGTGGAACCGTAACGCTGACCACCTCGATGCTGCGGGTGACCGACGCGGACACGCCGACGGATGGCTTGCTCATCGTTCTCGGCGCAACGCCGGTAAACGGCACTCTGACACTCGACCAAAACGCGTTGACCAGCGGCGATCTCTTCACCCAGGCCGACGTGGATGCCGGTCGCGTCACCTATCAGCACAACGATACCGAAACGGCCAACGACAGCTTCACCTTCACCGTCACCGACCAGACCAACTGGCTCCCGGGCGCCACCTTCACCTTCACCGTGCTTCCCATAGAGGATGGGGATGAGTTTGCCATCGAGGGCGGCACGGGTGTGGATTTCCACCAGCAGTCTGTATACTACGTGGAGCGGCTGCGCAACAAGATTTCTCGCATCGACATGGACGGCGTGGTCGTGCCGATCGCCGGAACCGGCACCCCGGGCTCCCTGGGCGACGGCGGCAGCGCGATAGCAGCCGAACTGCGGCGCCCCTACGACGTATACGTAAGTCCGTCAGGTGAGGTGTACATCGCGGACACGGGCAATCACCGCATCCGCTACATCGACGCAAACGGCACCATCGCCACCATCGCCGGCGCCTTTCTCAAGGGCTTTGGCGGCGACGGGGGTCCCGCTCTGCAGGCCAACCTGTCCGCTCCGCGCGGCATCAGTGGCGATGGCCAGGGCAACATATACATCGCCGATACGGACAATCATCGCATCCGCCGTATCGATGCGAACGGGACCATCACCACAGTGGCTGGCAATGGCATCTCGAACTTCTCTGGTGACGGTGGCCCGGCGATCGACGCAGCGCTGAACGCTCCCATCGACGTGTACGCCATCGACGACGGTACCCTCTATATCGCCGACACCGGCAACCATCGCATCCGCAAGGTGATGCTCGACGGCACCATCGCCACCATTGCCGGCGACGGCTTCGACAGATTCAGCGGTGACGGCAACCCGGCCGCAAACGCCAGCCTGAGCAGTCCGGTCGGCGTATACGCCGCCGCAGACGGTGACGTGTATATCGCCGATGTGGGCAACGGCCGCGTGCGCCGGATAGATAGCGCGGGAATAATCCAGACGATCGCCGGCAACGGCATCGATACCGACGAAAACGACGGCGGCCTGGCGCTGGACGCTGGTATCGGCGCGCCGCTGGGAATCGACGGAGACGACGCCGGCCAACTCTGGCTGGCCGACACCGAAGACCAGCGCGTGCGCTGGGTGGATACGGACGGGATCATCCACACCTTGTGGCCCAACGTACCCCTGGTGCTCGCAGTCAACACAGGCGCCACCATAGACGAGGGCAGTACCCTCTATCTCGGTTCCGACATGCTGCGCGCCGAGGATGAAGACGACCTTCCCGATCAGCTGATCTACACCGTAGTCACCGCTCCCCTATCCGGCCAGTTGCTGCGCAATTTTGCACCGCTACAGGCTGGAGACCTGTTCACCCAGGCCGACATCGACGCCGGGCTGATCACTTACGTCCATTCCGGCGACAACAGCACCGCAGACAGCTTCGCCTTCGTGGTCAGCGACGATCGCGTCTCCCTGCCTGGAGCCACCTTTCCCATCGCCATAACTCCGGTCAATGATGAGCCCCTGGCCGATGCCGGCGCCGATCAGGAGTTGCTCGCACCTGGACGATATATTTACGCACTCCTCGACGCAGGCGGCAGCAGCGATCCGGACGGAACCGGCCTGACCTATACCTGGGAAATCGACGACCACATAGTTGCCCACGGCGACCGCCATCATGCGGAGATGCCGTGGGTCGTAGTCGAAACCGGCACCCACGTGGCCCGACTCACCGTGACCGATCCGTCCGGTGCCGTGGCCACCGACGACGTGACTATCACCGTGCACGCAGATAGCCAGGCGCCGATCATTGCGCTCAGCGCTCCCACATCCGGAGTCGTAGTCCGCGCCGGCAAGGTGCACCTGGAAGGCACGGTGCAGGAAGAGATCGTGCTGCAGTCTCTGAGCGTGAACGGCCGCAGCAAACCATTTATCGGACACGCTCCCCAGTACGCCTTCAGCGTCGAAACCTCGCTGGAGCAGAGCGGCGCCAACCAGATCACCATCGAAGCCATCGACATCTCCGGCAATGTGGGCACCCACGTGCTGGAGGTTATCCGCGACACGGACGACCCGGTAATTACCATCGCCGAGCCGCAGTCCGGCTCGCTCCTCATCGCAGATGAACCCCAGGTGCTGGTGCGCGGCACCGCCGTGGACGCGGGCGTGGGCGTGGGCGAAGTTACCGTCAACGGAGTCGTCGCGCAGTTGGACGGCGCCGACTTCAACGCTACCGTGAACCTGGGAGGCGAGGGGACAAAAACCCTGACCATCAAAGCCGTCGACGAACTGGGAAACAGTGCCACCACCAGGCTCGATATCCAGGTAGATACCCGCGCCCCCAAACTGAACGTAGATACCCCGGTGCACCGCTCTGTGGTGGAGACCGGCGTGGTAACCGTAGCCGGAGCCACATCCGACGCCGGCACGGGCGTAGCCAGTCTGACGATCAATGGAGAAACGGCCGCGGTGAACTCCGACGCCTTCTCCCACGACCTCGACCTGGAAGATGGAAGCCACGAGATACAGGTCGTCGCCACCGACGGCGCCGGCCGGCAAACCACCAGCGCATTGACCGTCGAAGTGCGCACCGGTCCGGCCGCAGACCCGACAGTGGACGCTCTGGTCCTCGATAGCCAGGGACAACCGCTCGCCGAATGTAGAGTGGATCTGCTCAAAGAGAACGGCAAGAGGGCGGGCCAGCGCCAATTCACCGCCGAGAACGGCCGCGTCAGCTTTGTCATCGATCCGGAGAAGATCTATCTGCTGCGGGTCAACTACGCAGACGGTCAGCACATCACCGAAGCACTACAGGCCGGCGACGAAGCGACCGTGCAGCTGGTGGCCACCGCTCTCCAACTCCTGGACAGCCGGTCGGTTGGTATGGCAGACGTGCGCGTCTATCTGCGCACCGCCGACGACAAGAGCACCGGGAAAAACAGTCGGACCGACGCCGACGGCCTGGTCCACTTCGACGTGCTGCCGGGATTCGAGCACCGCTTCCTGGTGAAGCTCCACGACAGCACCCATCTCACCGATCTGGGCACAGCCGCAAGTCCGACGATCGTCACAACGGCGAAGACCGCCCTGCACCTTACCACGAGCACCGGCGCCCCGCTGTCCGGTATCCGTGTAGATTTGCTCAAAGAAGACGGCTCCGGAACAGGAGAGCGCACCGACACCGACACCGACGGCCTCGCCTCTTTCGAACTGCTACCGGGCTTTACCCATCGCTTCGCCGTGCGCTACGCAGGCGATATACTGACCACCGAAACGCGCACAGCTCCCGGCGTCGAAAGCGTGCAGACCACAGTTTCATCCCTGACCCTGACCAACGTGGACAGCCAGCCTCTGGCAGGCGCCCGGGTAACCCTGCTCAAAGCGGACGGCACCAGCGCGAATTTGCAGATGGACACCGACGTAGCCGGCACCGCCTCCTTCGAACTTCTGAACGGACAGACACACCAGTTCCGCGTCGCCTACAACAGCGCCACGCATACCCCCTCCGCCTGGGTATCGCCGACTGCAGTGGAGGTGCAGACGGCACGTTCCACACTGACCTTGCTCGATCACCAGGGCATCCCCCTGTCGGGCAGTCGCGTGGATCTGCTCCACGACAACGGCGCCGGCGCGGGAGAACGCGCAACTACAGAGCTTTCCGGAGCCGCGAGCTTCGACCTGCTGCCCGGCGATATCCACGCGCTGCGCGTACATCTCCACGGTGGCACATACACAGCCGGCCCCCTGAGTGCAGATGAGGATGCTGCCATACAGACACACTGGTCGCGGCTGTCCCTCACCGACGCCGATGGCACACCCGTGACAGGAGCGCGAGTGACGCTGCTGCGACCGGACAGCACGAGCACCTCGCAGAAGATGGATACCGACGCTGCGGGAATGGCCGGTTTCGAGGTGCTGCCCGATCAGCACGTGCGCTTCAAGATCGCCCACAACGGCGACTCCTATATCACCGATATGGTGCCGGCCGGCGAGCTGGCGACCCTAACCCTCGGCCTGGCTGCCAACGCGGTAGAGCTGGTGCTGACGGACAGTCATGGCCTGCCCTACCCCGGCGTGCGCGTCGATCTGCTCAAGGAGAACGGGAAAAGTACGGGAGAAAATACAACTACGGACGCCGCCGGGCTGGCCGCTTTCACCGTAGTTCCCGATGCCAAACAAAAACTCCGAGTCAAACTGCACGGAGCCACCTATACGACCGATGTGGTGGCCGCCGGAAGCCGCACCCAGCTGCAGACGGGCGAGACCAGCCTGATGCTGCTGGACAGCGCCGATCAACCGCTGGAAGGGGTGCGCGTAAACCTGACCAACGAAAACGGCAATAACACCGGCGAGAAGGGGAATACCGATGCCGCCGGCATGGTCCGCTTCGAACTGCTGCCCGATCACATCCACGCATTCAAGATCACCTACCACGGCGGAACCTTGCAGACGGCAACAGTCGTCTTCGCCGAAGATGCACAGGTCCGCACCGAGCGCACCGAACTACTGCTGCTCGACGCAGGTGCTCCGCTTGCCGATGTCAAGGTCGTGCTGCTCAAAGAGAACGGCACCAGCGCCGGAGTGAATGCACGCACCGACGCAGCCGGTCGGGTCGGCTTCGAACTGCTGCCCGGACAAATCCACGCGCTCAAAGCCCGCGTGTCCGGCGAGTGGTATTTCACCGGACAGCTGACCGGTGGGCAGGAGACTACCCTGGATGTGAGCGAACCGGCGGCCAAACTCGCCGCCAACGGCATACCACAGGAACTCGCTCTCCTGGCCGCCTATCCCAATCCGTTTAACCCGGCTACCACGCTCCGCTTCGTGCTGGACGCGAATGCGCCCGTGCGCCTTATCATCTACAACGCCGCCGGTCAGCAGGTCCGCCTGCTCGTAGACGGCGAACGACAGGCTGGTGAGAACACCGCAGTCTGGGATGGTCGAAACGACAGTGGACGGCTTACCGCTTCGGGGACATACCTGTATATTCTCCAGGCCGGAGCGCAGCAGCTCAACGGAAGGGTCACCTTTCTGCGGTGATCAAAACCACACAGCGCAACTGTATGAAGTCCCTCCGCCATCCCACTCGTCGGAGGGACTTCGCCGTTCTCTGTGGATCATGAGCCCCTCAGCACCCCCCTATTCCTTTCCTGTGTCCCCCCAACTCCTTATACTTCACACAGAAAACTCTCTCCCATTTTACCCCTGTGTGTCGCCCATATGAAGCTATCGTCGATCCTCCCTCTGCTCCTCGTCGCCGTCGGTTGCACCACCACCACCGAAATGCACCCCTCGGGCGATCCCCTCGGCTACTTTGCCAGCCGCGAAGATCACCTCCAGCGCCTGGAGCCGCGCGGCAACCGCATCCTCCACGGTGCCGGCGCCAACCCCGAAGACTTCGCCGAATACTGGGAGGAACTGGCGCGCACCCCGCCCCTCCTCTACGCCACCCATCTCGACCTGATGTGGCTGCGCGAAGACTGGGCCTTCGCTCTCATCGACGTGCTGGCCCGCTACCCCGCCTACGTCATTCCCCAGATCGCCCTGAGCATGACCCACGAGGGAAGCTCCTACGCCAACCGCGTCGCCAGCGGCGAACTGGACGTGCAGCTCGACATCTTCTGCGCCGGTTTGAGAGCCCTCGGGCGCCCCGCCTTCGTGCGCGTCGGCTACGGCTTCAACAGCCCACTCACCGGTTATCGTCCCGATTCGTACCGCCGTGCCTGGACGCGCGTTGCCGAAACCATCCACCTGCGCCACCAGTTGGACGACGTCGCCACCGTCTGGTGCTATGCCGCCGACCGCGCACCGTCCGATTTCATGCCCTTCTACCCCGGCGATCAATACGTCGACTGGTGGGGCATCGACCTGTTTGATCCGCTCAGTTTCCAGTCGGAATCCACCCTCGATTTCATGGCCGCCGCCAGCGAACGCGGCTACCCGGTCATGATCGGCGAGGCCGCCCCCCGGGGACCGGGCATCGAGCCGGACAGCGGCATGTGGGAGCGCTGGTTCAGGCCGTTCTTTCGCTTTGTCCGCGGTCAGCCCGGTGTCAAGGCGTTCTGCTACATCAGCTGGTACGTCGGCAACACCCGCATTGCCGCCGACCTGGACGTGCTGCAGCGCTACCGCGACGAACTCGACGACGACAACTACCTGCACGCCACCTCGCTCGAAGAGCTGCGCTGGGAACTGGAATGGGAGGACTGAAATGATCGACCTGGAGAAAAGCCTCGAACTCGACCTGGAACAGCCGATCGGGCGGACCCGGACAATCTCCATCAGCCTGGTGACCGTGCCCCACGACGCCGAATCACACCTTGACCGCTGACATCCTGCCGAGGCATATTAAGGATTGAACAGGCTTTGACTTCCCCAGTGCGAAGAGATTCCGGGAACGAACGCCCTCTTCAAAAAAAATTAACGACACCAATTCTATTCACAACACAAGGAGCAGACCGTGATCAAGCGAATTCTCGTCCCACTCGACACATCGCCCTACACGGAGACCGCCCTCGACGTCAGCTGTGCCATCGCCAGGCAGCACGACGCTCAGCTGACCGGTCTGGTGATACTCGATATTCCGGGGATCGAAAAATCGGTCGGCCCCGCGCCCATGGGCGCCTACCACTACGCCGAAGAGCTGGAAGAATTCAAGAAGCAGAAGGCCACCGAGCGCATCGAGGAGTTGCTGGCCAAGTTCGCGGAAAAGTGCCAGCACGAAGGGATCTCCCACACCCAGGCCCAGCTCCAGGGCAGTCCTTCCGAACGCATCCTGGGCGAATCGATCTACTACGACGCCGTGGTCGTTGGCCTGCGCACCTTCTTCGACTTCGAGAGCAGCGACGGCCCTGGGATCCCCCTCGACGAGTTGCTGGACCACACCGTGACCCCGATCTACGGCGTGCCCCGCAGTTTCGCGCTACCCGCTCCGGGAGAAAAGTTGAAGGTGCTCATCGCCTTCGACGGCAGCCTGCCGGCGGCCAAAGCTCTGCAGCGCTTCGCCTATCTGGAACTCGCCGAGTTCGCGGAAGTGCTCCTTCTCACCTCCGCTCCGCACGAGGACGAAGCCCAGTACTACCTGGGCCAGGCTCAGACGTATCTGAACGCCCACGGCATCTCCGACGTGCGCCAGGAGTGGACTCAAAAAGGCATAATCCAGGCGGTCGAAGAGGAGTATCTCGACTGGGCCTCCTTCTTCGTCATCGGCGCCCATTCAAAAAAGGGTCTGCTCGATTTCTTCCTGGGTAGCCTGACCCGATATCTGATCCAGGCAGACAGCAAACCCGTTCTCATCGGCTAAAAAGCACCCGAAGTATACCCCAGAATCCTGCCGCTCGAATCCCAGCGACAGGATTCTGTCGTTCCACCTGATAAGCCCCCCCGAACCTATTCCTTGAGGAGCGGCAATTATGGCACAGCTTCCCCCCGAACAGCTCGACTTCCTCATCCAGTTCATCCATCCCGAAAAGAGCCTGGCCAGTATGCCGGGCATCGGCGCAACCGAATTCGCCGCCCTCTTCGAACTCTCTTCCGAAGAGTATCGCGACCTGCGCGCAGCCTTCACCAACAGAGCCCGCCAGGCCGCCGAAGAGCTGCTCGCCGACGCCGACTTCGCAACCCGCGTCGACCGCCTTCCTTTCACCTCGGGTTCCACTGTCGTCGGTCTGGGCGACAGCATCACCGACGACCTCCAGTCCTGGCTCGAAATCCTGCGCTATCTCCTCGATCTACGCCGCCCCCAGGACAACATCCACATCGTCAACGCCGGCATCTCCGGCGACACCACTGCGCAGATGATCAGCCGCTTCCTCGCCGTCGTCCTGGAGGAGCCGGACTGGATCATCTGCATGGCCGGCACCAACGATGCCCGCCAGCACGGCCAGACCCCCAGCAAAATCCTGGTCAGCCTTGAGGAGACCGCCAAAAACCTCGACATGCTCCGCAACTTCTCCACCACCCAGACCTCCGCTCAATGGCTCTGGCTCACCCCGGCCACCGTCATCCCCGAGCAGATATCCGCCCACTGGCTCATCGGCGAGGGACAGATGATGTGGAGCAACGACGACCTGGCCGCCATCGCCGACCTGATGTGCCAGCGGCCCGAACCTGCCGTTGACCTGCAGCCCCTCTTCGGCCTTCCTGCCGACCCCGGCCTGCTGCTCGACGACGGCCTCCATCCCAACATCGCCGGCCAGAAAATCATCGCCCGCGCCGTGGGCGAAAAGCTGGGCGGCACCCAGGAGATGGGGCAATCTATATCGCTGTAACCCATTCGACCGGTCTCTGAACCGAGAGCGACGCCGGGCGAAAAGACGAAAGGACATCCGTTGAAAAACCCCCACATCCTGCTGATCTCACTGGAGACCATACGCCGTGACCATCTCAGATATCACGGCTATCACAAAGACCTTGCCCCCCACCTAGACCAGCTGGCGCAAAATGGCATAACCTGCACGGACGCCATAGCGAACTGCGGCTGGACCCTGCCGCAAAACATCACCCTGCACACCGGCCTCTACCCCCTGACTCACGACCTGACGCTGATGCGCGAGCAGCACCCCATTTGGGACGAACACACGACCCTGGCCGAACACCTGAAGTCACGCGGTTACCAGACGTTTGCCGGCGTCAACAACAGGAATCCCTACAGCGCCCACGCAAAATACGATTTCGACCGCGGCTTCGATGAGCACAATCCCGGAGCGGAATACAACCAGCACATGGATTGGACGGAGGAATTCATCCTCTCCCGCTTCCGCGATCAGCACGCGTCCGGCCCGTGCTTTCTCTATGCCCACATCAACGACACGCACGAGCCGTGGGATGCCCCGGAGCCCTGGCGGAACATGTGGGGGGAGTCGTACCACAATCTGTACGAGGGAGACATCACCTACACGGATCACTATCTGGGCCGGATCTTCTCGGGTCTGCGACAGCTGGGCATCTTCGATGAAACCCTGATAGTCGTATTTGGCGACCACGGGACAGAACTGTGGGAGCACGGCTTCACCGAAAAAAAGGTCAACCTCTACAACGAAATCCTCCACGTGCCCCTGATCTTCCACTGTCCGACACGGCTACCGTCCGGATTGGCCCTTCCGGGGTTAGCCGAATCCGCCCAGGTCGCCCCCACCATCGTGGACATTGCCGGACTACCCCCGCTTCCGTCGGCACAGGGCAAAAGCCTATTGCCGCGAATGCGCGGAGCAAGCGGTGAAGCGCTCGAATACATCTGCAGCCATACACAACACGAACACCAGCGCGAAGGCGGACCGGTGCAGTTCGACCATTTCGCCATCCAGACCCTCTCGCACAAGTTCATCAAGCTCGAACTCCACGCGGCATTGGACGCGCTTTGCAGTGACTGGAAATATCGCCTACAGACAATCGCCGTGCGCTGTCGCATCTCCCCCGAATCCCTGGGTCCGGGCAGCATTCTGCGCGAACTGTACAATCTGCGCAGAGACCCGCAGGAAGGCGACAACCTTCTGCGCCAGCCCGCAGATGGCACAGAGGAAACCGCAAAAAATCTCGAGACGAAGCTCGACGCGTGGACAGAAGCGTGTAAAAAGGAACGCCCGACCAGCGCGCTCAGCTGATATGCCGGTAAAAGAGGGAACGAATTCGATATGGATAAACAAACCGTCAGTACGGCCACCGCCGCACCATCCGACCTGTCCCAGGGGACGGACGAGACCGACGGCACCATTACAACCAAGGCTGATGTCCTGATCGTAGGCGGCGGGACGGCCGGCGCTATTGCAGCCCTTCAGGCGGCCCGGGCGGGCGCGGAAACACTCCTGCTCGAGCGGGGCAGCCAGCTCGGTGGGAACATGACAGCAGGAGGCGTTTGCTTCCCCGGCCTGTTCCATGCCTGGGGCGAACAGATCATCGCAGGGATAGGCTGGGAACTGGTCGAGAAGACGGTCGAACTCGACAACGGCTCCCTGCCCGAATTCACCGAGATCCCGCAGCGGCACTGGCACCACCAGGTGCATATCAACCAGTTCCTGTATGCCCTCCTCGCCGAGGAGCAGTGTCTCGAGGCGGATATCACAATCCTCTACTACGAGTTCCCACTGTCCATCGAATGCGCAACAGACGGATGGATCGTCGAAAGCGTCGGCCCCGGAACGCGTCGCCGGATATCTTGCCGACAAATAGTCGACTGTACAGGAGGAGCCGATATGGTCGGCATGCTCGAGATGCCGCGGCTACGCGATAAGGAGACGCAGCCCGGATCCCTGCTGTTCAAATGCGACGATGCCTATCGGCCCGGACGCGAGCAGCTGCAGGCAGTCTATGTTCACGGAGCGGATTCCTCAACTTCAGTTACGCGTACAGCGGCAAATCTCGTCGGACGCCGAGAAGTGCTGAAGGAACTCCGCAGCGGCAAACGGCTGATACACATACAACCAGAAGCCGCGTTCCGCGAGAGCTTCCGCATCCTGGGCGAAACCGTCATCACTCACGAGGACTACACCTCTGGCCGTGTCTTCGAAGATGCCGTTTGCTACGCTTTCTATCCAGTCGATCTGCACACACAGGACGGCGTAAAACCCAAACCCCTGACCAAAGGCGTGGTCCCAACAGTGCCACTGCGAGCGTTGGTACCCAAGAACAGTCGCAACATCCTGGTCGCCGGACGATCCGTCAGCAGTGACCGATTGGCCAATTCGGGCCTTCGGGTGCAGGCCCCCTGTATGGCCATGGGGCAGGCGGCCGGCGCCGTCGCAGCCCTGGCCGCACAACAGAACGCGACACCTCTCGAGATCCCTCTGCAAGAAATTCGCAAAACCCTGCACAAACACGGAGCGATCGTGCCTCGCACTTAAGACGTGTTTGCCCCGCACAATCAGGGGAATTTTACGCCCCCTATAATCAGCTCATGCGAAACCCAAAGAGACGCATCATCCCTTATCCGAAAGGCCCTACCGTGACCACACCGACAGCCGCTATCGACGCCCTCTTCGCCGAGTGGGACAAGCCCGACTCTCCCGGCTGCGCCCTGGCCGTCATCCGCGACGGCGAAATAACCTACCAGCGCGGCTACGGCATGGCCGACCTCGAAAACAACACCCCGATCACTCCGGACTCCGTCTTCTACATCGCCTCCGTCTCCAAGCAATTCACCGCCGCCAGCGTCCTCCTTCTGGCCCAAAGCGGCGCCCTCTCCCTCGACGACGAAATCCACCGTTACTTCCCCGAGTTGCCCGACTACGGCACCCCGATCACAATCCGCCACCTGCTCCACCACACCAGCGGCCTGCGCGACTACCTGGACCTGTGGGAACTGGCCGGCCGCAGCTTCGACGATCCGTTCACCAACCAGGACGGCCTGAAACTCCTGATCCGCCAGCGCGGTCTCAACTTCCCCCCCGGCGAACAGCACCTCTACTGCAACTCCGGATACAAGCTCCTCGCCGAACTCCCTCCCCGCGTCGCCAAGCTGACCCTCCGTCAGTACGCCGACCAACACATCTTCCAGCCCCTCGGCATGAAGAACACCTTCTTCGACGACGACAACGCCGAAATCCCCAACCGGGTGCGAAGCTACAAACCGACCGATGACCATTTCGAAGAAATCCCGAAAAACTTCACCATCGTCGGCAGCGGCGGCCTCCTCACCACCATCGGTGATCTCCTCCAGTGGGACCGAAATTTCTACGATCCGCAGGTCGGAGGGCGGGATTTCGTCGAACAACTCCAGACCCCCGGCATGCTCAACGACGGCACCCGGCTCGACTACGCCGCCGGCCTGGTCGTCGGTTGCTACAAGGGCCTGAAGACCGTCCAGCACTCCGGCGGCATGCTCGGCTTCCGCACCCACATGCTCCGCTTTCCGGATCAACGCTTCACCGTTATCTGCCTGGGCAACCTGAGCAGCTTCGACTCCGACAAACAGGCGACCGCCATCGCCGACCTCTATCTGGCAGACAGCTACCATCTGGACGAATATGCGGGCTCCTTTTACAGCGAAGAGCTGGACGTCACCTACGAGCTGGCAGTCGAGCCCCCCGACCTGGTTCTCCGCTCCCCTTCCTCTCTGGCCAATCCCCTCCGGGCGACGGAACCGGACAAATTCACCGCCGTTGGACGCGAACTAACCTTCACCCGCAACCACGAGGGAAGAGTGACCGATTTCACCCTGAACGGAGGCCGGGCAAAGGGGATGCTCTTTTCTCGTCGGGAGAGCTGATACTTTTTATCCCGAAATGGGTTCTTACTATCTGGTAGGAAGATTATAACAGGGGTGCCTGACGGTGAAAATGGAAGCCGCAGCACTATTTGCGGTCGCCGAATTCAGAAATATACAGATCGCACAGCTGCTTTACGGGGGCGACGATGTAAGTGGTGCCGAATGGGACCCGCGTCAATTCGGCCAGAACGCTTCAGCTTTGCTCTCAGCGATCTCCAGGAGATGGACGATGCTCGTGTGGTCGCCGACGGGGCTTCGTTTTTGCCTGAGGTATTGGGGGTTGAAGGCGTGCCCATGGACCACGCAGCATTCATCAACGTTGCAACCGAGACACGCGGTGCCCGGTGGCGCGCCCAGAGAACCGATGAAAGGAAGGAGTATCTCAGCCAGTATGAAGACCCGAGCACGGCGTGGGAGACATGGATGGAACGAGACGAGATCCTCGCTAAACGCATTGCGACCGAAGCGACTCGGCTTGGTATGTTGGTGGTGAATGCCGACTCAGGCATGGGCCACGAGGATGTCGTCAACACCGTCGCAGACCACTTCGGCTGGAAAGCATCCATGACCACTTCCTTTCTCTGTGGAATCCCCATTCGCACATTGCCTGAAATAGTCTGCTTTCTCGCTTTATCGCACCCCCCAATCTCCCCTATATTTTAACTTCGGGTGAGGTTGGCAACCAACCGATATCTTTCTCGGGGGCCGACCAAGCTCCAGATCTGGCGTGACGAGGCGGTCTGCAGCGATCGAAAAACGGAGGTCGCATGATCTTCGGGAAAAACAGGTGAACTACTCATGGAAAAGCGACTGTGCGGGGACAGCGGTTTGGAACTGCCACTGCTGGGCATCGGCTGCTGGGCCTTCGGAAGCGACAGAGATGATTACTGGGGAGATCAGGACCAAAAGGACGTGGATGCCGTAGTCCATCGGGCCCTGGAACTGGGCTGCAACTACTTCGACACGGCCGAGGTCTACAACCAGGGAGCCAGCGAAGAGTCTCTGGGGAAAGCGCTAAGAGAGCGACGACAGCAGGCGATCGTCGGTTCCAAGATCAACCCCTCCAACACAGCCCCGGAGACGCTCAGACGCCACTGCGAAACCAGCCTGAATCGCCTGAAAACCGACTACCTGGACATCTACATGGTCCACTGGCCGATCCATCCCCATTCCGTGCGTCACTTTACCGACGACGAGGCGATCATCGCTCATCCCCCTTCGGTAGAAGATGCTTTCTCCACGCTGAAAACGCTGCAGAAAGAGGGCAAGATCCGCCACGTCGGAGTCAGCAATTTCGGGGTGCAACAGCTACAGGAGGCACTGGATACCGGAGTCGACATCATCCTGGAAGAACTGCCCTACAGCCTGCTGATGCGCGGAATCGAGCCGGAGATCCTGCCCCTGTGCCGAAAAAGAAAAATCGGCCTTCTGGCGTACATGCCGCTGATGCAGGGAATTCTGACCGGAAAATACCAGACCTCGAAAGAAATCCCCGAATCGCGATCCCGCACCCGCCACTTTCCGGGCACGTGCGCCGGATCCCGTCACGGAGAAGAGGGATGCGAGCCGGAACTATTCGCCGCTCTCGATGCGATTCGGAAAATCGCCCTTGAGCAAGACCTGGAAATGGGAGATCTGGCCCTGGCGTGGTGTGGCGCCAATCCGGCCGTCACCAGCGTGCTGGCGGGAGCCCGGAAAATCGAGCAGCTCGAAGCAAATGCACGCAGTATACAGATCCAACTCGACGACGAACTGGTAGAACTGCTGAACAAAGCGACGCATCCTGTCCTCAAAAAACTGGGTCCCGGTCCCGATTACTACGAGAGCAGGGCAAAGAGTCGTTCCTGGTAATCCCCCACGGAAAAGAGGCCTGCCAATGGACATCCCCACCGTCGACCTTTCCGCAGAAACCCACAGACAGATTATCATCGACCGCGTCGAGGGTCAGTATCTCGGCCAGCCCGACACCGTGCTCCTTGAAGACGGATGCACTATCCTGGTCGGCTACCCTCTGGGTCACGGCGGCCCGGACACCGCCCTCAAGCGCAGCGACGACGGCGGCCTCACCTGGTCCGACCGCCTGCCCGTGCCCGCCAATTTCGCCGGCAAACACAACGCCCCGAGCATCCATCGACTGATCGATCCACAGGGAATTGAGCGCCTCCTGCTCTTCGTCTCCTATCCCCGCATGATCCAATCGATCTCCGCCGACAACGGACACACCTGGACTCCACTCGAACCGGTTTTCCCCGACTCCATGAGCGGCCAGCCCGGCTTCAAGGGCCACGCCCCGCCCAAATCGGTCCTCCCCATCGCCGACGGCCGCTACCTGGCCATGTACCACGACCACTTCGACGACCAGAGCGAACACATCGTCGCCCCCATGCAGATCCTCTCCGCCGACGGCGGCCGCACCTGGACTCCACCTCGCCGTCTCGGTCACCATCCCCATTTTCCCGGTGCCCAGCCCTGCGAACCCGGACTCATCCGCTCTCCCGACAACAGCCAGCTCCTCTGCCTGCTGCGCGAAAACAGCCGCCAGTACCATTCGCTTAAAATGCTCAGCGACGACGACGGGCAAACATGGTCCGAGATCGAGGAACTCCCCGCCGTCCTCACCGGCGATCGCCACATCGCCCGCTACACCCCCGACGGCCGCCTGGTCGTCACCTTCCGCGACATGGCACCCGACAGCCCCACCTACGGCGACTTCGTCGGCTGGGTCGGCACCTACCGGGATCTGCTCGAAACGCGGGATGGCCAGTGCCGCCTCCGCCTCCTGGCCAACAAAGGGCGCCCCGGCGACACCGGCTACGCCGGCCTGGAACTGTTGCCCGACGGCACCTTCGTCTCCACCACCTACTGCACGCTCGCAGAAGGTCAGCAGCCGCTGGTAGTCAGCGTCCGTTTCACCATAGATGAGATCGACGCCAAACTCTGATCCCTTTTTTTCGGGTCACCCCGGATAAGCTATATTTCTTCTCATGCACGGAAATTACACGACAGATCAATCGATCAACAATAAGCTGGATATCAAAATGGGAGACCGTAATGGAAAGGGTAAAAAAGTTCTTTGAATCCGACGCCCCCGTAAAATGGATTTTCTATGGGGACAGCATTACCCACGGAGCCTTGCATACTTTCGGCCAGCGCGATTATGTAGAACTCTTCTCTGAGCGCGTTCGCTTCGAACTGGCCCGAACGATGGATATTATCATCACGACCGCGATCAGCGGCGATAACAGTCGTGGCCTCCTGAACTCCTTCGACTGGCGCGTTGCCCAGTTCAAACCGGACGTCGTATTCCTGATGATCGGGATGAATGACTGCAATGCGGACAACGACATCGAATTCGATGAATTCGAGTCCAACCTCTCAGAGCTTGCAGCGAAGATAGGCGACCTCGGCGCCGTACCTGTCTTCCAGACAACATGCCCTATCCTGCCGGGGCAGGCTCCGGAGAGATTCCCCCATTTCGATTCGTATATGGACGCGATACGCAAGGTGGCGTCAGATCGTAAACTCCCGCTCATCGACCACGCCCAATACTGGAAAGACCATGCCGATAGCCATTTCTACTGGATGAACAACGCATTTCATCCCAACGCCGATGGGCACAGAGCGTTTGCCCAGCTTATCTATCGTTGTCTCGATATATACGACGAAAACAGTCATTCCTGCAGATTTCACATTCCGTAGTCTACACAGAATCCCGATCTAAAAATGGCTGCTTCGTCTACATCGAACCGCTCCTGCCTTTACGGCTGGGCGGCCTTTGTCCTCGCCGCCGCTCACACTTGACACTGTTCGATCTCCAGGTGGACCTTTAAGACATAATCAGGAAACCCCATTCCGACAGAGTGCCAACTCCCGGAACGCTCTGCCGCGTCACCCTCCTATCGCAGTGGAGAAATAATCATGAAATACGCACAGATTCTCCTCTTCGCCGCCCTCCTCCTCGCCGGACCCGCCATCGCCGAACTCGACGTCCAGCGCACCGACTGGCCTCTCAAGGGGGTGGAATCCTTTGAAATCCACTCCGACCACGTCGGCATCGACTACCAGATCTACGTAGCCCTGCCGCCCCAGTACAGCGAACCGGACAGCACCTTCCCCGTCATCTACAACCTCGACTCCGACATCACCTTCGGCATGATGACCGACATCAGCCGCATGCTCCGCCTCGACTCCGAAATCCCGGCCACCATCATGGTCGGCATCACCTACGGCGGCGACGAGGAAAAATGGCGCAACAACCGCAGCCGCGACCTGACCCCCGCAGCCACCGAGGGGAACAAAATCGGCGGCGGCGCACGCGCCTTCCTCTCCTTCATCAAAGAGGAACTGATCCCCGTCATCGACGCCCGCTATCGCACTAACCCCGATGACCGCGTCCTCTCTGGAGCCTCCTATGCCGGGCTGTTTACCCTGTACGCCCTGACTCAGGAACCCGACCTGTTCCAGCGCTATCTGGCGGCCGTACCGACCCTGGTCTATGCCGACAGGGTCCTGTTCGACCTGGAGGAGAAATCTGCCAAAGGACGCAAAGACCTGAAGGCGCGCGTGTTCATCAGCGCCGAAGGCACCCAGGATGACAATTGGTACGTAGACTTCTGGTCGGCCATCTGGGCTTACACGCATCGCCTGCAGAGCCACGAATACCCCGGCCTGCGCATACACACCGTGATGTATCGGGGAGAATCCCACGCCCAGTCACAGCCCCGTAGTTTCACAGCCGGGCTCAAATATCTGTTCGCCGAAGAATAATCCTTACAAGGCACAGTCGTTCCTGCCTCGCCTACTGTGCGCTCGATGAATCCCGGCAAGCCGCTGGTGGTCAGCGTCCGTTTCACTGTGGGGAAAATTGACATCCTATGACCAGCCTGATCGATATTGGCAAAGAAAAACAGCTCTTTCTCGACGAGTATCTCGTGGAGCGCATCACCGGGGCCAGGCAGGTGCTGCATCCCCCTCAAAAAATGGGGACCGATCCCATCATTCCGGCCGACAGCCCCTGGGAGGGCAATTCCCTGGTGATGCGGACCGTCCTCTACGATTCTCAGGATGAACTGTATAAGATGTGGTACCTGGCATCGGATATCACCTCCCAACGCGACCCGGGGACCGGGACCATCACGGTGGGCGGAAACGGGGATTCCCGGGTATGCCTGGCCGTGTCGACCGACGGCCGGAACTGGGAGAAGCCGGATCTGGGCAGAGTCGAGTTCGACGGCTCGCGGCACAACAACATCATCCCCACAGAAAACGGCATCGCCGACAGCAAGAACATCTTCCTGGACACGCGAGAACCGGATCCATTTCGCCGCTTAAAGGCCATGAGCAGGTTCTCGGACGGCGATCCCGAACTGGTCGCTCGACTCGAACGAGATCCATCCGTGTACTACGAGATGGACGCAAAGTACGTCGATGCCCTGAAGCAAAAAGGGAACTGGACCAGCCTGGGCTGGAACCTGTATCACTCCGCTGATGGAGTGGACTGGGAACAGTACGAAGGAAATCCGGTCTTCCGCGATCCGCCGCAGGCCCGAACCTGGGCCGGGCCTGCCCGCTTCATGGGCTGGGATCCCATCCGGCAGGCATACGCCGTGCACATGGAGGCCTGTCAGCACGCCCGCTCCCCCTTGATGAAGCGCCTCATCGGCCGCGCCGAGAGTCCGGATCTGGTCCACTGGAGCCGACCGGAGACAATCCTCGTACCCGACGAGCAGGATCCTCCCGATACGCAGTTCTACTTTGCCGCCATTACCGCGTATCACGGCCTGTACATCGGCCTGCTGACCTACTTCTTCACCGAGCGGGGGATCATCGTTCCCCATCTCGTCTTCAGCCGCGACGGCATCCACTACGACCGGCGGTTCCGGGAGCCCTTCATACCCGTGGGCGAGGCGGACTCTTACGAAGGCCGGGAGATCTATGCGGATGTGCCGCTGGTGTCCGGCGACGAACTGCTGATCTTCTATACGGGCCGCATTGCCGGCCACGGGGCCGGCCCGTTCTATGAGCGGGAGTTCGGGGCGGACAGCGTGTACGCGGGCATCGGCATGGCATCCCTGCCCCTGGATGGCTTCTGCTCGATCGACGCCGGAGACGAAGAGGCCGAGGTGGTGACCCGGGCTTTTTCCTTTTCAGGCGACCGCCTGCAGCTCAATCTGGGCACCGCGGACCCGGCACTCCCGCTGGAGGTGAAGGTCGAGTTGCTGGGACCCGCCCACCACCACATCTCCGGATTCACCGTTCGAGATGCCGATCCCATCCGTGCGCCCGGTGTGCGGCAGACCGTCTCGTGGAACGGAGTCAGCGACCTGTCCCGCTTCCGGGGAGAACCGATCAAGCTCCACCTTCGCCTGCGCAACGCTCAACTGCGCGCCTTCCAGTTCGTCTGAACGCGCGTATCCAGCGATTTCTGCAAGACGCGAGGCCATCGCCTTCAAGACCGCGCTTTGCCTTGCGTTACGTATCTCGAAGCAAGTGGAGTAGAGAAATTTCGAAGATTCGATCCTCGTAAAATGCCAAAAAAACCAGGGAGGGGCGAGATGCACGGGACAGTTAGCCGTCGCCTAGCGGTCGGTGGGCCGGTCTCGTCCCTCCCTAAAAAACCAGATAACTCGATCTCCTTCATCCGAGTGCTTTTAGCGCGGGAGTTCGAATTAATCCCATCCTGAACTCAGCCCTCGCCCTGGCGACCGTGGGTTCCATTGATCCAATGCTGAATTCGCCGGAAACACACACCCTTGGCGCCATGCCGACGCTGGCGGAAGTGCGCGACTACTACCTGCGGACAGACATCCTCGAGGAGCTTTCTCGCCTCACGCACCTGCGCGACGTCGAGCTGATTTACCGCACAACCGAAGGTCGAGAGTTCCACATCCCCCTGGAACCGCAGGGCACAGAGGAACTTCAGGTCACCTTCCGACGATTATTCGCTCCGGAGGCACAGCTCGCCACCAGCTACTACCCCTGGCTGCACTGCTGGTCCAATCGGGCGTACGAAATCGATCCAGGCACGGGCCTCAGACGTCTCATAGGGTTCGATTCCGGCCGCGAACTGGACGTGAGCTGGCGGCGGTCGTTTGCGGAGATGTATCCCGGCATGGCCGTTCTGGACGAACTGGGCATATACTATCGCCTCAAATTCAGCGGCCACCGCAGTCTGCACCTCAGCATTCCCGCCGAAGCCGTCTCGGAACGCTACCGCCATGCCCCCGAAGGGGACTGGATGCGCTGGCGCTCCGCCGTGAACACCATCGGTGAATATGTCCATCACTGCGGCTGCGGCGACGCCCTCTGGTCGCAAATGGCCGCTGAAGAGCCCTTCACCGGCGTCTATTCCCTCCATCGCTACTGCGGCCTGGTCGGCGTCCCCCTGCTACCCTCCGAATGTCGGCAGTTCCGACCGTGGATGGCGACGGTCCACCTGGCCGCCCCGATTCCGGGCTGGTGGGACGTTCCATCCGGCGCACAGGAGAACTTCGAACGCGCAGTGCACCAGATCCGGGCCAACGCGGTCGTTTTCGATATGGACGCAGCACCAGCAGTCATCCCCCGACCGGAATCCGCAACCGGTTACGTGGCTCCCACCTTAGCACGAGCCCGACAGACCGCCACTGCGCACTCTCGCGAACAGAATGGAATCGCCCTCCAATCCGAACGGGTCGAATTGCGACGGCTTGCAGCCTGGTGTGCGATGCTGCTGGGCGAGGGATTATCAGACGAAGCGCTGCACCTCGCCCTGCAGGACGATGACGACGACGTGCGCTGGTTCGCCCTGGAATCGCGCTGCCGATCCGAGGATGCGGGCATTTCCGACGCCCAATTATTGCGCACCGTGCAGAACCTGGCGGGGAAACGGCAGAGATATGTGCGCGAATCGGCACAAGAGCTGCTGATGCGCTCTGGAGAAGCCGGATATGAAATGCTTCTCGAACTGGCCGGCGGGAAACGACAGTGGAAGAAGGATGGGCGTGGCCCATCGCGACGACGCAGAGAATTCCATGAACTCTGGGCGCTCCGGCAGTATGTCGAGACGGATGGCGAAGCCGCCGCCGCGCAGCTGGTGCAACTGGCAGACCAGGGAAGCAATGAGGTCTGCAAAGGGGTGTGCGCCGTCCTGGAAAAGTGCGGAGAGACCGGCATCACCGCGCTGATAAAGCTGTTGTCGAGCAGGGGAGAAGCCGCGCGCCGGGAGGCGTTGGTCGCGCTGATGTACAACGGCAAAACAACGCTCCCCGTGCTGGAGACGGCCGTTGTTGAATCAGAAGGAGAAGCGCAGAACCTCATCCGCCGCATTATCGATGCAGCGACTCGACTGAGCAAAGGTGAAACCCTCTGCTGGACGATGCGTCCCTCGACCCTTGCCACCGTCGTTGCCCTCGGTCCTGAATTGGCCGTGGAGTTGCTGGGTATGAATCTGCTCTTTGGGAACCGACGCGAGCGCTACCACGCATCGCGCGGCCTGGTCTACGCGGGAGCGACCTCCGTAACGGTGCTGACGGACGCCCTCCAGAGCCACCAACCCCTCGTCCGTCGACGGGCCAGTGAGGCGTTGCGCGACCTGGCTGCACCCGAATCCCGCAACCCCTTGAAGGCAGCGCTCGAAGATGTGGACGTAAATGTGCGAATCAATGCAGTGCGCGCCCTCGCCCGCATAGGTGCCTCCCAGGACCGCGAATTGCTGACATCTCGCGCCTCGGACCCATCGCAGGCCGTCCGCCGTGCAATTCGGGACGCCCTCGGGAAATAATCGGAGCGCTATCTCACCGCGCCGTCCACCCGCCGTCGATCTTCCACTCCGCTCCCGTCACCGAAGCCGCCAGTTCGGAGCAGAGATAGACCACCAGCCCGGCGATCTCCTCCGGCTCTATCAGCCTCTTGACCGCCGCCGACTCGAGCAGAATCTTCTCCACCACCTCGCTCTCGTCGATCTGATGGGCCTCCGCCTGAGCCGCGATCTGGTTCTCGACCAGCGGTGTCCGCACATACGCCGGACAGATCGCATTCACCGTAATCCCGTGCTCTCCTCCCTCCAGCGCCGCCGTCCGCGTCAGCCCCAGCAAACCGTGTTTGGCCGAGATATACCCGATCTTGTTGGCGGAGGCGACGAGCCCGTGTATCGACGCCATATTGACCACTCTTCCCCATCCTCGCTCGCGCATATGGGGCCAGACATACCGGGTCAGCAGGAAAGGAGCTGTCAGCATGACCCCGATCATATCGTCCCACGTATCCTCCGGAAACTCGTCGAGCGGTGAGACGTGCTGGAATCCTGCATTGTTCACCAGAATATCCACCCCTCCATACGCCTCGACCGCCGTATCCACCAACCGCCGACACGAAGCCCGTTCCACCAGATCGACCTCGACGAACAAACCCCCGATCTGTTCGGCTACCGCACTCCCCTGTTCCCCGTCCCTATCGGCGACGACCAGTTCGTGCCCCTCCCGGCTCAACGCTTCGGCCACCGCCCGACCGATCCCGCTGGCCGCACCCGTCACGATTGCGACCCTTTTCATATGCATTCATCTCCTCTGGTGTCTTGTCCATCCAAGCAGCGGATACGGAAATTTCGCCACTTGGACATAGCTCCTCGGCTACTTGGAAAGAACCTCCGCTTCACTCTACCGTCCCAATATAAGATTACACCGCACCCATGTGAAGACAGTCTACCCGTTCCCCGACGCGCAATCTCATTTGTTGGCGAAGGGAAAGTTGGATATCATTTGAACATGGAATACTGGGATTCACGCGCAGAGGACAGGATGGGAATGGTCGAGAAACCGCTCTGGGAAGAGAGCTAGATCCCTTCATCGCCAGAAAGTTGTAACCCGTATACCCAGGGACCAGGAGGATTCTAATGGAACTACAAACGCGCATCTGGACGCTGGACAACCTCGAACAGATAGACGACCGCGAACTCACCCTGATCGGCGCCCCCGAAATCGTCGCATCTCCACAAGGACCCGCCGTCGAATTCAACGGCACCGACGACGGCATCGAACTCGACGTCAACCCGCTGATCGACCTCGCCGAATTCACCGTCGAAGTAATCTTCAGACCGGACGCCGACGGCCTGCCCGAACAGAGATTCCTCCACATGGGCGAGCCCAACAGCGACCGCCTCCTCTTCGAAACCCGTCTGACCGACGACGGCCACTGGTATCTCGACACCTTCATCAGCTCCGGCGTGTCCAACAGAACCCTGTTGAACAAGGGATTCCTCCACCCGGTCGGAGAATGGTATCACCTCGCCGTGACCTGCGACGGCAAGGAACAGGTAAATTTCGTCGACGGCCAGAAGGAACAGGCCGGCCCCATCGACTACACGCCGGCCACCACCGGCCGCACCTCAATAGGCGTGCGCCTCAACCGCGTCTGCTGGTTCAAGGGAGCCATCCACAAAGTCCAGATAACTCCAACCGTGCTACCCCCGGCCGACTTCACTCGCTAGATCCCGACCCATATCGCAGGAGATCGCATGCCAACCAGTTCCTCCCGATTTCACTACGCCTGGTTCATCCTCGCCGCCGGCACTCTGGTCGTCTTCGGCTCTCTGGGATTGGCCCGTTTCGGCTACACCATGGTGCTGCCCGCCATGCAGTCCGGTCTGGGCCTCGACAACGCCCACGCCGGCGGATTGGCCACCGCCAACCTGGTCGGCTACCTGGCGCTGTCCGTCATCGGCGGCGCCCTGGCCTCCCGCTACGGTCCCAGGGCGGTCATCACCGTCGGCCTGGCGCTGGTGGGAGTGAGCATGCTGTTGACCGGCCTGGCGCAGAATTTTGCCCAGGCTGCAGCCTGGAGGGCAGTCACCGGCATCGGTAGCGGCGCCAGCAACGTGCCGGTTATGGGCCTTCTCGCCGCCTGGTTCTCCAGACGCCGCCGCGGCCTGGCCGCCGGAGTCGCCGTCACCGGCTCCTCCTTCGCGCTGATCATCCTGGGCCCCCTGGTGCCTCGCCTCCTCGCGCTCTACGGCGAAGACGGCTGGCGCACCTACTGGTTTATCTTCGGAGGCGTGATCCTGGGTCTGGCAGTCCTCTCCCTCGTCGTTTTGCGCAATCGTCCCGCCGATGTCGGCATCCTGCCTCTCGGAGCGACGGCTGAAGAAATGGGCGATGAATCCCGAGGGAGCGGGCTGAATTGGAGCAGCGTCTACCGCTCGTGGACCATCTGGCACGTCGGCCTGATCTACGTCGCCTTCGGCTTCTCCTACATCATCTACGTGACCTTCTTCACCAAATATCTGATCGCCGAGGGCGGCTACACACAGGCGTCGGCCGGCCGGCTGTTCATGATCATGGGCTGGTTCAGTCTGCTGTGCGGTCTGCTCTGGGGATCGGTCTCCGACGCCATCGGTCGCAAAGGCGCTCTCATAATCGTCTACCTGATACATGCCGCCGCCTTCAGCCTGTTCGCCCTCTGGCCGTCTGAGCCAGGCTTCACGATTTCCGCCATCCTCTTCGGCCTGTCCGCCTGGAGCATCCCGGCCATCATGGCGGCGACCTGCGGCGACCTTCTGGGCCCCAGGCTCGCACCTGCAGGTCTCGGCTTCATCACCCTTTTCTTCGGCATCGGCCAGGCGGCCGCACCCAGCGTCGCCGGCCTGCTGGCGGATGCCTTTCAATCCTTCGCTCCGGCCCTGCTGCTCGCCTCCGGAGTAGCCCTTCTCGGCGCCGTAGGATCCCTCCTGTTGCGCACAAAAGAGCCATCTGCAGAGCAGCTCTGATGGGAGAGAGTTGATCAGAAGAAGAAAATTCCCTTTTTTATATGAAACCTTTTTAATGTGTTGGAGAGAGTTGTCTCTCCCTGATGCGCTGCTCTGGAGGAAAATAGTGGCTAAGAACAAGGCAAAGATTCAGGCGGAGAGGAAAACCAAGCTCGAAGCGAAGGCCAAAGCCAAAGCCAAGTCTCAAGAGACCAAGAAGGCTCTCATGCCCTTCAGAGACCGCATACAGGTCTTTATCGAGGAGTACGAATCATCCGCATCCTTTGAACACGCCCGAAGAATGGATAGTCTTCTACACGATCTCTTCAGGGCAGTTCAGATCGGCTGCGAGGAGGCTGAAAAGGATTTGGCGCGTATTGAAGCCGGCATAAATCCCTGCCGCCCCTCGGAACTACGACAGCGCCTGAGCGATCTTCTGAGTGGGTTCTGAGATCTCAGAACGAGAATCTGAAAAATAGAAACGCCGGTCTCGTTTGAGATCGGCGTTTCTATTTATCAAAAATAATCCCACAGTCTGCTACGCTTCCGCATTCACCGCCTGTATCATCGCGATAATGTACCCGAACTGAAATGCCCACGCCTGACGCACTCGCCCCGATCCCCCTGGAGAAGGCACATCGTCCGGGTGCCCCGGCGCGTGGTCCGGCATCAACATATACGGATACCCCGCATCCCCCAGGGTCTTGGCCAGCCGGTACATATCGACGTCCCCCTCATCCGGCCATACCTCCTGGAAATTGCACAACCCTCCCTTGATGTTGCGGAAGTGGATGTTGAATATCTTCTTCCGCTCCGCGAAGTAGCGGGCGATATCGTACAGCTCTTCCCCCGGATTCTCCAACCCCTCCGAAGCGGTCCCACAACAAAAATTAAATCCATGGTAGTCGCTGTCCACCAGCTCGGAAAACCGCTTCAACCCCTCGAACATCGGATAGTTCCACCGTTCAACCCCCCTCAGCACCGGAGCCGGGGGATCGTTCAGGTGGACCGCCAGCTGCACCTTGTACTCCTCCGCCACCGGGATCACCCGCTCCAGAAAATATCGCGCCCGTGCAAACGCCTCATCTCGATTCACACGACCCGCCTCCGACAGCGTCTCGTTGTCGTACTTCGAAATATCGAAACTGCTGTATATCGATCCCCCTCGCCCGATCGTGCTCTCCGTGCGCTGGTGCGGCAGGATGCAGAAGTTGTAATTCAACCCCCTGAGCCCGGCCCTCCCAGCATTCTCGATCACCTTGCAGACCCCGTCCAGATCCTCGTCCCGCTGCGGATCCTGGGCCAGCGTAATGCTCTTTGGCAGGCCGATGTGGATCATCTCCAGACTGACCCCCGCCTTCGCCGCTTCCTCCTTGTGGCGCACCAGCGTCTCCTCTTCGGTATTCTTCACCCCCCCATCCATGTGCGTCACCCCGTGCCGAACCATAAAATCCAGTTCGACCTGCGTCGTCCCCATCCCCTGAACCCCGACGTGCATACCAGCCTTCCCGGCCATGGCTCGCTTCTCCTTCGTTACAATTTTCTCGTGAAAGCCTGAGTTCCCGTTCCTCATACCCGCTTGGGTATCAAGCTAAAAAAAAAGAGCGGCCTCCAAAAGAGGACCGCCCTCATTTCCACTATCCGCATTTCTCAGTATCCCAGATAATCCTCCTCCTTCAGCTCCGCTCCCTCCGGCATCCGCCACATGAAGTTCGGATCGATCCGCGGCATCCGGTCTCCGTATTTCCGCATCAGCTCGATCTTCCTGCCGATCAGCTTCCCAAAATTCAGCCCGTAGTCGTGCATACTCTCTCCCACCTCGTGGATCGGCATAAAATCGACCGCGGAGCGCTCCCACAGCGCCAGGAGTTCCTCGCTGTTGCGCAGCTCGCTCTCCACCATCTCCTGCACCATCTTCAGCGTCTCCCTTTTCTCCGCTTCGTCCTCCGCCTCCAGATAGCCGTGTACTCCCGCGACCCAGGCAAACAGATTGCGCATCGTCACGCAGTAGTGCCGGTACGCCCGGGTGCGGTCCCGGAGTTCCTCGAAGAACGGTCTGTGCTCGTCCTCCACGGCCGCCCCCTCGTCGGCCAGCGCAACCACCCGATCCAGCAGCCCCCTGGCCTGGCCTTCGAACTGCTCCACGCACCCCTTCGCCTCCTCTGCTCCGTGGATCTCCCACAGCGCATCCGCTCCGAAGTCGATGAAATGCGGATTGTTGAAGATGCAGAGCATGTATTTCTCGTAGTACGCCCGCTCCCCCTCCGGAATCGCTCCGATGTCCGGCACGAACGGACGAACCCAGAACCGATACCAGGTAAATCCCAGCCCACTGTAGAGATACGACATCGGCGCCTCCCGCACGATCCGGTCCAGGAGTCGCCAGATCTCGACCAGCCCCCCCGCCCGTTCCTCACCCACCCATCGGGCCGCGATCCCCTCGACCAGTTCGTCCACCGACCGCTGCCGATCGAGCTGGAACCCTCCCACCACCTCCCGATTGATGTCGCGCGGCACCAGAAAGAACGGATCCAGATCGACGTCCACCCGATCGAAACCCTCCTCCTCGCACCCCTCCAGATTCTCCCGCGTCCACCACGGACACGGTATCCCCAGCACGTAGGCACTCCCCCGGGCCGACCGATACGCCAGCAGTTGCGATCCCTTCGCCCTGAGCTTCTCCAGCGTCTCCTGCCAGGTGTCGTCCACGTCGCTGCGCTGCGACAACATCTGCCGATCGATCCCGTTGTCCATCCCATCCAGGATAATCTCCGCCTCCTCGGCGATATTCTTCAAACCGGTCACAATGCGAAAATGCGGATGCGTCTCGTGGGCGACGTCGCGCAGCAACCGGTAGTAGCGGATGATGTTTTCGGCGGCGGCCCTGGCCACCTCTTCATCCGAGCGCCACTCCCGCACCACGTAGGGGCCGCCGTTGCGCCCCGGATACAGGCTCGCAGTGTATTCAAAACCGGAACCGCTGTCGTTGATCAGCGTCTGCACAAAACCCAACTCCGGCACCCCCTCCAGAATAGCGCGCAGCAGTTCGGCGTAGTGCCAGCGCACCGCCGGATGGGCCAGCGACAGGGTGTAGCGCGGTCGGTACGAGCGAAATGTATGATCCACGCGAGCCCCCCGCAAAAACGGATACCGCTCCAGCAGCGAATCCGGCACCGAGCGCGGATTGGCGATATTCATGCCCGGCGTCAGGCCGTATTTGTCCGCCAGCTTCGCCTGTCGCTTCAGCAGGTTGAGATTTGCCTCCAGATACTCCCTGGGATAGCTCCCCCGGTTGAGCTTGCTCTCGACGAACTGATCCAGATCCGGCAGGTAGGCGTAGAAACGGTAATAAATCTCCCCATCCGGCCCATCCTCGTGCGGAAACGCCTGCGCCAACTCGTTAACCACCACGTGCGAGCAACCGAGCCGCGCCAGTTCCCGCATCCCCTCCTCCAGATCCGCCTCCTGCATCCGCTCCATTCGCCTCCGGAGAAACCCCAGCCGCCCGGTCAGCAGTTCGTCCCGCCCTCCGAGCCAGTTGAAACTCGCCTCCATCCACCTCCCCGCCGCAAACTCCGCCGCGTCCAGATCCAGCCACTCATCCCGAATCCGGCAGCACAACGCATAGAGCAGATGCCCCTGCGAAGCGAGCAGCAAACCGCTCCCATCCCTCTCCAGCCGCAAGTAACTCCACTCTCGATCTTCCGGAGCACCGACCGGCAGGCCTCCAAATTCCTCATCCGCCACGGCCACGCGGAGGACACCCGGAGCTTCGACATCCTCTCCCGCCTCCAGACCGACCACCTCCGCCTGTATCGGTCCTATTTCACTCAACTCTTCGGCGACCGTTCGTTCAACTCTCCCCCCGTCCAACCGGAAAACTATGGTGGTAATCTGCGCCAACACTTTCCTTACTCGAACAAACTCTTCACCTGCCATAAGGAATTTTTCCCATTGGTTTTATTTTTCTTTTGGTAGGCGCTCATTATCCAGTTCTGTTCTCACTGCTATTCCCAATTTCTCCATCAGATACGGCTTTCGCACATACGCTCCTGCACCCAATCTCTGCGTTTCTTCTACCCGGTCGGTTTCCGAAAAACCACTCACAATGATCGCTTTCTGCCCGGGATGTCGCTTGAGGATATGCCGGTAAGTATCCAGACCATCCATTCCGGGATCCATAATCATATCCAGCACCAGTAGATCAACGGAGCCATTCTGTAGGTATTCAACCGCTTCTTCTCCGCTGGAAACCGTGGTGACCGAATATCCCAACTTGGTCAAAATCGCCGAAGCCAGCTTCTGCTGTTCCTCTATATCATCTATCACTAAAACAGACTCTCCCTTGCCCATGTACTTTTCGATGGGAAAACCCGGTTGATCCTTGGCAGCTTCCTGTCGGGTCACCGGAAAGTAGAGGGTGAATGTGGTGCCTTCTCCCACTGTGCTTTGCAGATCGATATAGCCATTGTGATCCTTTACAGTGCCCCAAACCACCGTCATACCCAGTCCCGTGCCACTTCTTCCCATCTGCTTCTTCGTATAGAACGGTTCGAAGATCTTCTTCATATCCTCTGGAGAAATACCGATTCCCGTATCCGAAACGCTAACTACTACGTAATCTCCCTCCTCGACATCATCGTATCCTCGGATCGGTCGATCGAGGTAGCGGTTCTCCGTGGAGAGGGTGAGTTTCCCTCCTTCCGGCATCGCTTCTATGGCATTGGCAACCAGATTCATCGCTGTCTTGGAAAGATGGACTGGAGAGCCCAGGATATTCAGAAGGTCGGTTTCGATGTCGGTCTCCACTTCCACCCCGGGATAGTTCCATTTCAGCTTGCCATATTCAGGCGATCTCAGGAGATCTGAGATGATGTCATTTGCATTCACTACATCTTCAACAGAGACCCCTCTTCTCGCCAGCGTCAGTAAGTCTTGCACGACCTGAGCGGCTTTTTCTCCCGAATCCTTAATGACCTGGAGGGGACCCCTCAGCGGACTATCTTCAGTGAGATCCAACAAGATCAACTCGGGAAAACCGGTCACACTGGAGAGGATATTGTTCAGGTCGTGGGCCACGCCACCCGCCAGGTTTCCCATCGCTTCCATCTTTTCAGCCTGCCGAATTCGAGCTTCCAGCTTAGCTTTCTCTTCCTCCCCCTGCTTGAATTCGGTGATATCTACGACAATACCCCTCAAGCCCACCGGTTTCCCTTTTTTAATGATGGGTGACGAATAGATCATCACAGGAAAGGTTGTGCCATCTTTTCTCTGCGCCGTGTATTCATTGCCCCTCGATTTTTTTCCATGCAAAATTTCAGCAATTTTCTTCCCTGCCCTTTCTCGATCATGGGGGGCAATCAATTGATGGACAAAAACGCCTTTATCAATTTCTTCAAGAGGATGCCCAAATTTCTCAAAAGCAACGCGATTGGCGTAGGTTATTTTTCCATCTATATCGCTCTCGAAAATGGTCTCGGGAAGAAGTTCAGCCAATTCCTTGAACTTACTCTCGCTCTCTCGCAATGCTTCTTCCACCTGTTTGCGCTCGGTAATCTCCCGCCGAATATTCTCGTACAACCGAGCGTGCTCCAGGGCAATGGCAAACTGGTCCAATAAAGGACGCATTATTTCGATCCGATGTAATCTTTCTTCTTTTTCTTCGAGTTGGCTACCCGTAGCCAGAACGGCAACCACGCGATCTCCTTGCTTGACGGGAAGGAAATAGGATATTTGCCCCTTTCGGGATTTGTGCGTGTCGATCCTCTTATCAAAACGATCATCCCATTCCTCAATGACCTTCATCTCCCCGGTGCGAGCCACTTCAGGAGTTATGTTTTCATCCGCCAGGGAATAACGAGTTCCAACCACGTTCCCCTTATCCAAAGTGAGAGAACCATCTGGAAAACGATAGAAGTTTCTGACCACCTCCATACTCTGGGTCGATTCATCCACCAATGCGATCATGAGGCTGCGGAAAATTCCCGCTTCTGCAATGTGCCTCCCCATGTTATCCAGAATTTGATCCAGATCCAGAGGTGACAATATAGTCTGGCCAATCTGGTGGAAAGCGGCTAATAAACGGTCATTCTCCCACAACACCTCTTCTCTTAACCTCAGCTCGGTGATTTCCCGCTGGAGTGATTCGTTTTCCTTAAGGAGCTGCGCCTTGGTCTTGTTTTCGTCTTTCATCACCCGGATCTCCGAGTCCAAAGAAAAACCGCACTACCCGGTTCACTTCACGGCAGTGCGGCTATCTTAAAGTGACCGGCAATCCCTCTTCCCTCCCTCTTCCCTCCCTCTACCTTCCTCATAGCCGATCAGATGAGGACCCGCTCCTTTGCGTCCCTGGTTTTCACCAGGTTTGCCTTTTCGGCATGTCGTTGGGGAGTAGTATGGGCTATTCCAGGGAGGAAGTCAAGATAAACATCAATAAATACAGTATTTACAATCATCGGCAGCGGTTTCACCTCGCCGACAATCTGCGTCATGCTTCAATTCCGCGATCCAACCCGGCGAACCGCCTGTCCAACTCGCTGATCCATTGCCAGAGCCCGTCCGGTCAATCCCATGCTGTGCGATGCCATGTTCCGACAACCGCATCATCTGGATTGTCAATCCACGAGCAGGTCCACCCGATCTCCTTGAGGCTACCTCTGACGATTTCCTTCGTTTCGCGAAGCTTCTTCAACGGAATCAGCTCCCGGAAATGCTTGCCCTCCGGTGGATGCACAAACTCAGTGATCCCATGCACTGCTTCGGAGACGAAGGGGAAAATCCTCCTTCCCAGGACAGTCTCGCGGGACACGGACACCAGCCACTTCGTGTAGGGGAAGGGAGTCCTGTCGGCCAGGCAGCATACCTTGCAGAGAGACTCGATCACGATGCCTGCAGCGAGGAATGCCGTCTCCGGCCTACCTCGGGCAGCGGAGTTGAGCGGACCCATTGCCTGCCAGTAGCGACCGAAGTGCCACTTCAACCTCCTCTCAGCGACATCACGCGGATAGGCTTGGCAGTGGGTCTTGAGGACCTCGGCAGTGGCCCGGTTACCTCCGAGCAACTGCGCCGTGGAGAGTATCCACATCTTTTTATCTGGATAAGACTGCAGGAGCGTCTCGAGATCCTGCTGATCGAAGAACGACCAGTGGGCTTCGCGATCCCCCCGGTCCACAAACAGCTCTGCGCGCTGCTCGTATTCCCCACGCTCGGCAGGGGAGAGATAGGTCTTGTCTCCCACAATCCACATGTCCAAATCGGACCACGAGTCCGAGAGACCGGCCCCACGGCTGCCGACAAGCAACAGGACGGCATTGGGCCCAACTCGAGACATAAAAACCCTCGCCTGATTCACGAAATCGACCTCTTCGGGTTTGATTACCATCTCTCATTCCTCACAGCTAGTGAGACGGACTGCTGCCAAAGAGGTATCCAAACCTCGCCGTCTCCTCATATTGCCCACAAGAATCGAAAGCAATTAACGAACTCCTAAAGTCAGCCTCGAAGTCTTCAGCCTTATCACCTAGTGCATGCTTGGAAACACCTGACGTTGAATACAGGAACCCGACCAACGCGTCCAAAGTCCAGACGTGCCTGACGCGGAATTCGTATTCTGCTACATGCTCAAATCCATATGTCTCCAGAATCTTTTTGAAAGGGACTGGGTGCGCAATTTGTTCAGACCTGGTGCCTGTTCGACGGCCGGTCCATTTGGACACAACATCGGTAGCCAGTTGCTGCCACCCTTCATTGCCTCGCCAGAAATTGACATACCACAATATTGCGAGGCTTCCGCCAGTCTCTAGCCAATCCAGAGTTCGTAGCGTAATTATCCGCTGATCCAGTCGGTGAAATGCCTCGCCAATCGTGATGAGGTTGAAGAAGCGAGAAGGAGCTTCAAGATCTTCGGCGCGGTTCACAATCCATTGCACGTTCGTGACACCTGCACTCTTTGCCTGCTCACAACCAATATCAATCATCTCTCGTTCTTGATCGACCGCCCAGACTTCACGGAAGTAAGGGGCGAGTGCAAGAGCAATCCTGCCTGGACCGCTGGCAAGATCGAGAAGACGACCTTCCTCCGTGATATCCGCACGAATCCGCAGGTCGTCCAAAAGAGAGTTCGGATATGGAGGTCGATATTGAGCGTAGTACCTGGCAGTGCCTATGAAGGCATCTTTCGGAAAATTGGGAGCAGGCGGCCACTGGGATTCACGACCCGCCCGAATTCCGCCTAATCGAGTCTTACCTTCTCCAGTCTCGCTCATCTTATGGTTCCTAATCAGTTGAAAATTGCATACGGAATCAGGCTGCGAGCCACGTGCCCGGCGTACAGCTATCCCGGTCTGTGCGCGACTACTGTGAACCGATTCTCTGTCATGGGATCAAAGGGATCCAGTCCTCGCCACTTCAGAAGACGGATATCGGTGAATCCCGCTTCGTTGAGACAGAACGTTACGCGCTCTGGGTCAAGCCACTTGTTGACCAGGATCGATCGGTAGTGCGTCCCCCGATTGATGTCGAGCTTAATCCAATGGTAGCGCGTTGATGCTTCTTCCAGGGAGTATTCGTTCTTCTGCAGCACGAAGACACCTTCCTCCTGCTCTGTCCACTCCATGGTGGAAACCCAGCGACGAAGGCGGGGGGGGTTCGGCCGATTGAACTTGAGTCTGCCACCTGGCACGAGGGTGCCCAAGAGCTTCCGCAGCAGGGCAAGGAACTCACTCTCTGACCTGTAGAAGAGCGACCCCTCGAACACGATGACAGAGAACCGCTGGTCGAAGTCGATGGAGTTATAGTCTCCTCTGATGAACTCTATGTCCAGACCTTCAGCATCCCTGCATCGTTCAGCTTCGCGCAGGAAGGTACTAGACACATCCATGCCTGTAACCGCGTATCCGCAGCGCGCAAACTCAAGCGTGTAGCTGCCGGTTCCGCAGCCAGCGTCGAGGATGCAATCTTCTTCGCACAGTGACAGCGCCTCTCTGGCAGCATCGAAGTGCTTCCTGACGAACTCGAGGCTATCGAAATTGTTGGAACCGTGTTTGATGTACCACTCATCGAACTCCGGGTCGCCAAATGTCACATCACGGTATAGCATAGCTGCCTGCTCCCTTCGTGATCGGCAGGTGAAACGAGCCCAGAACACTGCGGAGGAGCACTGCCTCAGGCTTGAGAGTCAAGTGCAAACGTCGGTTGACCGGGCCGTCAAGCATCGCTGTGCTGTCGCATCTCTGCATAACGTCTTTCAGTTGCCAAACGCCGAAGGCGTTGGCAAAGCCCAAGCCGCATATGCGGCTCAGCGGAAACTGATTGTTAGAGGACTTGGGATACTATTTTACTTCCCTTGTAGCTCCAGAAGCTCTCGTAGATGTGTGATATTCTCAAGTTCGCCATGGGCAATCTCTGCAGGCTTCCTGGGAACTTGCCTGTGAGCGATCCCTTGACGCACACGAACCGTACACCAACCCAGTTCATTTGCCGGGCGAATGTCGTTATCCACTCGGTCTCCAACCATCACCATCCGGTCTGGGGTACAGGGCGCCACCTCACGTTCCGCAAGTTCGAAGATTGCCGGGTTGGGTTTCCCAACCTCCATGTCTCCGGAACCCAAGATGCAACGGAAGTGTTCAACTATGCCATATGCTGCCAACCGTTGTTGAAGGCCTGGAGGTTGATTCGCAATGATTCCCAGATGATAAGAAGCAGACAATTGTGCCAAGAGATCACCGACACCGGAGTACAGGATCTCTCCTGAGTTGTGATAGGGAGAGCCCTGATAGACAACTTCTCGATGTTCCTCCGTGAGATTCGTATGCGCAAGAGCACTCCTGAACGGACTTGGTTCGAATGCCGTGTAGGCCTCTTCGCTCCAGCGCCAGAGTTCCTCTAGAGTGACGTAGACACCGAAGTCACCGGCAAGGGTTGCCGCCTTGCTCAATCGATCCATAAGACACTTTGTCTCATCAAGTAACGTCGATCCCAAATCAAAGAAGATCCATTCAACTCCATGGAGGCGTGAGGACATCTCAGAGTTTCCTTCTGTGTTTGAATTCCGCCCAATCTGTCAACGAATTGTGAAGCTGCATCATGTCTCTGCTCATTCTGAGATTATATCGAAGGAGAACCTGCTTCCCCTGTTCCCCCATGTCCTCTAACTGGTGATATATGCAAGAACCGATCCCATCGAGTCGGAGCGAACACCCCGCACTCGATGGGATCGGTCACTGATTTTCCAAAATTATCCCGAAGCAACCCTCATCCGGAACTTCGGGCCGGAATCACCTTCCCGAACGCCGTGCAGTTCCGCACCCCGTTCAGCTCCACCTGCTGCTTCCGCGCCGCCGCCCTGGCCAGCGCCGGAACCCCGTCGTAGGCGATGGCGGCCCCCACGAAGTCCTGCCCCAGACTCGCAATCTCCGTCATCCCCAGCACTACCGGTCCCCCGGTCGCCGGTTTCCCTTTAAGAGCACCGTTCGCCGCCTCGAACCGTGCCGTGCTGACGATCTCCCCAACTTCCAGACCGCTGTCCCCCGCCTCCGCAATGCGCACCTTGCCCAACATCTGGCCGATGATCACCTCGAAGTGCCGATCGTCGATCAGCACCCCCTGCAGGCGATACACCCCGACCATCTCCGCCAGCAGGTAGTCCGCCGCCGCAAGCATCCCCTTCCCTTTCAGCATCTCCTCCACCCTGGTTCGCTCCTCCGATGTCTCCTGTCCCGGACACTGTCCCGCCTCGAACAGGTCGTCGAGCCGAGGAAGCCCTTTTATAATCGTCGAAGGTTTCTTCCCCTTTTCTCCGTACCCCTTCCTCGCCAGCGCTCCCAGATAGAAAGTGCGGAACGTCAGCTGGGTCATCGGCTCCCCCATCGACTGCGCCGCGATGATGCCCGCCGGGAATCCGGGCGCACTCAGCCGCTCTCGACTCGGATCAGTGCCGTAGCACCTGGCGCAGATCCCGCCCTCGGTCTTGCAGGTCAACGGCGAGCGCACGGCGACCGTCTCCAGGTCGCTTGCGCCGATCTCCTCTACCTCTCTCGCCCCGATCAATTCCCCCTGCTTCACGATCGGTTTGCTCCCCCCGGGCAGCACCACGTCTTCCAGCCCCGTCCGTCCCAGAATCCGTTCTGCCAGTTGGATCACTCTCTGGCCGTCTCGCAATGCCCCCTTGATCACCCCCTCTTCCGTCCCGCAATCCTCCTCGATCACCATCACATCCTGAACGGCGTTGACGATCCGCTTGTAAAGGAACCCGGCATTGGCCGACTTCAGCGCACTGTCCGACAGCCCCTTGCGCGCGCCGCAGGTCGACGTGAAGTGTTCCAGAGGACTGTGTCCGCGCACGAAGGTGGTGGCGAACGGCGTATCTATGATTCGTCCATCCGACATGGCAAACAGCCCGCGCATGGAGACCAGTTGCCGAATCTGATTTTCATTGCCTCGCGACCCCGAAAAGGCCATCATGTAGACCGGACTGATCCCGTCCCGAATCCCCTCCAGTTCCGCCAGCGCCTCCCGGGCAAAGTCGTTGTTAACCTGCACCCAGTGGTCTACCAGCGGATCTCTGTCCTCCGGCGGATTCTCTCGCGTCTGCACCTCCAACTCCTCCGCCCGTTCCCACGCCTCCGCCAGCCGCTCGTCGAACCGCGAGTATTGCGGCAACAGATCCTTGCCGATCGACAGCCCCGACAGCGTCGCCATGCGGAATCCGAACTTCATGATCGCAGCCCCCAGGCGGGCGGTCTCACCCTCTCCCACCTCCCGCCAGCACCGCTGCAGGAGTTCTGCTACAGTCCTCTTGGATACCGGCCCTTCGATCCACTCGAGCCCGTCCGGCAGCAGCTGATTGAAGAGCGCCCTGCCCACAGTCGTGTGCCGCTCTCCCACCTCTTCCGGAACCGTCACCGGATCGTGGACCCCCGCCTCTCCCCGCTCGAAGGCCGCTCCGATCTCATCGAGCGTCCCGAACTTTCTCGGCTTCCCCTCCTTCTCCTTCACCGTCGCGTAGTAACAGCCGAAGATCATCTCCTGAGACGGCATCTGGGCGTACCCGCTGGTAGCCACTCCCATCTGATTTGCCGACGCGAGCATGGAGCGCGCCTCCTCCTGGGCCGCCGCCGACAGCGGCAGGAACACATCCATCTCATCCCCGTCGAAGTCGGCGTTGAAGCCGATGTTCGTCAGTGGCTGCAAACGCACAACCTCCTCGTCGGTGAGCACCGGGTGGAATGCCTGGAGCCCCCACCGGTGGAGCACCGGGGCCCGGTGCAGCAGGACGATCTTCTCCGCTGCCACCTGCTCCAGCAGTTCCTCAGCGCGCGGCGCCTCCTCCTCGATCATCCGCCGCGCCGCGTCGACCGAAGCGGCGTCCCCCGCCCGCGTCAGTTCCCCGACGACGAACGGCTCGAAGAGCGTCCGGGCCATCCGCCGCGGCAGACCGCACTCGTCGAACCTCAGATCGTACCCCGGCGCAATGACCGAGCGTCCAACGAAATCCCCTCCCTTGCCCGCCATCGCCGCCGCGAACCACCCCTTCTTGCCGTACAGCAACCGCGTCAGTCCCTCCACCCCCATCAGCAAGTCGACCGCCTCCTGCAGTTCCTCCGCCCCCTTCTCATTCACCGCGCAAACATCCATATAGAGCGCATCTATCTTTCGATCCCCCCTCAGCGAGTGGGGCAAAATGGGCAACGTCTCTATCTCCGGAAGCTCCCCTCCTTCATCCCCGAGCAGATCCCTCCATGGATGTTTCATCGGAGAAGACAGCTCCAGATGCTTGATGCCTTGCTCTTCCTCGCCGAATAAATCCTCGAACGAGCCATGCGCATTCCCACTGAGCTGCTCCACCGACCATTCTCGCACCTTATCCGCTCCGGCGAACTCCAGAGAGATGCTCGCAGCATCGTCGATCAGCGCATCTTCCCCCCAGATATCCATCTCCTGCCCATCCCCCGACAGCAGTTTCAAGTCGAGACAGAGTCCCCGCAGTTGCAGCGCCAGACGCCGCACCGTTTCCGGCACCGTCGGCCGCGGCAACTCCGATCCATCGATCAGCGCCTGGAGGACCTGCTCGCGCATCCCCTCGTTGTTCACCTTGAGCGTCAGCATCTCCTGGAGGATGTGTCCCGCCCCGTGCGCCTGCAGCGCCCATGTCTCCATGACCCCCATACGCGGCCCGCCCCCGCTTCCCGTCTCTCTGAACGCGCTTCTCGCCTGCAGCTTATCGTCGACCATGTGGGCCAGCTTCATGTAATACTGGTACCCGACCGTGGACTCGTTGTCGAAGAGCCGCCCGGTGCGGCCATCCCGCAGCCGGAACATCCCGCTCTGCGGCATCCCGGCCTCCGCGAGCATGCCGTCGACATCCTCCACCGTGGCTCCGTTGAATCCGGGCGTCACCACGCTGCAGTTCAGCGCGTGGGCGGCCAGCCCCATATGCGTCTCCAACAGCTGCCCGATATTCATCCGACTCGGAACTCCCAGCGGATTGAGCACCAGATCCAGCGTCCGCCCGTCCGGCAGCACCGGCATTTCATCCTCCGGCACTATCCTCCCAACCGTCCCCTTCCCCCCGTGTCGGTTCGCCAGCTTGTCGCCGACCTTCAGCCGGCGGCGCACCGCCACCGTGACGCGAACCAGTTCGCCGACCCGATCGTCGAGCGGATCCCCTTCAGCTACCGAGTACCGCTCCACTTCGATCACCCTGCCGCTCTGACCGATCGGCAAGCGCAAGGAGGCATCTTTTTTTTCACCCTTCTTCTCGACGCTCTTGCCGATGAGCACATCCCCTTCCTCCACAACGACCCCTTCCCTGATAATGCCCTCCGGTCCGAGTTGAGCACTTTCAAACTCCCCCAGATGATCGGCGCCGAATTTCTCGACTCCGGCATTCTTTTTGGAAATAGCCACCGAAAACGACCGCACCTTGATCGACGTCAGCAGTTCTTCCCGGACCAGCCGCTCGTTGACCACTATGGCATCCTCGTAATTCCCCCCCTCCCAGATCATATAGCCGACCAGGAAATTGCGCCCCAGGGCCAGCGCCCCGTCAGCCGCAGCCGGTCCGGAGGCGAGCATCTGCCCTTCGGCCACCTCCTCTCCCTCCCTCACGATCGCCCGCTGCCGTAAACACGTCCCCAGGGAAGAACCCGTGAACCCATTCAGGTAGTACACCCGCTCCTCACCACTCCCGCTCTCCCGCACGATCACCTCATCCCCTTCAACCTTCGTCACCACCCCTCCAACCTTCCCCCTGACGTTCGCGCCGACATCGTCGGCAATGCGCTCTTCTATCCCGGTGCGCACCAGCGGCGGTTCCGCGTGTACCAGCGGCACCGCCTGCTTCTGCATATTCGCCCCCATCAGCCCCCTGTTCGCATCGTCGTTGGCCAAAAACGGAATGAGGCTGGCGGAAGTGCCCAGCGACTGATACGTGTGCACCGGGACGTACTGGACACTGCCCTCCTCGATTCTGGCGATGTCCCCTCTATTTCGCCCCAACATCTTCCCATTGTACCGCTTGCTGTATCCATCCCCTGTTCCGAGATCCGCAACCACCTTCTCCGACTCATCTTCCGCCGTCAGATACTCGATCTTCCCGTCCTCCGTCCTCCGATAGGGTGTCAGCATCCGCCCCTCGTCGTCCACCTGTGCCAGGAGCGCGGTGTTCAGATTGATCCCGATCCTTTCCCCCTCGGTCGTCTCCAGGACGCACAGCCGTCCGAAGTGGGAGGTGTGGACATCCCTGGTAGAGAAACTCGGACGCCGGCCGACTCCCTGCTGGACCACGGCGCGCAGCTGCGACAGCAGCGACAGCGGGTTGCCCTCCTCCGCCGGCCGCACCAATCCCCCTCCCGCGAAAAACCGGCCGATGGCGTCTGCGAATCCACACAGCCTGAAATCCCTGACCGCTTCGACCTTCTCCCCCCTTTCCACATCCTCCTTCAGCGGACCAGTCAGCACCGCTTCGAGCTGCTCGCCTACCAGCAGCAAACGCCGAAAGGCCAGATCGTTCGGCCCATCCCCCTCGGTCGCCTGGAGTTGACCGACCACCACCTTCTCCCTCCCCGCGATGACGAAACCGCCGCGCTCCGTCATCAGCGGGAACAGTCCCACTTTCACCGCCACGGCATCCCCACTCTCCGAGCCCCGCAGACGGACCTCCAGTTCCCCCCCGTAAGTCCTCCCAAACCGCGCGCACTTCCGGGGACAAAATTCCGGTTCAGCGACCGCGTATCCTTCATATTCCAGCTTCTCCCCGCTCGCAATTTCGACCGGGAAAACCTCGCGCAACAACTTCTCGAGTCCCTTTACCTCGCGTTCACCGGCCTCGCACTCCTTCTGCAGAAACTTCTCAAACGACTTCCTGGGCAGCTCGACGAGATCGGGTACCTCCACTTCCGCAGTCGTCTTGCAAATCTCCCGCACCTCGAAATCCGCCCGCACCATTGGTGCGGCCACCGCAGATTCGGCCGGCGCAGAGGTCGGATTCAATGCCACCTCGACGACCGCACCACACAGTGCCGCGGTCGGCTCCTCCGCCTCGGCTTCCCGCCCGAGGATCGACGCCGCGCGCGCCGTAACCTCATCCGGCCCCGCCGTGCCATCCGTAGTCACGACCAGCGACAGAACGGCGCTCTCCCCCTCTTCCTCAACCGTTATCGCCACCTGCCGGACCGGTCCATAGTCCCCGCCCACCTCTATCCAACCCGGACGCTCATCCCCGATCCCCCGAACCGCTTCGCTCCCCTTCCCGCTGGCGATCTCCACCGCCATACCCAATTGCCCGCCCGCACGCACCGTGGCGATCTCCACAGACGGATCCGCCACCGTCACCACCCCGTCAACCGCCAGATCCCCGGCCGTCACCTTTCCCGGTCCCTCCACCTCGATCTCGACGAGCCTCCTGCCGATCCCTTCCAACCCGACCCGCACCTTCTTCAGATTCTCGACGATCTGCACCCCATCCTCCACCACCCCATCGAGCAGACTGAATTCGTGAGACGCACCTTCGATGCGAACGGCACACACCACCGCCCCTTCAACCTCCCTCATCAGCGTTCTGCGCAGGCGCGCACCGAAGCGTTCGGCCGTAAACCGCGCTACCGGACCGATGCGCAGTACACCCTGAGTCTCGGAGTTCTTCTCAAACAACGGGGAATGGCTGGTCATTTTCGTCTCTCCTCCTTCTGCCGCCAGGCCGTTCGAGATGTCACTTTGTATGTGACTCTCGATGGGATGGGGAAAATCTATTTGGTTCGCTTTAGCAAACTCATTTTCATAAAAATATGCTTTAGGATACTCAATGGCAATGGTTTTCTTTAGCGAACTCAATCTTTTTTTGGTTTGCTATTGTACATTTCATCCAGAGGGCTGTGTATTTCCGGGGCAATGCTCTTCATCACGTGCGTGTAGACCATCGTCGTTTCCACGTTCCAACCTTCCTGAAAAAACTCGACCTGCACGATATCAGAGTAATACAGAGCAATTGCCGATGTGTGTTGTTGTGCCATAAACACCGCGCGACAAACAGCCAATTTATTCGTCACAACAGTCGCATATCGGAGTAATAGCCCGGTTTACGACCAGGCGAGCACATGCGGATAATTCTTGACAATCGCACTTTGTCCGCGATAGCTTGAACTGTGCGAATTATTTCGAGACTCTGCCTCTCATGGCGGCATGGCTTGACAATGAAGTATGGGTGCAATTGCCATGCTAGTCGAGCGGCGGAAAAAATAACGTCTGGATAATGAATAGTTATGCATGATGTAATAGTGAGGACGACACTTTTCTAAGGGAGAGACTCATGAAAACAGTGAGAGCCGGGTTCATCTTCGTGGTCCTGGCAATGTCGACTAGCCTTTTTGCCCAAGATCAGGTAGAGGTCAATCGTACGCCGATTTCGGATCGGGAATTCGCAATCGTGTCGGACCATTTCGGGTACGATCGCTCGGCAAATCTCGACACGATCACTCTTGGATCATGGCCGCATCGCATCCCCTACACCATCAACAAAGTCGAGTTCAAGAGTACTCACGGGGAGAGGGTTCCGGCCTACTTCACCCACCCGAAGGATTCGACTGGCACGAAGTATCCTGCCGTCCTCCTGCTCCATGGGATGAATGGGTTCTGGGGTAAGAATGAAGATTGGGCGCTTGATTGGATGGACATCCTGTCCCGCGAGGGATGGTGCGTCCTCGTGGCTGACTTCTATGGATTCGGCGAGCGCATGCAGGCCGGTCAGGGGCCTGCATGGGATAGACCTCCATACGCATCACGGCAAGCCCTCATTCAGTCGGTGACAGATCAGAGGCGTGGCCTGGATTACCTCATGTCTCGAGCCGAAGTGGATACATCCAGGATCGCTCTCATGGGAGGCAGCATGGGTGGCTACTTCGGTGTATTTGTGGCAGGTCTTGAGGATCGCTTTGCGACCGTAGTACTCACTGTCACGGGAGCGTGGCCAGAAGACCTGTCAACGGATGATCAATTCGGACGGTTTGGGCACACGCTGAACTTCGCTCCGCGCGTGAACGCCCCGATTCTTATGGCCAATGCAACCGGTGATGGGAGGACGCTAGGGGAGGAGTTATTCAACGCCATGCCGAATCCCAAGAAGCAGGTCTGGTACGAGAGCGACCACTATCTACCACCACGTGAGTACAACGAGGATGTTGTCGGGTGGTTGCACGAGCATCTAGATTAAAATGGCGCCTTGTGCTCATGGATTAGCGTGCTGAAGAGCATAACATGGGCGTTGGCCATATGGATTTGAACGCTGGTGCTGCTAGTTGGATCGTTGATTCGCCGGGCTGGATCAGTGGAGCTATACCGACGGTGCTTCCGCCCACAGGTCATCCGCTTTTCGGCAGGAACAAGGCTGGACCGAAACGCAAGGAGACAACAATGAACATAAACCCCCGGCGTATGACGCTTCTCGCCCCGACGCGGGGAAATACATCCGACGAAGCGGTGCGAATAGATGCCCATGCTGATCTGTGTCGTTGGTACGGCCCGGCCGATCTCATCTGGGAGATTCACGTCGAGGCCCCGGGCGCCTACCGGGCCGAGATCGCGTACTCATCGTCCATCGATGCTGCGCCGTACCGGCTTCTCCTCGACAGCAAGACGGTCGGCGACGGAAGTCTCTCGCGTACGTCGGGTTTCTTCTCCGCGCAGACACCTTCGCTCAACTACGAGCTCCTCCGTCATCCCGAGATCCTCCGCCTTGCCGCGGGAGACCACACGTTGTCGGTACGGATAGATGCAGGCGGCGACCCACCTTCGGTGTCTGTGTGCGATATTCGTTTGCATCCCGAATCCACCGAGGGTGCCCGAGCGGAGGAGCAACAAAGGGCGATCGAAGCACGGTCCGATCTCGCCTGGTTTCGCAATTGCGGGTACGGGTTGATGTTTCACTGGACCTCCGACTCCAAGCCGAAGAACGGGCCGCGAAAACCCTATCCCCGGGCGGTCGCCGACTTCGACGTCGAAGGGTTCGCCGATATGGTGCGGACGACCGGTGCGGCGTATGTGATGTTAACGGCGAATCACGCGGAGCCGAGTTTTCCGGCCCCTCTCGAGTACTGGGAGAGTCTCTATCCGGGGTGGACCACAGAGCGAGACCTCGTCGCAGAACTAATAGAAGCTCTCGATACACGGGGAATAAAGCTGTTCCTGTATCTGAATCCCTTCTCCGCCTATATCGCTTCGGGACGTCTCCGCAATCTGGACGGCTCCCGCACTTACTCCAACGAACGGCAAATCCATCCCGATTGCAGCGTCGACTTCCTCGACACTACCTGTCAATTGCTTGAAGATATCGGGACACGATATGGCGAGAAGCTCGCGGGCTACTGGTTCGACAGCTGGTATCAGCCGTTCAACCAGTTCGGTTCCTTTCCGATGGAACCTGTGTACAGTGCGGCGAAGAGCGGAAATGCCAATAGGTTTACGTGCTTCAACTGGTGGATTCGCCCGGTGGGCACGCCCTGGGGAGAGTATTGGGCCGCGGAAGTCGGAGGACCGGGCGTATTGCCCGAAGACGGCGGCGAGGATCAGGGAATGGTGTCCGGGGCCGGCAAGGGACTCAACGGTCATGCTCTCCTCATCATGGACGATCCGTGGGTTCACGGAAAACTCAACACCGATGTCGTCGCACCCCGACACACCAAAAATCGACTGATCGATTTTGTCTCCGATTGCAGTCAGAAGAATGCGCCAGTGACGATCAATCTTGGGATCTACCAGGACGGAGGAATCGGCGATGGCGCAGCAGATGTGATGGAATCCATTCGCCAAGCGTTCCGCTGACGGAGAACCAGACTGATCTCCCACAGGCTGTTGGAGAAATCCCCTGGGGACACAACCTGCAGCTTCTGTCAAAGCTTGACGATCCCGCCAAGCGTTTTTGGTACGCCCGGCAAACGTCCGAAAACGGTTGGTCGCGGGCAGTACTTATGCATCAGAAGGCATAGTGATGAGCAATCCCTTTGAGGATGGACTGGTCATATCACGTCGCGTCTGACGCTACGTCCATTGAAATCGGAGGATGCACGGCTTGAGCGGCCGGGGACATATCGGGAAACCTCACGACCTTGACGCGCGCCTCTTCTTCCTCTACAGTTATTTTACTTGAATATGCTAATCTGGAATGCTTCAAAGCCAGAAAATATCCCTCTTTATCCCGATTGCTCCAAACACTTCAGCCATTTCCGGTTCACCGCACCTCATTGAAAAGCTGTAAGTATTGCATCCTTCTTACAACAACACGCTGAAACCTCGCCTCCTCGCCCTCCTGCGACTGGCGGCTATCTTCCTGGCCCTCTTCCTCGTCGTCGAACTGCTGGGATATCTCACCTTCTTCCTCTCCGGGGCGGGCTCCGTCGATTTCGAGACCCTGTCGAAACTGACCGGCCCCGAGCGCCAACCCGAACGAGAAAAAGCGGTCCACCAGATTTCGGAATGGCCCGCCGATCGCCCCCGAAATTTCCAGGAAGCCGACTGGTGGAAAGATCGAGCCGACGCCGCTGACCTTCCACCCGTCGCCGAGCGCCTCCCGGAAAACCCTCTGGTCATCATCCCTCCGGATCAAACCGGCCCCTACGGCGGCACCTGGACCCGCTACGGCACCGGTCCCAGTGACGTCGGCATTATCAGCGCCCGGTTGGCCTACGACGGACTGATCCGCTGGGGTCCGATGGGTCGCGAGATCCGGCCCAACCTGGCCTCCTCCTGGGAAATCACCGACGAAGGCCACACTTACATTTTCCACCTGCGCCGCGGCGTGCGCTGGTCCGACGGCCACCCCTTCACCGCCGACGATCTCCTCTTCTGGTACACCGACGTGCTTCAGGACCCCGACCTGACTCCGGTGATCCCGATCGAATTCAGACCAGGCGGCGAGTTGATGCGCCTGGAAAAGCTCGATGACTACACCATCCGCTTCCGCTTCGCCGAACCCTACGGCCTCTTCCTCAAGCTGCTCGCCTCCAACTTCAGCTACCAGATGGTGGAGTTCCCCGCCCACTATCTGAAACAGTTTCACCGCAACCACGTCGATTCCGACGAACTCCAGCGCCGCACCCGGGAGTACAGCAAGGATTTCTGGTACCAGCTCTTTCAACATATGTGCGAGTGGCGCAACCCGGAAATTCCCCGCCTCTGGGCCTGGATCTGCACCGAACCGCCTCCGGCCCGGCCGGCCGTCTTCTGCCGCAATCCCTACTACTGGAAGGTCGACTCCGCCGGCAACCAGCTCCCCTATATCGACCGCATCACCTTCGACATCTACGACATCGAGACCATCAATCTGAAGGCGATCAACGGCGAAATCGGCATGCAGGGGCGCCACATCAACTTCCCCAACTATCCCCTCTTCATGGCCAATCAGGAGAAGGGGGGATATCGGGTCCTACACTGGATCGACGGCGGCGACGGTATGATCGCCATCACTCCCAACCTCAACCACCGCGACCCCGCTCTGCGCCGGATCTTCCAGGACCGCCGCTTCCGCATCGCCCTGTCCCACGCCATCGACCGCGAATCGATCAACCAGGCCAACTTCTTCGGCGTCGGCCAACCGCGCCAGATAGCTCCGCCCCCGGTCTCCCGCTACTACGTACCCGAGTACGAAAACGCCTACATCGAATACGACACCGCAAAGGCCAACCGCCTGCTCGACGAAATGGGCCTGGACCGCCGCGACGAAAACAACGTCCGCCTGCGCCCCGACGGTGAACCCCTGGTCATTCATCTGGAAACTTCTTCGACCCAGTCCGGCACCAGCCGCCTGTTCGAGATGACCGCCGCCTACTGGACCGCCGTCGGCGTCAAAACCAAAGTAAAAACAACCGCCCGCCAGCTCTACGCCCAGCGCCGCAACGCTCGCCTCTGCGACGTGCACGTCTGGGGCGGCGCCGGCGAGATCATCCCGGTCCTCGACCCGCGCTGGTTCATGCCGTACAGCACCAGCTCTTTCCACGGGCTGGACTACGCCCTCTGGTTCCGCACCGGAGGCCGCAAGGGGGAGAAGCCACCGCCCCCCATGCTCCGTTGCCTGGAAATATTCGCTCAGATCAGCCGCACCATCGACGAAGAGGAGCAGATCCGCCTCTTCAAGGAGATCATCGAGATCAACCGACAGCATCTCTGGGTCATCGGCACGGTGGGCAACATCCCGCCGATCTTCATCGTCAAAAACAGCTTCCGCAACGTGCCCGAGGTCGCCGTCGGCTGCTGGCCCCTGCGCACCCCCGGCGCCACCGCCCCCGAGTGCTATGCCATCGACCAGGGAGACAGCTGAAACGTGTTCCATCTGATCCTCAAGCGCATCTTCTGGATGATACCCACCCTCTGGGCCATCTCCTTCATCTCCTTCGCCCTCATCCAGCTCCCCCCGGGCGACTACCTCACCTCTTACATCACCGCCCTGGAGGAGACCGGCGAAACCGTGGCCGAAGAACAGGTCGCCGCCCTGCGCCAGCGCTACAACCTCGACGAACCCTTCCTCGTCCAGTACTTCAAGTGGCTCAACAACCTCCTCTTCTTCGGCTTTGAGCGCCAGGAGAGCGGCTCCTATCTGTGGGTCGAGGAATCCGACGGCACTCGCAGCTTCAATTACCCCTGGTTCAAGTGGCCCGATATGGGCGTCTCCTTCGAGTGGAACCGCCCCGTCACCGAGCTGGTCGGCGAGCGTTTGCTCCTGACCATGGTCATCTCCATTGTCACCCTGCTCTTCACCTGGGCGGTCGCCATCCCCATCGGCATCTACTCCGCCGTGCACCAGTATTCCTGGGCCGACTACACCTTCTCCGTTCTCGGCTTCATCGGCCTGGCCACGCCCAACTTCCTGCTCGCCCTGGTCTTCATGTACGTCGGCTACTCCGTCTTCGACGTCAGCGCCGGCGGCCTGTTCTCCGCAGCCTATCAGAACGCCCCCTGGTCCGTGGCCAAATTCACCGACCTCCTGGCCCACCTGTGGATCCCGGTAATCGTCATCGGCACCGCCGGCACCGCCGGCCTCATCCGCGTCATGCGCGGCAACCTGCTCGACGAACTGCCCCGGCAATACGTCATGACCGCCCGCGCCAAGGGGGTGGGTGCCTGGAAGCTGCTACTCAAGTATCCCGTGCGCGTCGCCCTCAACCCGCTTATCAGCACCATCGGCTGGGTCCTGCCCGGCATCGTCTCCGGATCGGTGATCACCGCCGTCGTCCTCGGCTTGCCCACCACCGGCCCGATCCTCCTCCGCTCCCTGGAAAACCAGGACATGTATCTGGCCGGATCCATGATCATGGCCCTCAGCTTTCTGACCGTCATCGGCACCCTGATCTCCGACCTCCTGCTCCTCTGGCTCGACCCGCGCATCCGCTACGAGGGACAGAGCCGATGATGACCACCGAATCCGTCATGCCCGCAGAAAACCGGAATCCGGCGACCGATGATCCGCCCGCCACCGAGTTCTACGTCGCCTCGCAGTGGCAGCTCATGCGGATCAAGTTCCGCAAGCACCGCCTGGCGGTCTGGTCCGGCCGCATGGTCGTGGCGTTCTACCTGGTCGCCATCTTCTGCGAATTCGCCGCCCCATACCGCCTGGAAGACAGTCATCTGGACCACATCTACGCCCCGCCGCAGCGATTGCACCTGATCGCCGATGACGGCCTGCATCTGTTCCCCTTCGTCTACGCCTACAAGGGGATGCGCCACCCCGAAACCCTGCGCCCCGTGTATACCGAAGATCGCAGCCGCACCTATCCGCTGCAGTTCTTCGTCCGCGGCGAGCCGTACCGCCTGTGGGGCCTGATCGAAACCGACCTGCACCTCTTCGGCGTCGAAGAGGGAGGCACCCTCTTCCTCCTCGGCACCGACTCCATGGGCCGCGACCTGCTCACCCGCATCATCTACGGCTCCCGCATCTCTCTCACCGTCGGCCTCTTCGGCGTCACCCTCAGCTTCGTCTTCGGCCTGCTCATCGGCGCCGTCTCCGGATACTACGGTGGCTGGATCGACAACCTCATCCAGCGCCTCATCGAAGTACTGCGCTCCTTTCCCTCCATCCCGCTGTGGATGGCGCTGTCCGCCTCCCTGCCCTCCACCTGGTCCCCTCTCCAGGTCTACTTCGGCATCACCGTGGTCCTCTCCTTTCTCGGCTGGACCGGACTGGCCCGCGTGGTGCGCGGCAAGATCCTCGCCCTGCGCGAGGAGGACTACGCCACCGCCGCGTCCCTGGTCGGTGCGAGCAAAGCGCGCATCATGATCCGCCATCTGCTGCCCGGCTTCACCAGCCACATCATCGTCAGCCTCACCCTGACCCTGCCAAATATGATCCTGGGCGAAACCTCTCTCAGCTTCCTTGGACTGGGCCTGCGCCCGCCCATCACCAGCTGGGGCGTGCTCCTCAAGGAGGCCCAGAACGTCCAGGCAGTGGCCCTGCAGCCCTGGCTGCTGACCCCGGCCGCCTTCGTCATCATCGCGGTGCTGGCCTTCAACTTCGTCGGCGACGGTCTGCGCGATGCCGCCGACCCTTACGCGCGCTGAGCGCGGGGAGACTGCCGTGGCGGCCATCGTCACCGTAGAAAACCTCAAGACCCACTTCTTCCTGGACGAGGGCACTGTGCAGGCGGTCGACGGCGTCGATCTGATCGTGCCACGCGGCAAGACCCTTTGCGTGGTCGGCGAATCCGGCTGCGGCAAGAGCATCACCGCCTTCTCCATCATGCACATGATCTCCCGCCCGGGACGCATCGTCGAAGGTCGCGTCACCCTCCACCGCCCCGACGGCGACCTGGTGCTCACCGATCAGGACGAGGACAGCCAGCTCCTCCGCTCCATCCGCGGCGGCGACATCGCCATGATCTTCCAGGAGCCGATGACCAGCCTCAGTCCGGTGCACACCGTCGGCAGCCAGATCGCCGAAGCGGTGAGCCTGCACACCGACCTCGACAAAAAGAGGACGCGTGAACACGCCCTCTCCATGATGGAACGGGTCGGCATCCCCGATCCCGCCCAACGCTTCAAACAGTATCCGCACGAAATGAGCGGCGGTCTGCGCCAACGCTCCATGGTCGCCATGGCCCTCTCCTGTCGCCCCTCCCTGCTCATCGCCGACGAGCCGACCACCGCCCTCGACGTGACCATCCAGGCGCAAATTCTGGCCCTCATGCGCCAGCTCCAGACCGAGTTCGACATGGCCATCCTGCTCATCACCCACGACCTGGGGGTAGTCGCGCAGATGGCCGACGACGTGGCGGTCATGTACATGGGTCGGATCGTGGAGTTCGGCACCGTCAAAAAGATCTTCGCAGACCCGCAGCACCCCTACACCATCGCCCTGATGCGCTCCCTGCCCGGACTCGGGGTCGAGCGCAAATCCAGGCTCCAGGTCATCGAAGGCAGCGTCCCCGATCCGTTCCAACGGCTGGAGGGCTGCCCCTTCCATCCCCGCTGCACCGAAGCCGAAGCAGGGCGCTGCGATCGGGGAGGCCGTCCCCCGCTGATCGAAATTGAAGAGGGTCATCACTCCGCCTGCCTGAAGCGCCATCCGGAGGAGGCCACCGGTGCCTGAATCCCGCCCCCTGCTGGAAGTCAAAAACCTGGAGAAACACTTCCCCATCACCCGCGGCTTCTTCAACAAGACCGTGGGTCACATCCGCGCCGTCGACGGCGTCGATTTTGCCCTCTACGAAGGGGAGTGCCTCGGTCTGGTCGGCGAATCCGGCTCCGGCAAGACAACCGTGGGCCGCTGCATCCTGCGCGCGCTGACCCCCACCAACGGCGAGATCCACTTTCGCACCAACGGCGAGCAGGTCGACATGGCGACCCTGCCCGAAGCTCAGCTCAAACCGCTACGCCGCCACATGCAGCTGATCTTCCAGGACCCCTACGCCTCCCTCAACCCGCGCATGACCGTTTTCGACATCATCGGCGAACCCCTGCTCGTCAACGGCGTCGGCGACCGCCGCCAGCGCGAGGAGCGGGTGCGCGAACTGCTCGCCCAGGTCGGCCTCGACCCGCAGCACATGCAGCGCTACCCCCACGCCTTCAGCGGCGGCCAGCGCCAGCGGATCGGTATCGCCCGCGCTCTTGCCCTGCATCCCAAACTGATCGTCGCCGACGAGCCGGTCTCCGCTCTCGACGTCTCGGTCCAGGCTCAAATTCTCAACCTGCTGCAGAGCCTGCAGGAAGAGTTCGGCCTCACCTATCTCTTTATAGCCCACGACCTGAGCGTGGTCCGCCACATATGCGACCGGGTCGCCGTCATGTACGTCGGCCGCATCGTCGAACTGACCGATGTCGACCGTCTCTTCCACGCCCCGACGCATCCCTACACCGAAGCGCTGCTCAACGCCGCTCCCGTGGCCGATCCCGAGCGGCGGGACACCGAATTCCTGCTCCAGGGGGAAGTCGCCGATCCCTCCAATCCCCCGTCCGGCTGCACCTTCCACCCCCGCTGCCGCTACGCCAAAGAGCGCTGCCGCAGTGAGCGTCCGGATCTGCTCGAAATCGAACCCGGTCATTCCGTCAGCTGCCATCGGGCGCGAGAGCTTTCCCTGCAGGGAATGGATACCTGAATAGCTTCACCGCCCATCCTCAATAGAACCGTTCGCGCTCAGGCGAAGATCGCCCATCTCAAGCAATCTCCAGCGCCGACCGGGAAGTAGTTCATTGCCCACCTCTTTATTGAGTATATTGGAGGGAGTAAACCCGCCCTGCACTCCAGATGCTCTCTGCTGCCATCGGTGCCAGCGGGCCAGCTGGTGTTCCGCCGCTGATCTTCTAAAAAAAACGGCGTGGAGAGATCCAGTCCGATCTCTCCACCACGAATACTCAGGCGAAAAAGGAGGATATCGTGTACAATGTGCTCGCCTTGCTGCTGGTTGTCTCCGCCCTGGCCACTTTTTCCATAGGGGTGTCCCGACGCGATCCGATTCGCATCGGTCTCGGTATCCTGCTGGGTCTGGCCACCGGCCTCTTTTTCGCCCTCATGAATTTCTGGAGCGAGATGCTCTGGTTCGAGGCGCTGGGCTACGGGGAACGCTTCTGGACCTTCTTCGTCACCCGGATCGCTCTGGGCGCCAGCGCTGCCGCCTTTGGCTGTTTGAGTGTGCATCTCCTGACCCGCGGCCTGACCAAGGCGATCACACAAACCCGCTACTGGCCTGAGGCACTCGGCACCCTCTGCGGCGGATTTTGGGGGCTGGCGCACTGGGATACGCTCCTCCAGTTCCTGCATGCGGTGCCCACCTCGATCCAGGACCCGATTTTCGGCAAGAGCACGGAGTTCTACCTGTTCGCTTTGCCCCTATACGACGCACTTTATAACCTCCTCGTTCTCCTGATCGGTGCCGCGCTCCTGGCCAACATCGCCGCCGCTGCACTCCGGGCTCGGGGACTGACCAGCCGCGACAACGAGATCGTCCTCATCGATATCGAAGCCGTCTCCAAACATCGCCACAGTTCCCTCTACGCCAGCGCTGCGGCCCTCTTCTTCCTCTTCGCCTGGGGGAAGTACCTGGCCCGCTACCACCTGATGTACGCGGCGACCGGCGTGGTCAACGGCCCCGGTTGGACCGACGTCAACGTCCGCATTCCCGCCTATGCGCTGATCGTCATTCTCACCGCAGCGCTGGGCATCCTGCTGGTCGTGCCGCCGCTGCGTCGGCGCTGGCAGCGCCTCCTCCGCAGCGAAGACCGCATCCCGGACATCTCCGCGCTGACGGCATTGGGCGGAGCCGCCGGTGTCCTCATCTTCCTCTGGGCGATCGTCCTCACCCTCGTCCCCGGCCTCTTCCAGTGGCTCTACGTAGAACCGAACGAAATCACCCTGGAACGCCCCTATATTCGCCACAATATCGAATTCACCCGCCATGCCTTCAATCTCCACCGAGTCGAAGAGCGCGAATTTCCGGTGACCGGCTCCTTCACCTCCGAAACCGTGCAGCAAAACCGAGAGATGTTCGCCAACGTCCGCCTGTGGGACTGGCGCGCGCTCAGCGCCGTCAACCAGCAATTCCAGGAAATCCGCCTCTACTACAAATTCGCCGATGTCGACGTCGACCGCTATACCATCGACGGCGTCAACCGCCAGGTCATGGTCTCGGCCCGCGAACTCGACCTGGGCAACCTGCCCCCGCGCAGTCAGACCTTCGTCAACAACCAGTTCAAATACACCCACGGGTACGGCATCGTCATGAGCGACGTCAGCGAGTTCACGCCCGAGGGGCTTCCCAACCTTCTGATCAAAGATTTACCGACCCGATCCGCCGCTCCCGAACTCGCCCTCGAACGCCCTCAGATCTACTACGGGGAATTGACCAACTCCTATGCGGTGACCAACAGCAGCGAGATGGAATTCGACTACCCCAGCGGAGATGAAAATGCGTACATCCACTATTCCGGAAAGGGGGGAGTGGAGCTGAGCAGCCTGTGGCGAAGGTTTGTCTTCGGCTGGCGCTTCGACGGCACCCGTTTCTTCATGTCGAACTATCCCCACCCCGAAAGCCGCGTCATGTTCAACCGCCAGATCCGCAGGCGAGTTGAAAACGTCGCTCCATTCCTCCACTTCGACGAAGACCCTTATATCACCCTGGTCGACGGCCGGCTGTACTGGATTATCGACGGCTACACCACTTCCAGATACTATCCGTACAGTCAGCCCTTCTCGGTCAGGGGATCGGCCATGAACGAGGATCCCGGCCGCTCCTTCCGTCCGTTCATCTCCGCCGCTTCCTACCTCGACGGAGTCAACTATCTGCGCAATTCGGTCAAAGCGGTGGTCGACGCCTTCGACGGCACGGTCGAGCTCTACGTCTTCGATGCCGAAGACCCGGTTATTCAAGTCTGGAGGTCGATCGTCCCCGAACTGTTCGCGGAAAAGGAAGAAATGCCCCGCCAGTTGCTCGAACACGTCCGCTACCCGGCCGACCTGCTGCTGGTGCAGGGCCTGATGTACGCCAAATACCACATGACCAACCCCGAGGTCTTCTACAATCAGGAGGATCTGTGGGTCAGGGCAACGGAGAATTACTACGGCCGCGTGCAGCCGGTGAAGCCGTACTACATCATGTGGGAGCCGCCCGGAGCAGCGGGGCTGGAGTTCGTCCTCATGATGCCCTTTACCCCCAAGAGGAAGCAGGTGCTTATAGGCTGGATGGCAGGCCTCTGCGATCCCGACAACTACGGCCGCTTCCTGGTCTACAAATTCCCCAAGGAAAAACGAGTCCTGGGTCCACAGCAGGTCGAGACCAAAATCGACCAGGACCCCTTTCTCTCGGGTCAGCTGACCTTGTGGGATCAACGCGGCTCCAATGTCATCCGCGGCAACGTGCTGGCCATCCCGGTGGAAGAGACCCTGCTCTATGTAGAACCGATCTACCTGCGCGCCGAAACCGCCGCCTACCCGGAACTCCGGCTGGTGATCGTCATGCACGAAGACCACCTCAGCTACGGCAAGAGCTTCTCCGAGGCGCTCGAAGGCCTGTTTACCAAAAGAGCGGAGACGGAGTCCATTTTCTCCCCTGTCGATCCGGATGCTCCATCCTTCAACGACTTGATTCTACAGGCCAATCAGGCGTTCGAGAGCTATCTCGACGGCCTGGCCGAAAGGCGCTTCGACGCCTCTTCAGATGCCCTCGAAGAACTGCAGGACGCCCTGCACCAACTCTCGGAACAGGCGGCCGATGAAACCGAATCAACTCGCGAATGAATCCACAGGACTCGCGAATGAATCCACAGGACTCGCGAATGAGTCCACAGGAGATGAAAATGCGCTCCATAGCACCCATCCTTTTATCGCTGCTGACGCTCTCGGCCGCATTTCCGGTTGCAGCCGTCGAGATCTTCGTGGAGGGCTTCTCCCGCACCCTCTCCGCCAGCAACCAGGGCCTCTACGCCAGCGACCGCGGCATCAAGGTTGCCAGTTCCTGGGAGTACGCCAGAGATGGCGAGCAGAGGGTCCAATGGGAAACCGCCCCGGTGCCCGACAGTATTTCGGAAGAGACCGTTGTCTTCGTCTGGTCCTCCAGTATGGATGCATCTTCTGGACCACACGAACTCTCCCTCAATGGCGAGAAGATCCTGGAATTCACTTCGGGAGTTTTCAACGAAACCCACACCTGGAGCAAAGAGCCTTACGCACTGGAATTCGAGCCACTGCTGGGGTATCCCACATTCGAAATGCACGGCATCATGCGTCTGCGCGTGCCACTCCCGGCAGTCGAACCTGGAAAACCGGCCACCCTGACGGTGCGCGGCATGGCAGAGGGGGGTGGCGCCTGGTTCATGCTGCATCACTTCACCGATGCCCACGCTTTCCACCGCATCGGCACCATCACCCTGCCTTCCGGGCGCCGTCTCCCATATGCTCCCCTCGGATCGCTTTTTAAAGCACCGCACCGGATCGCCTGGACCGCACCCTTCTTCCGTTCCCCTGCAGCCGATTCCGCAGAGACCTTCCGCCTCCGCGTCCGCTTGCTCCAGGAAGAGGGCGAAGAGAAGAATCTGGTCAGGGAAATTCGCACCAGAGCCGACCAACGAGAGGTTGGAATCGACCTGTGGTCCACCCTGGAAGTGAGTGAGGGCACCCACTCTTTGGAACTGATTGCAGAAGATGAAGGGGGAAAACAGCTGGCCACCTGGCAGAGTAAAATCGCCGTGCACCACCTGGCCGAATTCCGCCAGCGCAAAGAACAGGCAGAGCGACTCGCAGCGGAGCTGGAAGCGGATGAAGACGTATCCCCCTCCCTCCGCCGGCTCAGCCTGCCCGGCGTTTCCTACCGCCTGGTGCAAGCGCAGCGGCAGATCGACGCCCTGCTGGACACGAGCCAGTTCTCCGCAGGATACGCCGAAGCCCTGCAGACCGTGGACGAAACACTCTTACAGCTCCAGCAGATCGCCGCCGGCACGGACCCCTACGCGGGCGCCACCGGCTACGTCGATCGCGCCTACCGCTCGGAGTTGGACGGCGCCCTGCAACCCTACTTCACCTACGTCCCCATCGACTTCGATCCGCAACAAACCTATCCGCTGGTGGTCGTGCTCCACGGCTTCGGCGGCGGCTCCCGGAAAGAGATAAGCAATCTCCTGGGCACGGGCGACCAATCCTCTCCTGACTGCCAGTACATCGTGGTAGCCCCGTCCAACCGCGGCAATATCGATTACACCAACCGCATCGGCGAGGAGGATGTCTGGCGGACAATCGACGACCTGCAGACCCTCTACCCCATCGACGAGAATCGGATCTATTTGACCGGCATGTCCATGGGCGGGGGGGGCACCTGGCACCTCGGCCTGCGCCATCCCGACCGCTTCGCCGCCATCGTTCCGATCTGTGGCTCGACCGACTGGCGCCTGTGGGCGGGTGATACCCTTCCCGGCCAACTCCGCCAGCAGGTGCTCGACGCCGACAACCCCCTAACATTCGCCGCAAACGCCGCCCGCCTGCCCATCCTGGTCGCCCACGGAGGAGCGGACCCCGTAGTCACCGTAGAGCACTCCCGGCGCATGGTAACCCGCCTCCAAGAGCTGGATTGTCCGGTGGAATACGAAGAATATCCGGGTGTGGGCCACGTCTCCTGGAACAACACCTATGCAGACGGCCGCATCCTGGACTGGTTCGGCAAGCACGTGCGCGATCCCCATCCCCGACAGATCGCCTACACCACGACCGAACCAGAACGCTATGGCAAAAACTACTGGACCCGGATCGAGGCATTGATTCAGCCCCACACTCCGGGCCGCATCAAAGCGCGGATAGAACCGAAAAATCTCATCGTCGTGGAGACGGAAAATCTCGCCCGCTTCACCCTGACTCCAGTAGACGCCCCCCTGGATCTTTCTCGGCAAACTGCCGTCCGCATAGACGGCACCGAGTCCTTCCGCGGCCTTCTCTCCGCCGACGAGTCGATCTCCTTTCGCAAAAAGGGAACCCATTTCGTCCAGACGACAGAGGCATGGTCGCCAACGTCGATCCCCTATAAAGGCCAGGAAGCTGCCCGGTCCGATTGGCGCATCTATACATACGGCACCCGGGGCACGACCGAAGAGAACGCCGCCGCACGCCAGACAGCGGAGCGACTGGCCGCCCCAAATCAAAACGTCGACATCCTCTTCCCCGTAAAAGCGGACACCGCCATAACCGAACGAGATATCGCGAGCGCCGACCTGATCCTCCTCGGCACCCCTACCACCAACAGTCTGCTGGCGCGCATCCACGACCAGCTGCCGATCCGCTTCCGCGCCGATGGCATCGCGGTGGGAGATGAACTCTTCGCCGAAGAAAACCAGCTACTGGTGCTGATACACCCCAATCCGCTGAACCCGGACCGCTACGTGCAGATCCTCGGTGGAACGACCCCGGAATCGTTCGGCGCACTCTTCAAGATGCCTCCCGGTACCCCGGACTACGCCATTTTGAGGCCGGACGGCAGCCCGGTGACAGAGGGGCTTTTCAATATCGATTGGAAGCTGCGAGGACCTTGATCAAATCAGAGGGACTACAGAGATCTTCACGAATCGTTCTTGAGAATGAGGTGATATTAGTGTACTTGCCACAACTTGACCAATCAGACGATGTAAGATAACCTCACAATCCGAGCTTGGTGTTACAGGTCTCAGCCTTCATACTAATAGGAGTGTCGAAAAATGTGGCAGTGCGCCGGGTTAGCGCATGATCGAGGCTTCATTCCCTCATGAGAGATACCCTATGAGCTACCCCGATTGGTGGGATTGGAAACTCGAGTTCACACCCCACATCAGAAAGAGAATGTGAGCGGGAGTTCAACGAGATCTCAGTAAGGGAGATGTGGGACAAGAGTCGTCGTGTAAGACCTGATGTGGAGGATGGACGATGGGTCTTGGAGACGACGCATCGCCGCTCTCCTTGGAAAATCATCGTAGAGCCTGATCCAGAAACCCGAACCGTGGTAGTCATCACGGCCTATCCAGTCAATTGAGGTGGCCAATGGAAAGCAGATTTCTCGAAGTCACGTTCAGAAGAGGCAAGCCCATCGCGGCCTATCTGTACCTGACCGATGACTCCAGCGCCAAGAGTCATCGATCCAAGCAGTCAGGACTAGGTCTTGTGCTCGACTATGGCGAGGCCGATGAACTCATCGGAATTGAGATCACATCGCCGTCCAGAGCTACATTGGAGAGCGTCAATGGAGTTCTGCTGAATCATCGGCTGGCACCTGTCGCAGACAGCGAGCTATCACCACTGCAAGCAGCTTGAGAGAGCCCGACGTAGACCATAATAACAATAGATGGACCAGACGGACTTCTATGGAGGGCCAGCTATAGGCGGTTCGCTGGGCTGGATCGGGGTTTCTTGGACTGCCGGTGGTCTCGCCCGCAGGTCATCCATGCGTTATGAGGACCAAGAGTGAACCCAGAGAAATTCTACACAACATGATTCTCAGTACCCATTCATCCTTACGGCGTGGCTGTCCTGTTTGTAGCTTCCTCCATTGTCTCGCGATAGCTCTGCTGGTCTCTTGCCGGTCGGGCATTCGGCTCTCCAATGCCCGACCTGAAAAAACCGTTTTCAGCAGTATTTCCTGAGCAATATCATCAAACACCGCATCGATATCACGCAGATTTGTGCCGTTATAGTACCTTATTCCTGGATACTACAAACCGCTCCAAGCAGCGGTTCTACCCGCCGATCCTCACGCTGTAAATCCTCCAGTGTCTCAATCAGCCACTTCGTCCACGGCCCCCAGAACGCACTCTCCTTCTTCTGGGCCAGACCCGCACGTCCCTCCACATCCAATTTCAGACCCTCTTCCAGCCCTACTTTACCCTCTTCCAGTTCTCCCAGGGCGAATAGAACCTTCGCCAGATAAAGCTGCGCCTCAGCACGCATTCCATTATCACTCGTCAACTCAATCCCTTTTTCCAGCATCTGCCTCGCCCTTACCAGATCTCCCCCTTTCATACAGGCGATTCCGACGGTGACGTATACTCTGGGGGGATGGCGATGTTCTTCTACCTCGCTGAAAACCTCCAGAGCTTCCCGTAGCTGCCCGGTCGCGCTGTAAAAATAGATCAGATTGCCCGCTTCGTCCGGTCGTTGCGTCAGGCTCCACACCTCCTCCATCAGTTCGACGGCTCTCTCCCCCTCCCTCTTTCGGAACGCGAGATGTGTCGAGAGTTGGCGCAGAGCAAAATACGCCCATACGGTCTGCGTATCGATCGCGCACACCCTCTCGTAGCCAGCAAGAGCCTCTTCATAGCGATCCTGCCTGTTGATCGCATGCGCCAGATAAAAACGAGCTTCCTGATCTTCCGGCCCCTCCTCGACAGCCACGAGCAGCAACTGTTCGGCAGCCGCAAAATCCCCAGCTCCAATCGCCAAACGCGCCCTGCATTTCAAAGCCCGGATATCTCTGGAATCATCGTCGAGACGCCGCTCACATAGTTCGAGCAATTTCTGAGAAACTTCCCCGTGCTCTTCCTCGTATCCCGGCTGTCTGTAGGCGATCTCCTGCTCGCAAAGAACATCGATAGAGTCCGGAGCAACCTCAGCGGCTCGTTCCAACGTTCCTATCTCATTCTGCGAAGGCCACCCTAGCGGATCGTAAGTGCGGCCCAATTCGAGCAGAGCCTCCGGACTATCCGGAGCCGCTTCCAGAGCTTCGTTGAACCGCTCACGCGCGTCGGCGTAGCGCATGTGTAGCCTGTCTTCCCTCCCTCTCTCCAGGAGATGGGCGACCACTCGCCCTGGAAAATCATCCGGTAGCTTCTCCCTTTCGAGACTATCCTTGACCATCGTCAGCACCTCCTTCTGGAGTTGATGCCTCGCCCGATAAAGCCTCTGCTTGACGCTTTCCGCAGAGCGGGCAAACTGTCGGGCAATCGACTTTATAGACTGATCTTCGACGTAGTGCATCGTGAACATCCGAGCGTTTTCTTCCGGCAAACGAGAGAGAAGCTCGCGAACAGAAGCCATTTCGATCCCTTCGATCCATGGAGCATCCGGTTTTTCCTCTACTCGCCCCCTTTCGATCTCTTCCCGGACGGCAGTCCGGCGACGGTTGGAGCGCATGAGGTTCAAGCAGGAGTTGCGGATCGCGCTTCTCATCCACCCCCCGAATTTCGCGGGATCATTGAGGGACGGCAGCTCCTGAAATGCCTTGAGAAACGCCTCCTGCACTATATCCTGAGCCTCCTCCCGCCGATGGACATAACACAGTGCATGGCGATACAGCACATCCTGATATCGCTCGACCAGCTTCTCGAAAGCGCCCAGATCCCCTTCGAGGCCGGCCTGCACCAGTTCTCTATCACAGCGAATAGTATTCACGTGCCTTCTCTCCTTCCCGCAATAGAAGACACCAGAGCAGGGAAAAAGGTAACGCCCAGACAAAAAAAATCAGAAACCCGGTAGGGATTCGCAAAAAAGACCCGATCTACGCGAGATACACAACTCTCGCGATCTTGACGGGTCTTCCCTATATTGGCTCGTTAATGTATTGCTGCCGCCGAATGAGTCGGCTCTGCGATCGACGCTGCGCAAAACACGCTGATTTTCAATGGAGATGAATCGACATGGACATGCTCTCGCAATCCTGGTATCCCCAGCCCCCTCCCCTACCCTCTCCCGCGGGAAAGACCATCAGAGTCACGACCGTCGAAGAGCTCTTCGCAGCTGCCCGGAATGTCCAACCGGGCGAGACGATCCTGATCGCCGACGGACATTACATGATGCCCACGGTATTCACCATCACTACCGACCGCGTCATCGTCCGCAGTGAATCGGGCGATCGCGACAAGGTCGTCCTCGACGGCGCCGACAGCGCCCACGGCGAACTGTTCGGCTTCACCGAATGCCACGGCTCCACCGTCGCCGATCTGACCATCCAGAACATCATGCACAACGGCTTCAAGTTCAACGGCAACGTCGGCCGCAGCGTCAAAGACCTGACCATCCACAACTGCGTGATGCACAATATCTGGCAGCGGGGCGTCAAAAGCGTGTCCGGACCGGAAGCGCCCGCCGACAGCGACCTGCCCCCCAGACCGTCTGCAGATGGAACACCTCCGGTACCGCGCCAATTCGTCGACAACTGCACAATTCGCTACTGCCTGTTCTACAACGACCGGCCCAAGCGGTTTGAAGACGATTCCTACGAGCTGGAGAATCCCAAAAAATTCGGCGGCAACTACATCGCCGGACTCGACGTCATGTCCGCTCGCGGATGGACGATCTCCGACAATGTCCTCATCGGCATCAAGGGACGCACCGGAGGAGCGCGCGGCGCCATCTTCATGTGGCAGGGATCCGAAGACGTGCGCATCGAGCGCAACATCGTCATCGACTGCGATTCGGGAATGTGGCTCGGTCTCTCCTATCCCCCCGACGACAGCCGCAGCTGCGTCCGCTACCTGGTGGCCAACAACTTCGTCACCCGCGCCCGCTGCGCCGGCATTCTCCTCAGCCGCCACGCCGGTAGTCGCATCCTCCACAACACCATTTGCGATCCGGTTGATATCGCAGACAGGCCAGCCGGCACCGACATCGACGACGGCGGTGTGCTGTTCGACAACCCAGAGCCGCGCAGCCGCCCCCTCCGCATCGGCCTCGACAACGAGGACCTGCTGGTCGCCGACAATCTGCTCAGCGGCCCCTCCGACATCCACATCAACGAATGCGCCGGACAGCTCCAACTGCGCCACAATCCCTGGCTACGAGAAACCTCACCTTCCCCCTTTGTCGATCCGGATCGTGGAGACCTCCGCCTGACGCCGGAAGCGGGGGAAACGCTGACAGCAGGTGCGGTATTAGAAGATAACTGCGAGGATATCGGCGACGGTCAGTGATCCGCCGTGCAGGCCGTCGCCGATGAGATGGGTGTGTTCGCCTTTTGAACCCAAGATAGCGAAGGAGACTTACAGAATGCGCTACACGCGTCGCGACCTGTAGAAAACCGTCGCACTGATAATGCTGACTTCGGTTAGTTCTCGCCCATGAACATGTCGCACGCATTGCGAATCGCGGTGGCTGGTCCGATGAAGTAGACGTGATCATCCTGCTCGATCATCGTTCCTCCGCGCGGTACTACGAACTGGTTGTCCCGGATAATCGCCGCTATCACGCACTCTTTCGGTATTTCCAGATCGCGGATGAGGCTCCCGCTGACATTGGATTTCTCAGGTACCATAACATCCAGAACAGAGGCAGCTCCGATTCCGAACTCGAAGAGCTGCGTCAGGCCGGGTCTGTCGAGGAGACTCTCGACCATGGCTGCCGTGGCCCAGGGCGCGCTGATTGCCACCACGTCGTTCTGTTCGAGGAGCTGTGCGTACTCCGGATCCTGGACAATGGCGATCACCTGCTCCAACCCCAGCTGTCTCGCCTGAAGAGCCGCAATCACATTTCGGCCATCGTCCTCTGATGCGGCAATCACGACATCGATATTCTCGACGCCTACCTGCTCAAGCAACTCTTTCTTCGTTCCGTCTCCCTGGAAAATGGGCGTACTGAACCGTTTTTCGAGATCATCGCACAACGCCTCGTCTTCCTCAATGAAGGTGATCTGATGCTCTGCCGAGCGGAACATCATTCGAACCTCATCCTTTGCCAGCAGCCGGTTCGCGATACTTTGTCCCTGTCTCTTGCCGCTTATGATTAAAACGCGCATATGCGTCCTCCTAAATCTCTGGACCAGTAGCTTTATTCTTTCTGCAAATGCCGCCGGGACAGCCATGATCTCGGCGCGATTCCCGGCTTTTGTCAGGTATATGCCGAGCCCGACCAGCGTGAGTATTCCCCCCAGGACAAAGCTCCTCGCCTCCAGGGCCGGTACGAACATCCACGTCGTTATGACGCCTAGAATGGGCACCAGGGGATAAAACCGCGTCTGGAACGGACGCCTCAAGTTCGGCATCTTCTGGTGCAACGGAATCACGGCGTAGTTGATAATCCCCAGTCCCATCAGATAGCCGAAATCGCTCACCGATGCCACGAATTTCACGATTCCAGAGGCGCTGAAGATGACCACGATTACCGCACAGACGGCCAGGGCGATATCCGGCGTCTGGAATCTGGGGTGCAGTCGGGCGAAGAACAGAGGGAAATGCTGGTCCCTTCCCAGCGCAAACAGGATCCGCGCGCTGGCGCCCAGGGTCACGCTGAATGCGGAGAGGCTGGCCATGATAGTCGCGGTGATCGCCGCCCAGCGTCCCCAACCGCCAAAGAGCCGATCCGCAAAAAAGATGAATGGCACTTCACTCTGGGCCAACTCCTCGTGGTGGACGACGCTCATCATCACCCCCACTACCAGGACGTAGATAGCCGTGCTGACCCCGAGGGTGATCATGATAGATCGCGGGATGTTCTTGCCCGGTTCAATAATCTCTTCGGACGCATTCGATATGAGTTCGAATCCGACGTAGGAGATGTAGATCAGCGCCATGGCCGGGATGAAAGGTTCCCAACCCATAGGGGCGAGGGGCTCCAGATTTGCCGGTTCGATATCGGTCATACCGAGTATCGCAACGCCTATGAGCACCACCAGCTCCACCAGGTTCATGACCGTGATGACGATGAGCGCTTCCTTCATCCCCAGATAGTTGAGGGCGGTGAACACCACCGTCGTGCAAAGAGTGATGAGGGCGATATTGGCGTCGGGCAGGAAATACGTGCGGATAGTCAGGGCGAAGATAAGCGCGTACATGGCACAGGCGAGGGTGTTGCCGATCCAGAAGAACCAGCCGGAAAAAAACGCCACCGGCCGACTCATCGTCCTGCTGGTGAAGGAATAGCCGCCGCCGGCCAGCGGAATCGCCGCGCCCAGTTCGCTGTAGTTCAGCGCGGTGAACAAGGTCATGAGCCCCATCACCAGATAGACGACGATTCCGAGCGGACCGACCATGTGGGCCAGCTCGCCTGGCAGGGCGAAAATCCCCGGTCCCATGGTGGCGCCGATGCCGATCATCACCGCCATGAACAGGCCGATATTTCGTTTGAAACTCACTTGCTCTGCCAAAACCGCACGCTCGCTGATTGTGTGAACTGAGTGCTGGACGCCTCCATCCCGATCAGAGTGATCGGGAAGTGACTATGATCTCTCCCACTTTCCAATCGAAAACCGCCATCCCCTTAACGGCAAAGAAAGATGGCAATTTATGGAACCCATGTCCAATTTTTTTTCACCTTATGATCTTCCCGGAGGAGGTTCAGCCGCCGCCGTATTCTCCCCCCTTCAGTCGACCGCCGCGATCCAGTCATCGAACTGCTCGTCGTCCACGTTCCGCCCGCTGACCACGACGACGATATCCCCCTCTCCATCTATCTGCTTTCTGCCGGTCAGCAGAGCCGCAAGGGCGATAGCTCCGGACGGCTCGGTGCGCAGTCCGTGCGTCCGATACATCCACTTCATCGCCCGCTGTGTATCCGCGTCCGGCACGCTCACGGATTCGGCTACATACCGCTGCAGAATCGGCCAGTTGTGCTCCCCAACATCGTACGAAAGCAGACCGTCGCAAATGCTCTCCGGCTTTTCGATCCGCACCCGTTCTCCCGCATCGAGAGACTGGCGGAAATCGCTCGCCCCTTCCGGCTCGATGCCGACTATCTCCGCCTCGGGAAACCCATCCGCCACGGCCAGTGCGTGCCCCGCCATCAACCCCCCGCCGCTGACCTGGCAGAGAAAGTGCGACACATCCCGTCCCTGCCCCTTCAACTCATCGACGATCTCCAGCCCACCCACTCCATTGCCGGCGATCACGTCGCTGTCGTCGTACGGCGAAGCCTGAATCGCCCCTTCCTCCTCGGCTATCTCGCGCGTCAGCCGATCCCGCTCGCCGGTCTGGTGGTCGGTAGCTATATCGTAGGTGCGGATCTCCGCCCCGAACGAACGCGTGAGCGCAAACTTCACCTGCGGCGCGCTGTCCGGCATCACGATGAGGACCCGTTTCCCGTAGCGCATGCCGGCAAAGGAGATCCCCGATGCGAAGTTCCCGGATGAGTGCGCCGCAACCGGCCTGTCGCCGATCAGCTCCAGGTTGTTCGCCATCCAGTTCAGTCCCCCGAACAGCTTGAACGAACCGACCGGAGTCCAGCCGTAATCCTTCAGCCAGACATGGCGGCCCTCCGGCAGCCCCAGCTCCTTCTCCAGCGGATACGAGCGAATCAGCGGCGCCGGGGAAATGTGCTGACGGATGATACCCTCGGCTCTGCGGACATCGTCTATAGTCGCAACTCGAATCGCCACCTGTCGTTCCCCTCCTCTTTATCACCTCGAATGGCACGGAGAGACCGGCGGCAATCCGTTCTCCCCACGCCATTCCGGATTCAAACGAGATCCGTTTACTCCACCTCCATCAACCTTCCCGCGCGAATCGTCCCCGCACTCACCAGCCTTTGCTCGCCCACTAACGTCTCCCGATGGCAGTCCGTCAGCTCGAACTCCCCATCCAGCAACTCCAGAATCGAGACATCTCCCGTTTCTCCGACTTCAAGACTACCCAATCCATCCCCCTTGCCGATAATCGCAGCCGGTTTCTCCGTCGCCCTGATTATCACATCCTCCAAACTCATCCCCAAAGCCAGAAACTTCGATAGCGTCGTCGGCAGGTCGTAGACCGGGCCATCCACATTGGAGGAATACAAATCGGTGCTGATGATATCGGGAGGCTGACCCTGCGCCAGCATCGCCCGCGCCGTCTCAAAACTGAAGCTCCCCGAGCCGTGTCCAATGTCCAGCAGAACCCCGCGCTCCCGCGCTTCGAGAACATCCGCCCGCACCTTCCCCTTATCATCCACGACCCTGTTTTCGTGTCCATTGAAACTGTGCGTCACTATATCCCCTTCGACCAGCAGCGACAAAATTTCCGGAATGGATGGCGGCGCAAATCCTATATGCACCATAATCGGCAGTTTGATCTGGTCGGCGATCTCGCGCGCCACCTGCAGCAAACCGAGACCGTATTCCCCGACCATATTCCCGGCCACAAAGAGTTTGAGCCCCAGAATCACATCCCTATTCTCCTCGACCATCCTGGCCGTTGCAGAAGCATTCGCCCTGGCATGCGCAATCGGATCGGTGCCGGGTCGAGGATACGGCGTGGCGTGCAGAAAGGCGAAAACGCGACTTTCTGCCGGTTCGCAGATAAATCTCCTGAAACCCAAAAAACTTTTGACATCCGCGCTCCCCGCATCGACGATCGTCGTCACTCCACTGCGAGCGCAGACAGGATCCGGCTCAACCCCTATGGCAGTATCTCCCCAGTACAGATGGGTGTGCAGGTCGATCAGCCCGGGCGTCACCAGCTTCCCCGAAGCGTCGATCACCTGTCGCGCCCCCTTTTCGGGAATCCCACTCTCCAGCGCCGCGATCTTCCCGTCGGCCAGCGCCACATCCAAGATCCCGTCGATACCCCGACCCGGGTCGAGCACCCTCCCCCCTTTGATCAACAGCTCGCATTCCATCTTTTCTTCCTCCGTAGGGGACTAGTAATTGACCACATTGAATGTGAGGATTCGGATACTCCGTAAGCGCCAGTATAATCTGGTTCTACGTTGATATAAACTCCTCCAAATTCATTTGGAGGAGCACTCGCCTTCATTCCCTTCTCGAGTGGAATTCCCTCAGCCGCGCCACATCAGCAGCGGCTCCAGATCGTCCATTATCTCTTTCAAGGCCCGGCGATCCTCCTCATCCAAACTATCGGGAATATGGCGCGCCCGAGCCGATTGAGTCACCCCGCGCATGCACAGCACCTCTTTGTAGATCACCCCCGGATACTGCACCTCGATGGCGAAAATCGGTCCCATCATACCGAAAATCCGCTTCGCCTCGGCCAGTTCTCCCGCTTCCAGCGCGTTCCACAAACGCACGACCACGTCGGTGATGTGGCAGCCCGGCATCTGCCCTGCCACCCCTCGCGGGTGCTCCAGCAGCAAAAAGCGCCCCCCCGCTCCACCGAAGACTCCCTTCAAATCATCTCCCGCCTCCCGCAGTACCTGACTGAGCTTGTGCGTGGCGGGCATGGTCTCTTCCTTGATGTACTCCACATGCTCCACCTCGCGCAGAATGCGGACCATGGTGCCGACCGACAGTTCGCTACCTACCCCGTGATTCTGGATAAAAACCGGCAGCTCCGCAGCATCCGCAATCGCCCGGTAGTAGTCCACGATCAACTCCTCATCCCGCAGCTTGTTCACGTAGGGTGTCATGGCGATGACCGCGTCCCCTCCCATCCCCTTCGCCTCGCGGGAAAACATGGCCGCGTGCTCCGCGCAGAGACCGGCCACCCCGACGACCACGGGAATCCGCCCCGCATTCTGCTCGACGACGATGCGCGCGCCCCGCAGCCGCTCCTCGTCCGTCAGCGTGCTAAAACCGCTGGCGTTGACCGGATAGACCAGACCGTGCGCTCCGCAACCGACGCAGAAATCGATAATCCGCCGCAGTCCCTCCTCATCCAGCTGTCCCCGCGCGTTGAAAGGAGTCGATGGAATGGTGTAAACCCCGCGAAACGGTTCGCTCATAATATTCTCCTCAAATAAGTATTCGCATGCTATCTACATTCAATCACTGTCGGCACTTCGCGAAACCGATGGCGACCCCGAACCGCAACTTTCGCGATCTACTGATCGTCGGCGTACCCGGAGATCCACTCCGGCGGTTCCGGCCGCGGATCGATGATGTCGGGATCGCTCAATCGCAGTCGCTGCTTGCGCTCGTTGAGATCGTTCCACGCCGCCCAGACCGGCACTTCGGGAATCTCCCAGCCGTCCATGGCCAACTCTTCCATCCGCCGAATTCGCCCGGCGTACTGCGGATACCAGGCCAGGTTGATCCCCTCCTGCGGATCCTTCTCCAGATCGTACAGCTCGCAGATGTCCTCCTCCGTGTGGATGTATTTGTACCGATGATCGCGGACCATCCGGCACGGATCGAGGCTGTGGTAATACTCCGCAAAAATCTGCTCCTGCACCTCACCCCCGGTAAACGTCGGCGTCAAATCCTTCCCCTCCGCAAAACCGGGCACCGGTACTCCGAGCATCGACAGAACAGTCGGCAACAGATCGATATTGCTCGTCAGCGCATCCGACCTCTCGCCGCGCGGCAAACTGCCCGGCAAAGAGAAGATCAGTGGAATCCGCACCGCATCCTCAAAAAAAGTGTGCTTCTCGCAAATCCCGTTCTTGTACAGCATCTCGCCGTGGTCCGAAGTATAGATAATCAGCGTATTTTCTCGCAGCCCCAGCCTGTCGAGCCCTTCGACAATCCGCCCGACGCAGTGATCCAGATAAGAAACGAAGCCGAAGTACGCGGCAATCGATTTGCGGATCATCTCCTCCGGCAAATTCCACAGCTCGTAATAGTTGATCCGTTCCACCACCCGCCGCGGCTTGTCCGTGTAGTGAACCTTGTAATTCGGCAGTTCCCCGATATCGTTCGGATCGTACATCTCGTGGAAACGCGGCGGCGCGCACCAGGGCGGATGCGGCGCCCGGAAGCCGGCGTACAGGAAGAACGGCTGCTCCTCGTCCCGCTCGCCCATAAATTTCAGACAGTCCTCGGTAATCACCGAGTCGAACATCTTTTCTTCGCCGTAGGGGAACGGTTCCCCCTCCACGTTCCGATAGCTGTGCTCCCACATCTCCGAAATGATATTCGCCCGGTTGTACCGATGCCTGACCTCCTGGCCCACCAGCTCCCCGTACGCCGCGTCGTCGACGTTGTAGGAAGAAAATCCGAGTTCCCCAAACGGATTCGAGGGATCGTGCACGTGCTGATCCACGTGCATAAAACCGGCGCCGTGCGTCCGGTATCCCGACTCGCGCAGATCGTTTACCAGCGACCGCACTCCCGGCTCGATCGCCTTCCGATATACCTTCCCCGACCGATGGCGGCTGTTGATGTGGGTGACAACCCCGTTGGTGTGCGGATGCGTGCCGGTAAGACAGGCCGCCCGCGAAGGGCTGCACAGAGGAGAAGCGCAGAAGGCGCTGTCATAGGTAAGCCCGGACTCCGCCAGCCTGTCGAGCGCCGGCGTCTGGACGATGTCATGGCCGTAGCAACTCGCCACCGCCCGGCTGTGCTGATCCGCCATGAGGAAGACGACGTTCAATTTATCAGCTGCCATCCATCACACTCCTTTCGCGCGTTTTCCCGTTTGTATCTCGTCGATCGCCGCACCGATCCACCTCTTCGATATCTCGACGGCGCCCCTTCTCCCAACCGGGTGCGTTTGCAAACCTATCGCACTCTCATCGCGACAACCAGAGGCCAAAGGCGATGACCATCATGCCGCTGATGATCCCTACAATAGGCAGATGCTCCTCATCGAAGGAACGGGCGATCGGCACCAGCTCGTCCAGAGCGATAAAGATCATTATTCCACCTACCGCCGAAAGTGCGATTCCCAGGACCATCTCATTCAACAGGGGCATCAGCACCAGCGCCGCCAGAATTGCCCCGATTGGCTCCGCGATCCCCGATAGAAATGACCAGAGAAACGCCTTCTTGCGGCTTCCAGTCGCAGCGTATACCGGCACCGAAACTGCCAGCCCTTCCGGGATGTTGTGAATGGCGATCGTCATCGCGATGATAACCCCCAGCCTCCTGTCTTCCAGCGTCCCGGTGAGCACCGCCATCCCTTCGGGTAGATTGTGAATGCCGATACCCAGGGCGATATACATCCCGGTCCTCAACAACCGATCCCTGGGTATCTCACCCTCCTCCGTATGGTGATGTTCTGCTATGTACTGGTGCGGGATTAGTTCATCGATGAGGAACATGATCCCCATACCGCAAAAGAACGCCACGTGCGCCAAACCAAAACCGACATCTTCGATCCCCTGCTGCAGCAGTTCGACAAAGGAGATCAATATCATCACTCCCCCGGCGAACCCCAGCGTAAAGGCCATAAAGCGCGGACTCGGTCTATGTACGAAGAGTCCCAACACGCTGCCCAGCGTCGTGGACAGCCCCGCCACCAGGGAGAGCAACAACGCAAAATAAACTGGAGATTCTATCAAAATTTTACTCCACCCTATTCTCCTCGATGTACTCAAAATTGATATCCCACCCTATACCCGGCTCCTGCGAAATATGCACGTACCCCTCATCATCCATCGGATCGGGCAACGCATTCAAATAGGGCGGCACCTCCTCGTAATCGATAAACGGATGCAGCAAGCCCCGCTCGTAGAACTCCCCCGGAATCCCCATGGCGCACAGCACGCTCAAATTCCCCGGTCCACCCCCGTGCACCTCCATCCGGATCCCAAACGACTCGCACAGATGCACCGTCTTCATCAGCGGCGTAATCCCGCCCAGGTCACCCACCCCGCCCCGACTGATGTCCGAAGCGTTCCGCAGAATCCATTCCGCCCGCGTAAACATCTTCCCCTCGGCCGTTTCCGGCCCCACCACCGGGATATCGAGCTGCCCGCTCAACCAGACATAGGAAGAGATACTCTGCTCGTCCATCGGCTCCTCGAACCAGTAGTAGTCGAGCCGTTCCAGTTCCCGCCCGATATACAGAGCATCCTCCCGACTGTAGAAATGGAAACAGTCGAGCATCAACGGCACCCCATCCCCAAGCGCCTCGCGCACCGCCGCGCAGGCAGCCACGTCCATCTTCGGGTCCGGCGCCCATTCGATCGGCGGCATCCAGGTGTGCAGCTTGAACGCCGGATACCCCCGCTCCTTGCACTTGAGAGCGAACTCGCCGTAAGCCTCCGGCGTGTCCAGCCCCCCCTCCAGCTCATCCCCACACATGGTGCTCGCATACGCCGGCACCTTGTCCCGCACCCCCCCCAGCAGCTTGTACACCGGCTGTCCCAGATATCGCCCGGCCAGATCCCACAGCGCCATATCCACCCCGGCGATCACCCGATCCGACAGCACTCCCTTGTGCAGCCGCTGCCACTCGTTGAGCCGCTGCCAGATCTTCTCCCGATACATCGGATCCTCCCCCACGATGGCCGGCTTCACCACCCCATCCATCACCGACTGGCTCCCCCCAAAACAGTATCCCGACACCCCCTCTTCCGTGATGATCTCCGTCAGCGACTGCACCGACTCCCGCTCCGGTCCCGGATGCCCATGCCCCTCCGAATCCCGCTCCGTCTTCGCCGTACTTTTAAATCTTTTAACCCGAACATCGAAGATCTTCATCACCTCTCCTTTCGCTACCCATTCGCATAGCTAGCAGATTCGCCTCTCAAAATATCCAACCCGGCACCGGCCATCAAGGTGCAGATACCGTATATTTCCCCATGTGACCCGATACGCCACCTATTGCCCCTTCCAAGGAGCCCTATTATGAAAATCACCAATCTCCAGACCCTCTGCCTCTCCCGCCCTCACGAGCCCGAGCGCCAGTGGCGCACCGGCGGGGCGCGCGTTCCCAAAGCCGACTGCGCCATCGTCATCATCGACACCGACGAGGGGGTCCGCGGCATCGGTGAAGCCTGTGCCTACGGCAACCCCCCGAAAATCCGCAACGAAGTCGGTCGTATGCAAGCGGATCTGGTTGGCAAGGACCCGACCGACCCCACCATCGCCCCCCGTCCGGTCGGCTTCAACGGCCCGGTAGACACCGCCGCAGCCGGCATCGACACCGCCCTGTGGGACATCCGCGGCAAAATCGAGGGGAAAAAAGTGGCGGAACTCCTCGCCGGTCCGGATGTAAAACCGCTGGACAAGGTCCGTCTGTACGCCTCCGGCGGCGTCAACTACGATTGGGAAGATTGCCCCGAATCGGTCGTCGACGAGGCTCTGGACTACATCTCCCGCGGCTTCACCGCCTTCAAGATGCGCATCGGCACCGAGTGGAGTTGGGCCGGCGTCACCGCCGACCGCTTCATTGCACTCCTGCGCAAGGTAACCGAAGCGGTCGACGGCCGCATGGATCTGATGCTCGACGGCAATCAGCGCCTCACCGAAGAGCAGGCGCTGCAGATCGCCCGCGCCATGGATGAGATGGACTGGACCTGGTTCGAAGAACCGATCCCCCAGAAAGACATCGCCGGCTACGCCCGCCTCAACGAGGCCGTCTCCATGCCGATCACCGGCGGCGAGCAATACACCACCGTTGAACAATACATTCCCTACATGGAGCAGAAGGCGTACGAGATCGTCCAGGCCGACTGCGGCTGGTGCGGCCTGACCGTGGGCATGGAAATAACCCGCTACGCCCACGAATTCGGCGTGCCCCACTGCCCCCACAGCTGGCACAACGGCCTGATGGCCATGGCCAACGGCCACCTGGTCGCCGCTCAGCCGGATCCGCGAGTTCTGGAGCTGTGCATGTTCCAGGGCCCTCTGCAGTGGGAAATCCTCAAAGAAAAACCCGCCATGGTAGACGGGTATCTGGTGCTCCCGGACAAACCGGGCTTGGGCGTCGAGCTGGCCGACGACCTGGAGGAGCGCTTCCCCTACATCGACGGCAGCTGGGCGGAGGCGATAAAGCGCTGAACCGCACTACTAGTCTGTCAGGACTAATTTTTGGCATTGGAATCCACGTAAATATCTGAATGTACTGCAGGATTCTGATCGCAAATCTGTCAAAATTTATTTTGACAGACCACTACCCCTCCGGCTTCCGGATCTCCCGAAGCCCGGAGATCTCACCAGCACCAGAACCTCCGGCTACCGATCCGGTGTAATATGGATCTACCAAAGCAATCGCCGCTTATTCAGCCTGTGGCTCAGACCCAGGGTAGCCGCATCGCCAGTTATTTCCTGGAATCCATATACAAACGCCCGCCGCCAGATCCTTGCATCCAGAGCGACGGGCGCGTTTTCAGCTCATCTACTCGATGTGGGGCAGAAGAGTTTGGAGGGTGCTGGAGGGATAGCACAGGCCGAAAGGGCAGCCCAGTTCCCCCACTCTGACCTCCATGTCCACACGGACAATCAAATCCTCCGGCTGCTCGTGCAGGGAGGCCAGCTTCTCCGCAGTCGGAAGGGTGGAAAAGTCCGGATGGGCCATGAGGCCAACGAAGTTGGTCTCCCATATCCCGTCAGTCAGCTCCACGGCGAAGATCGGCTTCCAGATTCGCTCCAGGCGCTCCTTGATAGCGACGCCAAAAGACTTTAGACGCCTCCAGTCCTCTTCGCTCATGCTCTTTTCCGCCTCCTTCCAGGTGCTGCTACCAGTGCCGATCAACTTCTCCTCGACCGCCAGGGCCAGTTCCGGGGACAGGTCGAAGATGATCCTCCCGCTACTGGGCTCCATCAGGAAGTGGAGGGTGAGGGACGGACTGGGTAGCGAAGCGAGAAAGCGGTCGAAGGTGGACTGCTCGACACCGGTGATACGGACCTCGGCTTCCTGGTCCAGGGTCTCACAGAGGACCTTACCCAACTCCGAGGCCAGTTCGCGATGCAGACTTTCCAGCACCTGTAGGCGCTGGCGCACGCTGGCGGTAAACGCTTCGTCCCGCGAAGGACGGTTTGCTTGCAGATTTTCGGCGGTCATTTTCACCAACTCCTCGTGTAGCCGCTTCCTGGACAGATGCAGGCGGTTGTTGATGGTGCTCACCGGCACGTCGAGAAAGGCAGCGATCTCTTTCTGGGTGAACTGGCTGATGTAGAAGAGGGTGATGATCGACCGATCCCGCTCGGGCAGAGTCTGCAGAGCATCCAGGAGCCGATCTTCGCTCTCCCGCGCATCCAGCAGCGCCTCTGGAGATCCCTCCTGTGGCGCGACAGATGTCACCTTCTCCAGATCCACGGTCGGCAGCTTGCGATCCCGGGCAATGCGCCCGCATTTACCCAGGACGATCCTGCGGAACCAGCCCGGGAAAGCGGCCAGATCGCGTAGACCGGAAAGTTCCAGGTAGGCGCTGACGAACGCCTCCTGCGCCGCGTCCTCGGCCAGGTGAAAATCCCCCAGAATCGAGTAGGCGTAGCCGACGGCCATGTCCTGGAAGCGGCGCACTACGGCATTGTACGCCTCCAGGTTGCCGGAACGGGTTCGGTTGATCAATGATACAAGTTCTTCCACATCTTTCCTCATTTTTGCTCGGAAGGCCTTCCAACTATAAGGTTCCAGTTTCGGGGCTCCGGCTCTAGGGCGAGGAAGATTTTATAAATATCGGCTACCATAAGATAGCAAAAAAACGTCCCCTTCCGGCAAGCGGAGGAGGACGTTTCCCTGTCGTAAAAGAAGGCTACACGTGCAGTGCCGTCACCCCCTCTGTCGTCAGCGCACCCTCGCCGAACAGCACCAAAGACGAGGCGACTTCTCCACTCTCCCGCTTCAGCGTCTCCGCACCGTACACCCGCCCACAGATATCCCTGAAAAGCGGCCGTTGCATGTACTCCAGAAACAACCGATCGAACTCCAGCCCCTCGATCTTCCGATAGTTCAGCGTCCCCCCCTTGTGTCCCTTCGTCTGCGGCCCGGTATCCCCGTACCTCCCACTATCGCTGTCCAACTGCATCATCAGCAGGTCGTAGTCCAGCTTCGCTTCTCCCATCATGATCGCGTCGATCCGCTCCTGCAGTGCTCCCAGATCCTCATCCGACAGCACCTTCCCCAGCTTCACATACCCCTCCTCCTCGTACTGCCGCCACTGTTCATCGCTCAAAAAATCCGCCATCTCACTTCTCTCCTCTCTCACTCATCGCCGTCCACCCTCGACCGGGGAAAAACGGCTTCGCCTCTTCGTAGCGCCTGCGCAACGCCTGGAAGACCTCGGCCGTGCGCACTTCCCTCTCCGGATGCTCCGCGTCGCGAATAACGAAATCCGCCTCCGGGGGGTAACAGGCCATGGTTACCGGATCCCGCTCCTCCGTATACGTCTCCGGATCCTCGTCTACGTTGTTGGGTGCCCCAGCCCCCTGGTAGCGCAGATCCAGACTCCAGCGCACCTCGTCCGTCCGGTTCTCGAACGAAGCGTGCGGCGTCAGGTTGGTCAGCAGCAGCACATCCCCCGCCTTCATCTCCACCGGTATCGGCTCCCCTTCTCCCAGTTCATCCCCCGCAATCTCCAAAAAGCCGCCGTGCCCCCCCGTGTAGTGCCGGATGATCCCTCCCCGATGCCGACCGGGCAACACGAACAGACAGCCGTTCTCCAGGGTCGCATCTACCAGCGGCAGCCAGCAGGTGACGATCAGATGCTGGTCGCAGTGGGGCATAAAGTATCCCGAATCCTGGTGCCAGGGCACCTCACCATGTGGCCATCCCGGCATCTTCGGGCGAATCCGGTACACCGAAGAACCGACGATCTCCGCCCCAACCAGCGACTCGATACAGGAGAGCAGCGGTTCGTGCCGCAGCATCCCCAACATCTCCGGCCCGTGAAATCCGCCTCCCCCTTTCCCCAGGAGGTTCCGATATATCTCCCGCACCGCCTCCTGATCCAACTTGTCGATCTCGGCCAGACGCGTCTCGAAGGAAGCATCGACGTGGATATCCGCCAACCGCCCTTCATCCTGAAGCTTCCTGGCCTCGCGATCGACGATCCGCCCGAGCGCCTCCCGAATAGGATCCATATCTTCTCGAGAGAACACGCCTTCCTTGACCACGTACCCTTCCCGGTCGAACTGTTCGACTTCCGCTGCTGTAAGCGACATGCAGAAATATCTCCTTTATTGAATCAGCAGCCGTGTCTGAGAAACACGGCCGCTGCGCATGCCACATCCATCTCTTCAGCCGCCAGTTCGATCTCCTCGACGGCGACCATCGGCAGGTCGGGCATGGTCATACTCCGGGCTGTAATTCGGACGTTTTCAGAAATGTATCGATACGCCCCCCCGGAGCAATGCCCTCCCCGCCGACCTTTTTCAGATAATAAAAAACGCGACGGCCGAGACCCGTTCTCCGAGAATCAACCATCGCGCAACTACTCAGCCTGTACTCTACCAGGTCCGCTGCTTCAGATAATCCTGAATCGCCTCCTTCGGCACCGGCAGTTCATCGATATGGTCCTCCAACCATCCGGAAAAATCCTTCTCCATCTCGTCGGACCACTTCCGATCGACCTCGCCCGAAGTGTACACATCTTCTCTGATCCGCTGCTGACCGAAGACATCGCGCAGATTCACGATCTCCGAGGTCGTCACTACCTTCTCCGCCAGGTGCGGCGGTATAAAGATCACCCCCGCCCTCTTGCCCAACACAATGTCACCCGGCATCACCGTGGCCGCGCCGATGCGCACCGGGCAGTTCATCCCCGACAGCATGATCGTCGGCGACGCGTACGAAGGGTGGGAGCCGCGAATAAAGCTCGTGAACCCCTCCCCCAACTCCTCGATCCCCTCCAGATCGCGCACCGCCGCGTCGTGCACCACCCCATTCCCCGATTTGGCGAAAATCGCCGTCGACAGATTGTCGCCGATAATCGGTCCCTCCTCAATCTTCCCGTACACGTCCGCCACGTAAACATCCCCATTCACCAGCGCGTCGATCGGCCAGGAGATCTGGTCCCCCACCTGCCCGGTCCGCTCCCCCTTCTCCTCCATCAATCTGCGCATATCCGGCCGCCGCGGCATATACAGGGCGGTCAGCGCCCGACCGCACAGCACTCCTCCCGGATGCGTACACTCCCATCCGCTCTCGAACTGCCAGTTGAATCCATCGCCGCGCAGCACGCCCCACGCCTGGGTGACGGTCACGTTCCTCATCCGCGCGACAATATCGTCCGGCACGCGCGGACGCCCGTCGTCGAACCGCTCGCCATCCCAATCCGGGGTATACTCGATGAGCTCCTCTTTCGACAGATTGAGTGGTGCGAATTTCTCTTTCATCTTCTCCTCCATCCCTTTGGCTGTCTCTATCTTCTGCCCGACGTCACGATCTGGCAGCGATCGCCGAGATTTCGTATAACTTACACTGTAGCTCGATATGCGGACCAAAAAGCCTTCCACAAAGAAAGCACAGGAGCAGAAAATGGCAAAGGATAAACAGGAGCAGAAAGCAATCGGTCAGGTGGAGAATGCCGTCAACACCCACTCCAGCCCATCCGATCTCAAAATCACCGACATGCGTCTGGCCATCGTCTGCAGCAACTACGACTATCCGATCATCCGCATCGACACCAACCAGGGCGTGTCCGGCATTGGCGAGGTGCGCGACGCCGGCCACAAGGAGAACGCCCTGCAGTTCAAGAGCATGCTCCTCGGCCAGAATCCCTGCAACGTCGACATGATCTTTCGCGCCATGAAGCAGTTCGGCAACTGGGGCCGCGAAGGAGGCGGTGTCTCCGGCATTGAGCTGGCCCTGTGGGACCTGGTCGGCAAGGTCTACGGCGTCCCCTGCTACCAGCTCCTGGGTGGCAAATACCGCGACAAGATCCGCCTCTACGCCGACACCCCCGAGCCGGAGAAGCCGACACCCGAGGGATATGCCGAGGGCGTCAAGGATCGTCTGGACCGAGGCCTGACCTTCATCAAGTTCGATATACGCATGCCCCGCTACGACGACCGCGGCGACAGATTGATCGGCACTCCAACCAAACACGAATACGGTCTGGGCAGGCGTTGGGGAGCACCTGGCACCGGACAAGTCAACAAGATCACCGACGCCGGCATAGCCCGCATGGTCGAAGTAGTCGCCGCCGTGCGCGAGGCGGTCGGCTGGGAGGTTTCCCTGTGTACCGACCACTTCGGCCACGGCATGATGACCGCCAAGGAGGTAATCCGCCTGGGCAACGCCGTCGAGCCGTACGGCCTGTCCTGGTTGGAAGACCCGATGCCCTGGTGGGATATCGACGGCCACAAACAGGTGACCGACGCGATCAACGTGCCCACCGCCGCCGGCGAGGAACTCTATCTGTGGGACGGCTTCCGCGAGATGATCGAAAAGCGCGCCGTCGACATCCTCCACCCCGATCTGCTCACCTCCGGCGGCATGCTCGAAACCAAAAAAATCGCCGACTACGGCGAGCGCTACGGCCTTCCCTGTGCTCTCCACTTCGCCGGTTCCCCCATCGCCTTCATGGCCAACCTGCACACCGCCGCGGCCATCCCCAGCTTCGTGGCCCTGGAACACCACGGCCTGGATCTGCCTTTCTGGGAGAGCCTGGTGACCGGTTTGCCGGAAAACTATATCGAAGAGGGGTACGTAGCCGTCCCGGAAAAACCGGGCCTGGGCGTGGATCTCAACTACGAGGGGATCGAAGCGAACCTGCGCTTCCCCGGTCTTTTCGAGCCGACAGAGGAATGGAACACGCCGAAACTCGGCTTCTGGCAGCCGGATAGACGATGGGACAAATAAGATAAGGATCGCACGTTTTCAGAAGGGGAATCCAGGATACTCGGATTCCCCCTCTTTTACAGTTGACCCGTCACATACCAGAACGGCCATTCTGGGTAGTCGCCCTTTTGAGTGTTGCTAAAAGCGATGTGCAATGACCGTGATCAGAAGTTCCTTGGGTATCCAACCATGGCGGGTGAGTCCAGCCCCCATCGCGGGTGTAGAGGGCTCCCAGCGTTTACCTGGTTCCTCCATTAGCGCTACAGGTGGTTCTAATTTCGGGGCGCACTTCCCTCTCACGAGAAAAGTCATCGACTATCGTCAAAACCCGGAATCGGTGGCCTGCGCCATTCAACCAAAATTCCACGCCCCAGGCAATTCCGCACCGCACTCCCCGCATTCGAACCATCCATCTTTGACGATATTTGTCCCGCTACACCTGTTGCACCGACGGAAGATCATCTCCTGGGTGAATCTCTCGGGATGCACCAAGGGGATGCGCTCCAGTGCGGCACGGACGGCAGACCAGGACTCCGGCTCCGGACAGTACCCTGTCGACTGATTGGTGATCTCCACCACTTCGAACGTCCCTCGATCATCTTCGGAAAACGCGATTTCTCCAGCCGCAAGAACCGCATCTCCTCCGGCACAGGCCACGTGCTCCGAATGCCTATCGGCCACCCTCAAAACTTCGTCGCAATCCACGACGAACGTTGCCCAAACCGAGCCGTCTTCCTCCCTCTCCGGGATCATTTCTACGATCCATCTTTCCAGATCGGAAAGGGCAAAAATCCGCCAACCGGGCGCGGCGCTCCACGCCTGTAAACGAATTTCTGCCGGGCCAACGTATTTGTACAGTCTGTCCATTACATCCTCTCTACATCTCGGGAATAGCACTGTGGGAGACTGGGCGCCATTACTTCCCCCTGTCTCTCCTGATACTCTCCTGCCACCATCTTCCCTGCGCCAGCTCCGGGCATATCAAACCTTTTCCACCATCCGATTTCCATCGCTTCTTCCCCTGCCTCCTGAATTCTCTCCAAAAGGGAGGCGTTTCGCGCACGGTCGAATGAATTGCGCAGCAACTATACGGATGAAAATATCGGTAACTCCTGAGATTCCCCAATATCGGCTGAACCCACACTCAACCATCTGGCCTGACCCCCTCCTCGCTCACGCCTCTGATATAAAAATCGGGATCATCGCGAAAACTCAGGAAGATCGCAATGAACGCCAGTGCTGCCCGAATCATCAACTTTTTGTTGCAATATAAACTGGCCAATTTCTCTTTGCGCACCACCTTCGACGGATCGTCGAAATACGAAACGAACAACCCATCCAGGCTGTGCCCCAATGCCGTACCAGTCACTCTATCGATGCCCCCCTGGTGGATGTAGTCCAGCGTATCCAGCACCAGAGCGCGCAGATCGATATCCGCAGGAAGATGGTGCTCGACGATGTGCAATACGATCCGCTGCGCCTCTCGCATACCCGCACCTGCGAGCTGGGCAAAAATCGTGCACACTACCTCGTCCTCTTTTCCCGCCTCCTTCTGCCGAATCAAGCTCATCAGCACACTGTCCTTGAACAACTGGTATAGCCGATCCGCTCCGTTGAAAATTCCTACGGGTGGATGCAAAATCTCGGGACGAGAGGATCGCCTGAAGCGTCCTGAGAGTATCTGGAAAACAGCCTCGAATCCGTCGATATCTTCCAGGGAATCCATCATATCCATACGCATGTCGAGGGTATTGTCGAGCCGATCGGCCAGCTTGACGCGCACGATCTCCGGAGTCCCACGGGCGTGATCCAGGAGACGGCCGATATACGGGTAATACGCCTCTCCCTTCCTCTTGGTCAGCCATCCGACCCGCTCTATGAGATACCACTGATCGTCCGGTTTCATACCCTCGACGATCTCTTCAAGTGCCTTCTCAAGAGGAGAACGGCTCCCCTTCTCCACCCTTTCCGGTTCGATATCCTCAAAGAGATCATGAAGCAGTGCTACCATCAAATCGAGAAAAGAAGATCTCTCAGATGCCTGCGCCAGCATGGCTGTTCCGCGCAATGGATGGAGCACTGAAAGAGGTCCCACCAGGCGCTTTCTCTCGCCATAGGCATGGTAGAGATATTCACAGGTACGCTTTAGAATCGCCTTCTCCGCGGGCCTGACCGTATGATCCCCCAGCATCACGCTTACAACTCCATCCCAATTTTTCGGTATAGCGCACAGCTGATAGTTCAGCACTGCCGACAGTTTGATGAATTCACTCAATTCGTAAAACGGCATTCGCACTCTCCTATACGATGTCAGCATCACGTCAGCACTCTCGGAATCAAATCGCTGCCATTCCTCCACATCAGCGCTTCCCGACACGATTCTATTTCGCGTGGCACCCACTCGGTGTGGGTCTCCCCTGTAGAAGGATTGATCATGCGCAGCGCCCGGCGCACGCCTCGCTGCGGCAATCGCAGTTGAAGCAAACTGTATTGGTGTTCCTTCCCGTTGATCCTGACCGTGTCCCGATTCACCTCCTGCGCCCCCAGTTCGTCCGCAATCCTATCCGCCCCGATCTTCTGTTCGACGACCTGCCGACGCTTGGCCACCGGATCGTCGAGCCACCAGGAGAGCGGCATATCAGCAGCCGGAGTCTCCACGATACGGCGATGTACCCGTACTCCATGTAGATACCAGAGTGTCGTCCCATCCCGGAAGCGCAGCGAAGCCCCCCTCTCGTTGTGGAGCTGCTCCTCCAGGAGATGCACCTCCACCGGTTTTTCCGAGAGGATCACCGTATAACCTCGCTCCTCATCTCCGTGCGCCAGCCACCAACCGCACTGCTGCGCCAGCTCCAGCAGCGGTTCCAATGGATACACGCAGCTCTGACCCACCTCGCGCCACAGGAAGTCAAACGTCCCGAGCCAGTCTGCCGCTGCTGCCCCGGGCGCCAGCAGTTTACTCCAACTCTTGAAGTCCGCACCGATCTGTCGCCCCAGATAGGCGCCGATCCCCAGACTCACCCCAGACCAGACCTGTGCCCAGAGGTCGATCTTGACCCTCCGCATCATCTCCCTGCGCACCCGGCTCCGCATCTGCTCCACGACCCGATCCACGACCACCCGATCCGGATCGTCGTCGCGAATAGAGTCCCCTTCTCCCACCCGGGCAAGGGCCCGATAGGTACGCAGTGCAGCCAGAGGGGAATCCTCCCAGAAAAACCTGCCGGGCAACCTTAACCCCGCGAACCGAAACGCCTCCTTAATCCAGTGCGCCCCCGCTTCCCGATCGCACTCTTTGGTATCGAGAGCAACCTTCAGCCACTTCGCCCGATATTCCGGCAATCCCTCCTCCTGCTCAGACGAGAGCCGCGCTATGGTCAATCTCTGACGTATACCCACTCCCTCCGCTCCCGCTCTCGCGCTTCCCGCTGCTTTTTTCTGCGCGCCGCCGCGCGCCGTTCCCGCAATAGTCGATCGATCGGCTTTTTGCTCTCGGTTGTCTTTTTCGGGCGACTCGAAGGAGCCTGACGCAGATCTACCCGCAGCCCCTCCTTGCGCTCCCTCTCTTCAATCGCCGTATAGTCGACTTCCCTAACTGCACCAACCTGGTAAGTTCCCGGAGGCAGGCGCACCGTGTCGTGTTCTTCGTGGACGCACTCCACCTCCCTGTCGACGACCAGATACAGGATCTCGTCCAGACTGTACAGGCGGGCTGTCTTCTCTTCGATGACATGGGCGTGCCCGGTCACCTCTCCCTCGGCAACGACCAATCCCCGCTCCACTCTTGGAACGGGACGAGCCCCATCCGCAAGCCGACCGGCGGAAAGCTCGACCTGGAAAAACAACACGTCCCCCTGTTGAAACAGGTCGAGGGGACCTGGAGAATTGGGAATAGCCATGAGACACTCCTTCTAGAGCAAAAAAAATCCAACGCCGTCAGACGCACGTATCTGTGGAAGTTTTGCGGGGAGTCGAAGAAGAAAACTGTGGGGAAAAGGGAGTTCTAATAACGCCCCCTGTCTTCATTTTGTCAGCCACAAAAACTCAGCTCTTACGCAAAGAGCCGAGAAAACAAAAGGATACGCTCCCCCCAAATGCCCGAGAAAATCGACTCTCTGTTTTCTTTAATTAAATCCTCCTCAACTCTCTGTTTTTAAAGCTAGAAAGATAATAAAAAACACTTTTCTATCTCATTTTCCACTTTCCATAACTACCATTTTATAAAAGAACTTGTAAATATTCACCTTACCTGGCGAAAAACCATAATCAAATGAGTGTGAAATGAGAAGATCCCTCTATCTCTGGACAGAGGGTCCTCACAGAGAGTAGATTTCAGATCGTTCTCGGCGCCAGAACGGCATGGGCGCATTCACCCAACAGAAGGCAGACTCTGCAGGAGGGCAGTATGAAGTTCAAGAAGCCGAAGGATATCAAGGTGGGCGTGGTCGGGTACGGCGGCGCCTTCAATATGGGCAAAGCCCATCTCAACGAAATGAAGCGCGCCGGCATGACCCCGGCCGCAGTCGCGGAAATCGACCCGGAGCGGCTCGAAGTAGCAAAAGAGGACTTCCCCGGCATCGAGACCTACCCATCGCTGACTGCGATGCTCAAAAAATCCGACGTCAATCTGATCGCCATCATCACCCCGCACAACACCCACGCCAAGCTGGCAATTCAGGCGCTCAAGGCCGGGTGCAACGTGGTCTGCGAAAAACCATTCGCTATCACCACCGCCGAATGCGATGCCATGATCGCCGCGGCGAACAAGAGCGGCTCCGTGGTCTCGACCTACCACAACCGGCACTGGGACGGCTGCGTCCTGGCCGCCACCAAGCAGGTGAAATCCGGCGTCATCGGCGACGTCCACCGGGTCGAGGCGCATATGGGTAACTACGGCAAACCGGGCGACTGGTGGCGCAGCAGCAAGAGCATTTCCGGCGGCATCATGTACGACTGGGGTGTGCACCTTCTGGAATACAGCCTGCAGATCCTCGACTCCGAAATCGCCGAAGTCAGCGGCTTCTCCAGGAATGGCTTCTGGGCATCGCAGACCGCGTGGAAGAAGGACACCAACGAGGACGAGGGCTTCGCCGTTGTCCGCTTCACCAATGGCAAGTGGCTCACCCTGAACATGTCCAGCATCGACTCGAACCCGAAGCGCAGTTTCCTGGAGGTCACCGGCAACAAGGGCAGCATCCTCCTCGACTGGGATGCCAACGAGGTGATCACCCCCACCGGCACCGAGGTCGTCACCGCCAAATACAAAAACCCGGGCTCCGAGGGCTGGCGTCTCTACCAGAACATCGCCGATCACCTGGTAAAGGGGAAAAAACTGGTCATCACCGGCGAGTGGGCGCGCCGCCCGATCCACATCCTCGACCTGGCCTGCCGCAGCGCCAAAAGCGGCAAGGCAATCAAGGCGAAATACAAGTAGACTGGGCCGACACGTGACATTCCCAAAGCCGGGCGCGTTCCATCCGACGCGCCCGGCTTTGGAACACTCGCAATTTCCAGATTTCCCCGAGGAGATTCGCAATTATGGCCGAAAAGACCAGAGTAATGGTGATGGGCGGACACACCCAGGGCTTTCACGACTTCGCCGTCATGTCCCCCATCTACGAGCAGTTCCTGACCGAAGCCGGATTCGAGGTCACCATCACCGAAGACCGGGACGACTTCAAGGCGGAGGTGCTCGAACCGTTCGACGTCATCGTCGACTACACTACCGGCGAAGATCTCACGGAGGATCAGGTGCGGGGCTTACTCGGTGGAATCGTCGGCGGCAAGGGATTCGTCGGCGTCCATTCCGCCTCAGACTCGTTCAAGCAAACCCCCGGCTATATCGACATGGTTGGCGGCAAATTCCTCACCCATCCGTCGTACTGGCCGAAACTCACCTTCAACGTCAAAAACCGCTTTCACCCGGTGATGGAAGGGGTGGACGACTTCGAGATGGAAGAGGAACTCTATCTGATGGAGACCTACGGCCACTTCGAACTGCTGATGTCGACCTGGTTCCAGGGTTTCGAACGACCGATCACCTGGGTGAAACCGTACGGCCACGGTCGCATCTGCTACACAGCTCTCGGCCACGACAAAGTGCAGACCGAAAACCCGAACTTCCAGCGCATAGTGACCAATGCCGTCCGCTGGGCCCACAGGCCGGCCATGCCCAAATAACCGAGCCTGTTCCGACAAAAAACAAGAGGCAGGAGAAATCACTCTCCTGCCTCTTGCCATTCCAGATCGACCGTTCTCTCAGAACCCGCTACCTTGCTTGATCCGATCGAGTGCATCGTAGGTCGCCCGCGCACTCTCCGGGCTCACCAGCAGATCCCCCCCCTCGCGCACCGCCCGGAACAGGTTGTCGTAGAAGCTCTCGTACTGCTTCTTCGGCCTCACCTCCAGCACCTCCTCCTTCCAGGGGATCTTGTCCGGCTCCGGCTGCACCCCGTACTGGCGACCGAGAGCCAGGTGTTTGTCGATCGGCGCGAGCTTTTTCACCCGCTTCGGACTGATGTATTTGAGGTGGATCTTGCCGTCCTGAATCCACAGCGTCCCCCATCTGCCGCAGACGATCCAGCCGGGACGGCGCGATCCGTCGACGCTGGTCATATCCACGTCGACCACCACCCCGTTCTTCCCCTCGATGATCCCCTTGATATCGTCCTCCGCATCCCCCGGATTGAAGTAATGGTGGACCGAGCCCCAGACGCTTTTGATCGGCGCTCCCATCAATTGCAGTCCCTGGTCGACCAGGTGCACCCCCCAGTTGCCGGTCATCCCTCCTCCGTATTTCCTGAGCACCTGCCAGTCGTTGCGCCGCGAAAAACCGTTGACCGTGCGCTTGATGCGGAACACCTCCCCGATCTTGCCGCTGTCGATGATCTCGCGCACCGCCAGATACTCCGGATTCAGCCGATAGTTGTGGTGCATCGTCAGGATCTTCCCCGCCTTCTTCGCCGCCCGAATCATCCGATCGATACCCGCTACACTCAGCGCCGCCGGCTTTTCCACCAGCGCGTGCTTGCCCGCCTCGAGCGCCTGAATCACCATCTTCTCGTGGAATTTGGACGGCGTTGCCACCACCGCCAGTTCCACCCGTTCGTTTTTGAGCATCCCGCTCAACCTTTTGTACCCGGCACACCCGCTCGCCTCCACCGCCTCCGCTATCCGCTCATCCTCCCGGTCGCAGACCGCCACCAGCTCGAACCCCCCGTGCTGCTGGGCGATCTGCGCGTGGTGACTCCAGCCGATTCGCCCCAGGCCGACAATGCCCACGCCGATCGGAGCATCTATCTTCTTCCCCGCCATCTTCCCCACATCGAAAGCCGGATTCCCCGCCGGCGAAACAACCTTCTTCTTCGTTTTGGCCATCCTTTATTCCTCCAGATCAACTGTTTTTTTCAGATCGCGTGTAGTTTTCCAGAAACACCTCGGTTTACCCCTTCGACTTCACAATCCCCTCCATCAACCCCTTCATGTAGCCAACCGCCATCAGCCGTCCCTGCAGCGCGTACCCCGGGTGGTCGTTCCCCTCTCCCTCCATAGTCGGTGCGTGATCCGGCCGCATCGGTCCCTCGAACCCGGACTCGATGTACGCCTTCATCGTCTCGAACATATCCGCCTCCCCCTCCTCGTCGTGGAACGTCTCCGAAAAGTGGGCCGCCGACCCGCCCTTGTTGATATTCCGGAAATGGGCAAAGTGCAGCTTCCCCTGGCCCACGAAGTGGCGGATCCATTTCGGCACATCGCAGCCCATCTCGGTGAAGCAACCCTGGCAGAAGGTCAGCCCGTTCGCCGGACTGTCGACCAGATCCAGCATCCGCTGGAAATTATCCGGGCAGGTCATGATCCGCCCGATCCCTCTGATCGGCGACAGCGGCGGATCGTCCGGATGCATCGCCATCTTGACCCCCGCCTCCTCAGCCACCGGTACTACCGCTTTCAGAAAATACTCCAGCGTTTCCCACAGCAACTCCTCGCTCACCTCCCCCAACGGGGTCGGTCCTCCCCGTTGAAACTCTTCGTGATCGTAGGTGGTGACCACTGCCCCACCGCGCGCCGGCGTGTCGAACGAAGAGCGCAGCCAGCCGAAACCGACCATCCAGTTGTAGCACTGGATGGGGATACCGGCCCGTCCCATATTGCGAATCGACTCGCAGTAGTTTTCGATATCCTCATCCCGCCCCTCCTGCCCAAGCTTGACCCGCTCGGGAACCGGAATCCCCTCGTACACCTTCAACTCCAGCCCGAAATTCTCCACCCGCTTCCGCTGAGCCAGCATCGCCTCGAACGGCCAGACCGAACCGCGATTCTTGCCCGGCAGCGAGGTGACCACCGCAGTGGCGCCCATCTGCGCCATGTAGCGCAATTGCTCGTCTGTGGCGCCGGTCATAAAACCGATCTGAATCGGCCAGTCTTTCATCTCATCCTCCCTCTCGTTGAACTCGTCTCATTACCGTGTAGTTTCAGATCCTCTATCTTCCGTGGACCGCGCTCATCTAACGCATCGACTTCAGATAATGCACAGAGCCGGACCTTCTGTCAAAACCCGTTCGCCCGGGCACAAAAAAAGCGGGGGATGCACTCGGCATCCCCCGCTTTGAAAAGTTTGTCTTTGACCGGCTACTCCTGCAGGAGTATCACATCCTGGGCCTGCAGCCCCTTGGCCCCTTCGACCACTTCGTACTCGACCTGCTGGCCGTCTTCCAACGACCGGAAGCCCTCGCCCCGGATCGAGCTGTAGTGGATGAAGATATCGTCGCCGGAGCTGCGGGTGATGAAACCCCAACCCTTGGCGTTGTCAAACCATTTGACCGTGCCGGTCTCGCGCTCTGCCATGGTACAAATCCTTCCTCGAAAAACGCCGCGCAGAACGTCCGGTCCCCTCCAATTGGGGCCGGCGTCCGCAAAGCAAAGTGGAACAGGAACTAAGCCCCCGCGCTTCCCCGCGGGCTCCCTGCATAAAAGTGCAGGGCAGAAGACAAATTAATTTAATATATAGTCCACCAAAAACCAATATCGCCCCCGAAATTTCCCCTTCTCCCTCCTGGGCAGACGACTCACCCCTATTCTTTATCCAGCCATTCTCGCGCCTCCCGCGCCATCTGGCGCTTCTGCCAGCCGTAGTCCACATCCCCCTCGTAGAACGCCTCGGGACTCTCCACCGCCCACATCTGCTTGCGGATCAGCCAATTTTCCGGGTCGAGCTGTGCCGCCTTTTTGAGCTCGGCCAGCCCCTCTTCGTTCCTGTCCTGTTCAAGCAACGCAATCGCCAGCTGGAAACGCGCATCCGCCTCCTTCTCCGCCGCGCTCAACGGCTGCAGCGCACCCCCCTCCATCTCCATCCAGGCGCGGGGCACCGCTCCGGACTCGACCCATTCCACGAGCTCATGGCGAAACTCTTCATCGTCTATATTGACGCTGGTGATCGGCCGCACCAGCCTCCCCTCCTCGTCCACCAAAATGCCCACCGGCACGTATTTGAGACCGCATGCCTTGCCCAGTTCACTGCGCTGATCCAGCAACGCCCGGTATCTGCCGCCGGCCTTCTCCACCCACGGCCGTGCCACCTCGGCCCCCTGGGCATCCTGGGCGATGACCACCACCTCCACCTGATCCCGATACTGTTCGTAAAAAAGCTGCCACCCGGGCAGTTGTCCCCGGCATCCTCACCAGGAGGCCCACATATAGAAGATCGCCTTCTTCCCTCTGTAAGCCGCCGCCGAAACCCGTTCGCCGGTGTACAGATCGGGTAGGGGAACTTCCGGCGGGAACTGGCCAATGCTCAGGCCGATCTGATCCCCCATGCTGCTCCGGACACTCAGAACATCCCCTGCCAACGCCCAGCTCAGACCGAGTGCCTCCCCGAATCCATCCAGCGGTACGAAGGTGACGCCCTCGCGAACCACCACCTCCTCAGCCTGGATCGGCACGCAGAGATCTCCCTTACAGACCGTCAGTTGCCCCTCACTCACCTCCTCGGCCTTGGCCCCCACCACCCGGCAGAACGCATCAAACGGCACGCATACCTTTCCATCGACCAGGCGCACGGCCGTTTCCATAGCGACCGGACGACCGTCCAGCCGCAGCTCCAGACCCTGCATATTTCGCACCTCCGAATTTTCGGCAACGGCGATCCCGCTGCAGAGAATGGGCAGCGCCCACATTACTATTGTATATATCATCTTTCGACCTTTTCAATCTACCCATCACACCCTCCCCGTCAAGCAGGCGGTTCCCCTTTTCGAGTTGACAAACCGGCCGGTTAGTCCTAAAAAGAGAGTCGTCAATCTTCCCAAAAAACGGCAGGAAAAACACTCCCATGGCCCCTCTTACACCCGCATCCATCGCCGCCGATCCAAATATCCTGACCCGTACTCCAACGCTTCCCTCCGGAGAAGAGATCCGCCTCCGCCTTCTCCTCCCCGATGACTGGGAACTTCTGGGTCGGTATTTTACAGACCTTTCTGAAGCGACCCGTCAGCTCTACGCCCCCCATCCCTTCGACGTCGATACCGCCCGCCAACTCTGCACCGAAATCGACTACGCCCAGGTCATGCGCTTTATCGCCCTGAGCGATCGGGACGGGACGACGCAGATCATCGCCTACTTCATCGTCTGGCCGGGGACCAACGAATCGGAGGAGCGCCGCTACGCCGAACGCGGCACTCCTCTGGACTCCGCCATTACCTGCACCCTGGCCCCCTCGGTAGCCGACGACTACCAGTCGCAGGGGGTGGGCAGCAGCCTGATGCCCGACATTCTGGAGATCATGTGCCGGCTGGGCAAGCGGCAGATGGTGCTGGCCGGCGGCACCCGGGCGATCAACCACCGCGCCATCCGCTTCTACGAAAAGACCGGCTTCCGCAAAGTCGGCGACTTCGAAGGCAACGGCGGCAACCACGACATGCTCCTGGAGCTTTAGAATGTCCTCACTGCTCCGTCCAGACCCTGTGCCTCGCGATGCCGACATCCTGGAGATCAACGGCAATGCCAGATACCGCCAGGTCGAGGAATGGCTCGGCCAGGGGCGCCGCCTATGCATCACCGACACCTATGGCACTGCGCTGACCCTCTACTCCTGGCTGAAGCGCCAGCTCCGCCGCCGCAGCCCGGTGCGCGACTACCGCAGCAGCCGCCTCTACCGCGAGATGTTCTGGCGTCTGACCCGCCCCCTGCTGGTGCCGATCGCCGACCATCGGATCTCCCTGCGCAAGGCACCGCCCATCCCCTGGCTGGAGCGCCTCTACCCCGAGCAGCGCGACTTTCTGCTCCCTCTGGCCGATCTCCTCGGTTTGAATGGAGCGTGGCAGTGGTACGAACGAGGCGTGCGCTATCCCATTCTCGATCACCCGATGCACCCTTACTACGGCGTGTACTTCTCCACCCGCAGCGAACATCTGGAGCAGTTCGACGCCTGGCTCGCCGAACGCGAAGGCACCTTCTCCACCGCCGCAGACATCGGCGCTGGCATAGGCGCCCTTACCTTTCTCCTCATCAAGCGGGGTCTGTCCCGAGTCCACGCCACCGACACCAGCCCCAACGCCGTGCGCAGCGTGGAGGAGGATCTGGATCGACTCGACCTCCGGGATCGAGTCACCCTCGAACGGGCGGATCTCTTCGGCAGTTGCCCTCCCGTCGACCTGATCGCCTTCAATCCTCCCTGGCTGCCGGGCGAACAGCACGTGCCCGTAGATGCGGGCAGCTACTATGCCGCAGATCTGTTCCCCCGCTTCTTCGCCACCGCCGCCGAACATCTCAAACCCGAAGGCCGACTCCTCCTCCTGTTCTCCAACTTCGCCGAGCTGGCCGAGTTGACAGATCACAACCCAATTGCCCGGGAACTCGAAGAAGGAGGGCGGTTTCAGCTGATCGACCGCCGCGAGCGACCGGTCGGCCCTCCTTCCCGCCGCCGCGGCCAGGACTGGCTCCACGCACTGCGCCAGAAAGAGAAGGTGCAACTGTGGGAACTGGCCCGGAACCCAAATTGAATCCAAGGGAGCCGAAGAAGCGATGCAAAAGCAGATAATATTGTTATGACTTGTAGAGCACCGCTCCATTCGGAATGCGAAATTCAATAAGATAGGACGAACGATGTCGATCCACGTGCAGACCGACTTCCCCGGCGGCAACGCCTGCGCCATCGAGACTCTGACTGAAGGAGCGACCGACGTGATCCGCTTCGCCGCCGATCCCCACGGCGGCACCGAGGCGCTCTGGTTCTTCTTCCGCGTAGTGGAATGCGCCGAGCGCCCCGTATCGCTGGAGCTGACCAATCTCGACTCCCTCCTCGGCGATCCATCGCAGTGGGATCAGGTCCGCCCGGTAGTGCGTCACGCCGGATCTCCCTGGGAGCGCATATCCCCACCCGCAGTGCATCTCCTGCCCGACGGTCGCCACCGCGCCGTCTGGACCGTCGAACCGGAGTACGATTCGTTCGAATTCGCCTTCTGCTTTCCCTACAGTTTGGGCGATCTGGAGGTGACCCGCGCCTCCTTTGGCGACTACTGGAAGCTCGACGCTATCGGCGTCACCGCCAAAGGTCGCCGCCTGCCCCGCCTCAGCAATAGCTACGGAGCCGAGGAGTCAGATGCCCCCGGCCTCTACCTGCTGGCCCGCCAGCACGCCGGGGAGACCCCCGGCTCCTGGGTGCTCGACGGCCTGCTGCGCCGCACCGCCGAAACCGCAGATCCGTCCGCCCTGGTCGTCTGGGCCGCTCCCCTGGCCAATCTGGACGGCGTGCTCCACGGCGACTACGGCAAGGATCCCTTCCCCCACGACCTGAACCGCGCCTGGACCGTCCCTCCCATGCGCCACGAAGTGCTGGTCCTCCAGCGCGACATGAACCGCTGGGCCCGTCGCTGCCGCCCCGCCCTGGTCGTCGACCTGCACGCCCCCGGCGGCACCGAAAGCGACGGTGCCTACTTCTTCCTGCCGCGCGCAACACGGCCGACCGAATCGATCGACGCCGCGCGGCGGGCGGTCGAGTCCATTCTGCCCGCACTGCCCAAAAACCTGATCCGTCCCGAGCCGGTAATCCAGCCTAGCTATCCCTCCCGTTGGAGCGAAGACGGCACCCTGGGCGTCTACGTCTGGGAGCAGTTTGCCATCCCCGCCCTGTCCATGGAGACCCCGTATTCCTCCAGCCGGGGCGTCCTCTTCACCCGCGAGGAATATCGCCGGCTCGGCGCCCGACTGCTGGACGGCATCCGCACCTATTTGAACGGACTGCCGAATTCGGAATAACCTTATAGCCGCGGAGGATCTGTTATCTATCCCAATCTGCACAAAGCCATCTTTTTGATAACGCCGAATTCAATCGATGGAGACCTGTCATGAAAAGCCAACTGCTTCTCTCTCTCCTCCTGCTCGCCACACCGCTGGCAGCCGAAGACTCTATCCGCGAAACCGGCGACTTCTTCGTCGATCCTCCCACCCTGGAATCTCTGGGATTCCGCTGGTATCTCTACGGCGACGACGACGGCGACGCCACCGGCGAACTGACCTTCCGCCAAACCGGCGAGGAGATCTGGCGCCAGGCCCTACCCATGCGCCGCGTCAATCGCGAGGTCGTCAACTGGGACTACCACCCGTATGCCTGCGAAAATCTGTTGGCCGGCAGCGTTCTCTACCTGGAACCGGACACCGAATACGAAGTCCGCTGTCGCCTGGCCGATCCGGACGGCGGTGAGGCCGATACCACCGTGGTCGTGCGCACTCGCGCCGCACCCGAATACCCCGCGCCGCAGCGGACCCTGCACGTGTACCAGCCGGGCCACAAAGAGGCGCGCAAGCCGAAACCACGCATATACACCTCTCTCAACCAGGCGTTCTCCCATCTGCAGCCCGGAGACGAGTTGTTGATCCACGCCGGCGTCCACTTCACCAAGGGAGATTCGCTGACAGTCGACCGCAGCGGTACCGCCGACGCCCCGATCGTTATCCGCGCCGCCGGCGACGGCAAATCGTTCGTCGACGGCAACGGAGGCCGCGCCATCTTCGACATCCGCAACACCGATCACCTCTTCTTCGAAAATCTCATCGTGCGCAACGGCAATATCGCCTTCCGCGCCGACGGGGCCAGCCATCTCACCGTGCGCCGCTGCACCATCGTCGACGTGCGCACCGGCCTCTACTCCTACTCCGAGCACTCGACCAACTGGTACATCGCCGACAACGTCATCACCGGTCGCAACGCCGAATGGTACCCGCGCGAATCCGACCCCCCTTCGCACACCGGTGTCAATCTCTACGGCCGCGGTCACGTGGTCTGCCACAACCGCATCTCCCGTTTTTGGGACGGCATCGCCATCGCCAACTACGGCAAGCCTCTCAGCGATCTGTCCCTGCAGGCGGTCGCCATCGATTTCTACAACAACGATCTGTCCGAGTTCGTCGACGATGCCATCGAGACTGACTACGGCTGCCACAACGTGCGCATCTACGGCAACCGCATCCGCAACACCCACGCCGGACTCAGCGCCCAACCCACCTACGGCGGCCCGATCTACCTGATCCGCAACCAGGTTTACAACGCCACTGCTCTGCCGCTCAAACTCCACAACTGGTGTACAGGCCTGGAGATCTACCACAACAGCCTGGTATCGGCCGGTCAGGCCTTCCAGTCCTACCCCCGCTGGCAGAACGCCACCCTGCGCAATAACCTCTTCCTGGGCGCCTCCCGCTACGCTGTGGAGACCGGCTCCCCGCATCCGCGCACCTCTCTCGATTTCAACGGCTATCGCCGCACTGACGATCCCGAGGGCCGTTTCATCAAGTGGATCATCGGCGACCAGGAGGCCCGCTACGCCGCCCTGGATGAATTCGCCGCCGCCACCGGCCTGGAAGCACACGGGGTAGAAATCGACTTCGATATCTTCGCCAAAGTAGAACCTCCCGAGGCGGGCAAGACCTACGACTCCGTCGACCTGGCTCTGCGTCCGGGCACCGCGGCCATCGATGCGGGACAGCCACTGCCCAATATAAACGACACCTTCGCCGGCAACGGACCGGATCTGGGCTGCTGCGAGGCGGGATCCGCCATACCGCACTACGGGCCGCGCACGGACTGAACCGTTCATTAGAGGGACAATTTCTCCCATTTTCCCCCTAATGGACGGTTCCGCCCATTTTCACACTTTTTCTTTCCTTTTTTTATTTTTTCATAACTTTTTATTTTATAAAAAGATATCTCACATTTTCAATTTTTTTCTTCAAAGGGGATTAAAGTTGATGGGCTGAAACGCCGATCTGTAGGAACAGGAGGTTTATCCCCATGATTAACTACAGGCTTTTCGGCTTTTTTGCCCTCGTCCTGCTCTGTGCCGGTCTCCCCTGCTCCGGCCAGGTTCTCTATCTGGAGGAGATCGAGTCCGGCGAGAGCGAAGTGGAAGTGGCGGTCGGAGATATCATCGAGGTGGAGGTACACGCGGATCTGGGCCGCTTTTCGGCCTCGGGCATAGCCTTCTTCATCGCCATGCCCTGTTCCCCCTTCCTGGTCGTCGATGTGGGAAAGGATGAAGAGATCCGCCCCTTTTCCTCTGGAGCGCTGTTCGATGGATCGATAGAGGCGGGCAACACGCTGGTCTACGGCGATACCAGTCCCCATATGCCGAACAACCAGCAATTGTTGTCCTACGCCGCGATAGTCGGCCCGGGAGCCCGACGCGGTAGGTCCGGATCCGGTGCGGTAGCGCATTTTACGCTACTCTGCGTCGAGCCGGTGCAGGATGCCCACATCGCCATCCGTTCGACCCCCATACACGAGACGCGTCTGGTGCTAGAAGACGGCTTCACCGAGCGTCATTTTAGCGCCATACAGGGCCTGGAGATCACCGTGGCCAAAGCAACTGCGGTCGGAGATGAAACCTGGGGATCTATCAAGGCGGAGTTCGTTCCCTGATCGGTAACGACGACGCAAAAACCTCCCGAAGCGCCCTGGCCCCCTGAGGCCAGGGCGCTTTTTTTGGGCTGGACACCTTTTGCCCTATCTTGGTGCTATCGCTCACCCCACACCTCGAGGAGTCCACGCCATGCCCTCCACAGCAAACGACCGCCCCCGCGCTCGCGATATCGGCCTCCAAATCGGCCGCCTGCCGACCGGTCCACACAATGCCATCACCGACGTGGACGGCCTGAAAGTCGGCCACGTCAGCCTGCTGTCCGGCGCAGGGCCTCTGGTCGTCGGCGAAGGACCGGTGCGCACCGGCGTCACCGCCATCCTGCCCCATTCAGGCGATCTCTATGCCGATAAAGTCTGCGCCGCCGTCCACGTGATAAACGCTTTTGGCAAGTCCGTGGGCCTGCCCCAGGTAGCCGAGCTCGGACAGATCGAAACCCCGATTTTGCTGACCGGTACCCTCTCCGTCTGGAACGCGGCCGACGGGCTGGTCGACTACCTGGCGCAGAGCGCGCCCGACCTGCGCTCGGTCAACCCGGTGGTCGGCGAGTGCAACGACGGCTTCCTCAACGACATACTCGGGCGACACGCCCGCCCCGAACACGTCTTCCAGGCGCTGGACGGGGCCACCTCTGATAATGTCGAGGAGGGCAACGTCGGTGCCGGCGTCGGCATGACCGGCTTCGGCTGGAAGGGAGGTATCGGCACCGCGTCCCGTCGGATCGACGCAGACTGGGGCGCCGGCACCCTGGGAGCCCTGGTCCTGACCAATACCGGCGATGCGCCCGACCTGTGCTTCGACGGCATTCCCATCGGTCGCCACCTGCAACCCGAGCCCTCTCCCCAGCCGGCAGCCTTTCCGACCGGCGATGGCTCCATAATGATCCTGCTGGCCACCGACGCCCCCCTCTCAGCCCGACAGCTCGGCCGCATCGCCCGCCGTTCCGCCTTCGGCCTGGCCCGCGCCGGCGGGATCGCCGCCCACGGCAGCGGCGACTTCTGCATCGCCTTCTCCACCGGTAACCGCATCTCGATCTCCGGCCATCAATCTGCCCCTCCCTCCGGTTTCGTCCCCGAAGCGCAGCTCACCTCTCTCTTCCGGGCCGCCGTCGAGGCGACCGAAGAGGCGATTGTCAACTCGATCCTGCGCTCTGAAACCCTCACCGGTCGCGACGGCAACAGCCGTCAGGGCATTCCCATCGACCGAGTCACCGAGTTGGTGGAGAGCTACCGCCGCGATCCGACTTGATAAATCCCCACCCATTGCCCTATCTTCTGCCCGGGCGCCTATGGACGAACTCATTCATGGCGGCACATCCGCATTCCGCGTCTGCGCCTCTTCCTGTTCAACATCACCGGAGCATTCCTGTGGACCAACACCTCTATCCCGATCGGCTTCTTCTTCATCCTCCATCATCGACAAAGAGCGTGGTAAAAAATCTGGGGCTCTTTCTTTGTCTGCTGTCCACAGTCTGGATCGGATGCAGTAGCGGCGATCCGAGCCGCCAGAGTGGAAATCCCCTCGATGCAGATGGGAATTGCCATCCGATAATCCTGCCCGGAGACTACGAAATAGAGCTATCGACGGATATCGATGAAATGGAAAGAGCGGGAGGGTGCGGCTATTCCATCGAGGGCAACCTGCAAATAAGCGAGGAAGAGGGGGGGGGGGAAGAGTTAGACAACCTGGAGGGATTGGCCAACCTCATCTCGATCGGCGGCGACCTGCTCATTTTCGAAAATGGGGAATTGACCAATCTGGAGGGATTGAACGATCTCACTCGGGTCGAAGGCAATCTGAGCATCCACGACAACGATGCGCTGGTCAGCATGGACGGCCTATCCGACCTGACCCGGGTCGAAGGTGACATGAGCATTTTCAGCAATGGGCTACTGATCAGCATGGACGGCCTGTTCAACCTCATCTCCGTCGGCGGCGACATGAGCATCGAATACCATCCCCGGCTGGACAGCTTTGAAGATTTGACCAGCTTCACCTCCGTCGAAGGCAGCCTGAGCATCGCCTTCAACCGCTCGCTGGTCAGCATGGAGGGGATAGAAAAGCTCACCTCTGTCGGCGGCGACATGAACATCGGCAACAATGCCCTGCTGACCGACCTGGATGGATTGATCGGCCTCACCTCCGTCGGCCAGAATCTGAGCATCCACAGCAACGACGAATTGGACGACCTGAACGGCCTGGCCAACCTCACCTCCATCGGCCAGAATCTGAGTATCTACAGCAATGACGAGCTGGGCAACCTGGATGGCCTGTTCAACCTCGTCTCCATCGGCAGCAACCTGAATATCTACAGCAACGACAAACTGTCCAGCCTGGCAGGTCTATCCAGCCTCACTACCATTGGTGAAGGTCTGTTTATCGTGGAAAACGGCAACCTCCCCAGCCAGGCAGCCCGCACCCTCGCCGCTGGAGTGGACGCCGGAACCGTTTCTATCTCCGACAACAAAGACTGAACACAGCCTCCGAGGAAACGCACCCATGCTCACCCGCGACAACTTCACCGGTCCCTGGGCCGGCCTGCCGGTCGCCTGGACCGACGACGACCAATTCGACGAAGAGACCTATCGCGCCGACGTGGCCCGCTGCTGTGAAGCGGGCATCCCGGGGGTGTACACCGCCGGCACCAGCGGCGAGTTTTACGCCGCCGAATTCGATGAATGGCACGCCATAGCCCGAGCCACCGTCGAGGAATGCCACGCCGGCTCCCCCCCCGCTATGATCGGCTGCAGTTCCACCTACACCCGGGGGGCTGTTCTTCGCGCCGCTGCCGCCGCCGAGTTGGGCGCCGACGCTGTGCAGGTCGCCCTCCCCTTCTGGATGGAAACGGCCGACGACCAGGTCGTCCCTTTTTTCGCAGAAGTCGCTGCCGCAGTCGGCGATCTTCCCCTGTCGATCTACGAAACCTCGCGCGCCAAAAAACTCCTCACCCTCGACCAGCATCGCGCCGTCAAAGAAGCCGTCCCCACTTATCTGATGGTAAAATCGACCGCCGGCATCGGCACCACTCCGGAAGGCTGTCGCTCCCTCGCCGAAATCGTCAACGTCTTCGTCGGCGAAGGGCTCTGGCCTACCCTGGGTCCCTGCGGCGCCACCGGCTGCTGCAGCGCCATGGTCTACTGGAATCCCCGCCTCGTCCTGGCGATGTGGGAGTTGCTGCAACAGCAGGACTGGGAGGGCCTCCAAAAAGCGTGCGCTCCGGCAGATGCCCTGCACACCTTCCTGGGCGAGCGCTACGCCCCGCACGGCTTCACCGACACCGCGTACGATCGCATGGGCGGCCGCGCCACCGGCTTTCTCAAAACCAGCCTGCGCAACCGCGCCCCGTACATCGCTCCCACCGAGCAGGATGTCGAGGACTGGCGCCAGTGGTGCCGTGAGAACTTCCCCGAGATGCTGAAGCTATAAACACTCCACCGTTCACCAGATAAACCGATTCATTAGAGAGGACTCTAGCCAATGGCCATTCCCCAACCCGCACCGCGCATCCAGCGCTTTGAAAAACTCGGCTACGGCATGTTCATCCACTGGGGTCTCTACGCCCAGCTCGGTCAGGGAGAATGGGTCCAGCACCTGCGCCAGATCCCCATGGACGAATACGCCAAACTCAAAGAGAGTTTCACCGCCGAAAAGTTCGACGGCCGCAAAATCGCCGCCATCGCCCGCCAGGCAGGCATGCGCTACATCACCCTCACCACTCGCCACCACGACGGCTTCTCCCTGTACGACACCCGCGGTCTGAGCGACCACGACGCCCCCCACAGCGCAGCTGGCCGCGATCTGATCGCCAACTTCGTCGACGGCTGTCGTCAGGAGGGTATCATCCCCTTCTTCTACCACACTACTCTCGACTGGTATCAGAAGAGCTTCGACGAAGATTTCGACGCCTATCTCGACTACCTGCACAACTCGGTCGAACTCCTCTGCACCCAGTACGGCGAAATCGGCGGTCTCTGGTTCGACGGCAACTGGAGCAAGCCGGACGCCGACTGGAAGGAAGACCGGCTCTACTCCATCATCCGCAAACACCAACCCGAAGCGATGATCATCAACAACACCGGCCTGGGCGCAAAAGGTGAAGTAGGCAATCCCGAAATCGACAGCGTCACCTTCGAGCAGGGTCGCCCCACTTCCATGAACCGGGAGGGAATGCCCAAATACGTGGCCGCCGAGATGTGCCAGACCATGAATCGCCACTGGGGGATCGGCAAGGACGACTTCGCGTACATGTCCCCGTCCGAGATCATCGACAATCTGTGCGCCTGTCGCAAAGTCGGCGCCAACTACCTGCTCAACGTCGGCCCGACCGCCGCAGGAGAGATCCCCGCGTACGAAGCGGCCGCCCTCTCCCGGTCGGGCGACTGGGTCCGCCTGTGCGGCGACCTGATCTACGAGGGGAAACCTTCGGTAGTCAAAGGCCAGGGAGACGACTTCGCCCTGGAGGTGAATGGCAAAACCTACCTCTTCATCCACAATCTGGCGATCGCCGGTCACGGCAGCGTCACCGTGGGTGTGGGCGGCGCCGGGCCGCGCGCTTTCAGCGGCCTGAACGAAAAGATCTCCTCCGCCCGTTGGCTCGACAACGACGAAGAACTCTCCTTCACCCAGGACGCCGACTCCGGCCTGTTCTGTCTGGACGCGACCGGCTACCAGTACGGTGTCAATCTGGTAGTGAGAGTGGCTGAGCTTTCGTAGAGCAAAACCGCACGCAAATGAGACGCCCACCGGAACGACGATTCTTCCGGTGGGCGTCTCATTTGCGTGCACTGCCTCAATCGATCAGACAGCGTCAGTTCAGGGAGTTTCTCTCAGGTCTAACAATCCCTTTGCCAGGGGATACCCTATCGCTCTCCCCCTTCCCTCACTTCACCAGCAGCACCTTCCTCACCGCCCGAAAATCTCCCGCCTCCATCGCGAAGAAATACAGACCCGAACGCACTGAATGACCATCCTCATCTCTGCCGTCCCACATCACCTGCCAGTATCCCGCCGGCTGCAACCCCGACATCAGACTCACTACCCTCTGTCCCAGGAGATTGTATACCGCCAGATCCACCTCACCTTCCCGAGGCAGCCCATACCCGATCCGGGTCGCCGGATTGAAAGGGTTCGGATAACTCTGGCCCAGCAGGTAGCTGTCCGGCACAAACCCCGGATCTCCCAGCCGCCGCTCCCGCGTCTCCAGACGGTGAGGTTCGAGCACCGTGCCCAGCATATCATTCGCCAGGAACTCCACCTCGGTCGGGATGAACTGCCCTTGCTTCTCGCTGACGTCGAACAGCCGGAAGCGAATGCCCTCCCCCTCCTGCTCGTCTCCGTAGATCATCAGGAAGACCAGGCTCTGTTCCAATTCGGGAACGTAGATCGGCTGTGCCACACCGCGGCACTCGTCGCCGACGAAAGCGGCCAGCACGTCGTCCGCTTCCAGCCTCACGTCGCCGCCCTCGACGACTCCGATCAACGTCATGTTGTGCCGGTAGGCCAGCGGATCGACTGCCCATCCGACCGCCCCGCTGGCGATTCGGTCGACGGAAGGTGTGTGGACCTTGGCCGCCGGCGCCTCGTAGAACGGATAGGCCAGCTCCCCCGGGAACTGCGAGTAGAGCTGGTACCCCAGTTTGGGATTCAGAAATCGCAGGCTCCCCAGCCACCCCATCCCCTCGACGAACTGGGCGTACTCGAACTGGCTCTTGATGATGTCGCCCGTCACCGAAGGGAGCGATTCCAGCGCCCGTTGCACATCCATGCTCTGCTGTGGCAGGTAGCCGATCCAGTTCCAACCGCTCTGCACCGGGATCGCCGTCTGCTCCACATCCACGGCGTAGCCGATCAGCTCGAGCGTGCGCCCCTGCGCCAGCTTGAGCATGTACATCGGGCCGCACTGCAGCGGCTGCTGGGGCAGATCCCCCATCCAGCCTACCTCCGGTACCACCATGGCGAATCGGTTCTGGCTCTTGAGCTGGTCGTTGGGGTCGTATCCCGCAATCCCCAACACCGCATCCGCCGACATGTCCGTCCCCATCAGATTGAGCGAAAACCAGGTCCACCCGGGCAAAAGGGCGATTTCGGAGATGATCTGGCTGGTCGCCGAGATCGTCATCGGACTGGTCGGCGTGCCGTAGCTGGCATTCGCCTCAAAGGCGTAGTCCTCCAGCACCATCCCCAGTTCTCGGCACTCCGACGCATCCCACACCCGGAAGGTCAGATTCTCTCCACCCGTCTTGTTGCTGTAGACTGTCAGAAAAACCTCGTACGGGTGCATATCGGCCTGCTCTTCCAGGATGGGCATGTGCTGTACCGGCGCCACCCCGCGCAGTTCATCGCCGACGAACACCCCCACCACATCGTAGGGATCGTCTGACAGTTCCCCCTCCGTGGTCAGCGTTGCCGTGATCGTCATCGAGTGCTGGAAATCGATCGGATTCACCTCCCACACCGGCGGATGGCACAGCACCCGCACATCCACCCGCCGCGGTTCGTCCCCCTGCATCCCCGACGCGTAGATCGTCTTCCGATACGTCCCTGCACCCACCGTCGGGCCGTCCACCCGGAAGCTGACCGTCTGCGCAGCCCCCGGCGCGATCGTCCCCTCCTTCGGGCTCACCTCCAGCCACGCGGGAACCAATCGTTCGCTTTCGTCCACTTCCTTCCAGTCCGGCTCTCCCGCCAGCTCGTACGAACGCTGGCTGCCCCCGGTGTTGTTCAGCAATCGCGTTGTCGAGAACGTCTCATCCACGTAGATCACCACGTTCTCGATATCCAACCCCGACCACTCCAGCGGATTCCGGTTCACATACAGCTCCCACTCCAGCGGCAGTGTCTGCACGTTTCCGTGCAGATCCTCCACCGGACCGACTTCCACCCGCAGCGTCTGATTCTCGATGAACTTATTCTGCAGACCCGGCTCGATGACGATCTCATCCCCGCCGCACGTATGCGTGAAGTCCAGCGGCTGTCCGCTCACCGTGTTGGTCAGCTGGATGTGCTGTGCCCCCACGTCGATCTCGCCACACTCCACCGCTTCGTTGAAGCGAATGGCGATCTGGTCGTCCGGATGCAAGATCCCATCCGCCGGCTCCCCCGCTCCCAGAATCTGCGGCGGATTCCGGTCGATCAGCCCCGCGACCACCGGCGAGATCCCCGGCACCATATCTCCGGAACAGACCGCCCTCCCCCGCAGCTGATACGTCCCGTCGATCACGATTGACGGATCGATACTCCACGGCACGATCGCGTAGTCGTCCGCCAGCTCCGTCCGGGGAATGCTGGCGGCCACGAACCAGTCGCCGCTCCCCCGACGATACTGCAGCTCCACATGCTCCAGATTATCATCCTCCCGGTCGTACCCGTCCAGCGTCACCATCAACTCACTCGTCTGATCCGCCGCCGTCACCAGCCAGCCATTCTCCGGCACCGCCACGTTGCACTCCGAACACGGCTCCAGGTAGTGCACCGCCACCGACACCGTGTCCGCCTGCTGCAAATCGTCCCCCCCCAGCCAGCTCTCGTATTCACACGGCGGCACCAGCTGCACCTGCAGATCCTCATACGCGTACGCCTCTGGTCCCCGCGCCACCGTCATCGTCGCCTGCACCTGCTCCCCCGCCGGCACGAAAAACGACAGCGCTTCCTCCAGCACCACCCCATTGACCGCGATCACCGCCCCGTCCGGGTTGCTCTGATTGATCACCCGCAGCTGGTATTCCCTGTCCGCATCCGCCTCGCTGACATTGCCGATATCCAGCGTAAAGACCGCCACCTCGTCCGGCGGAACGTCGATCTCCAGCGCCGGCGATACCCCCAGCTGCGCCCCGTCCAGCGGCACCGTGTTCTCCTCCCACGGGCACTGGCTGAAGCCGCTCACCGTCTCGAACACTGGGGTGCCGTAGACCGGATCGTTCTTCACGTTGAGGGTGAAGGTGTCCCCCCCGTCGTCGTCGGCCAGCACGAAACCCACCGTGTTGCTGGACGTCGTGGAAGAGGTACGCGAATTCCCCACCGTCATCTGCGAACTCACCCGCTGACCACCAGTCGCACCCATACCGTCCACCGTCAATCCCACATCCATGGCAAACGCCTGCTCCACCTCCAGTTCGAACTCGTAAGTCTGACTCTCGGTCACCTCGCTGGTCTCTTCGTATTCGAAAACCGCCCCCGCGTCGAACGAGATGTTCCGGCTGAACGTTGCCCTATCCTTCAGACCCTGGTTCATCGCCACAAAACTCTCCCAGCGATCCGCCGAAACATCATCGCCGATCGCCCGCAGATTCGGAATCACATTGTCCAGGATCTGGCTTTCCGAATAGATGTAGGTCGTGGCGAACCCGTCCGGCACCAGGACCATATCCTGCCACACGTACGGCTCACACGTCTGCGCGTCGATCTCCAGCACATCGGTGACCCCGTAGACGATGTTCATCGCCCCACCCACGTACACATCCCCATCTCCGGTCGTCTCGAAGCTCTCCGTCGTCGAGAAGCTCCACGTCTGCTCGGAGGCGTTGCTCTGCGAAATCCCCATGCTGAATTCGGAGGTAAAATCGAGAGTTACGTCAATAGCAGTCGTCTTCGAAATAAAAAACCCGGCCTCGATCTCGACGTCTGGCCCCAGGTGGACGGCGGCATAAGCTTCCACGCCGCTCCCCCGATTCATCCCGAAGCTGACCGACTGCTCCATCGTCGTCCCCTGAGACAGGAAGGAGTAGCTCTCATCCCCGGGCGGATCGCGTAGGATCAGGACCGGGATCTCCGGCGTCGTCGTCGCAAACGCCGTGTTCCGCGGCCGATGGCCACTCACGATCGTCCACTCTTCGGCCGTCGCCGTTCGCTCCAAATCGTCGACCACGGCAACCTGAATATTCTTCTGATACGGATGGTCCCCTCCGTCCAGAATATTCGGGTACCCAGCTATGATCGCGTAGGTCGCCCCGCCATTTTCAAACGTCCCCTCCACCGGAGACCGATCCCCGATTGCATCCAGAATCGTCAGCGTCCCCGAATTTACCGGACAGCTGTTGACCACCGCCGTTTGCACGCCGTTCACATCCAGATACGCCGTGTACTCCTCGTACACCTCGATATCCAGCGGATAGCTCTGCTCCATCTCCATCACCCGCAGGCCACACGCATTCTCCGGAAAACCGGTGATCGCCACCTGCGGCGCAGAGCGATACACAAAGCTCACCTCCCGATCTTCGTTCTCCAGCGACAGGGTGTCCCCCGTGAAGAACGCATCGATCTCCGGGTCCGGATGGTCCACCGTCATCTGATAAATCAGCGGCGGCACATCCCGTATGGTAAACATCCCGGTCTGCTCATCCGGCACCGCCGTGAACTCCGCGCACCCACCGATCGCCGCAAAGGTCACCTCTATCTGCCCCTGCGACGGGGTGATCGGGAACTCGCACGCCCCCCCGGCCACCTTGCCACTCACCTCCCGCTTCTCCCTGTCGTTGAAGTAGAGTCCGGTCCTCGGCACGGTGATCCGCGGCAACTCGACCAGCGGCGGCACGAACTCGTGGTCCCGATACCGGATGGTGAGGATCTGCCCGGTCGCCCCCGGCTCGAACTCGGCGATAAACTTCCCATTTTCATCGGTATAGATCGGCGGCGTCAGCGACTCGCCGTTCACCAGCACTTCCGCTCCCTCGATGAAGCACGGCGTCGCCTCGTACTTCACGTATCCACCCACCCCGATCTGCGAGATATCGGTGAAATCCACCCGATCGACCGATGTGTTGCTCGGGTTCAGGATCACCTGGCGACTCTCCGCATCGAAACTGTGCACGAATGTCTCGCTCAAGGGGATGTCATCCGCCCAGGCCACTCCCCCCTGAATGCTCCCCGAGCGCCCCCCGCTGCTGCTATCGGTCACCAGATCCCCATCCCCTTCGTTCAGCCGCCAGTACGCCGCCACCCCTGTTTCATCCCCTCCCAGCGTCTGCCGCATAGTCCCGCCGATCTGCTCGGCCGTCCGCCCGTAGTCCCACACCCTGATCTCGTCCAGCAACCCCGCGTAGAACCTCCCCGCCGTCTGCGGCGACTGTCTGGCCAGCGCAAAAGCGCTCATCCCGGCGATCGGATCGGCATTCACCGCCGTCCCCACCGCCTCTCCGTCGATGTAGAACGCCACCCCCTCTTCGTCTGCGTCATACGCCACAGCAAAATGATGCCAGTAGTCGTGATCGAACAGAACCGTGGAGGCCAGCTCGTTGCTCATGTGAGCGCACTTCAGCCGACCGTCATCCAGCAGTTCCACCCGCACCTGCGGATCTCCCGTGGCCGCATTCACGCCGGTGAACAGAGTCATATCTCCCTCCCCACCCGGAGACTTAAACCACCCTTCCAGCGTGTACCCCTGAGTGAAATCGAGCCGCCGGTGGGGAAAATCAACGTAGTCGTCCACTCCGTCGAAGCGCAGTGACCGCCCCACAGGCGTCTCCTTGTACGGCGTCACCGTGAACTCGGTGCCGCTCGCGTAGTAGATGCCGCGGATGCTGTACCGCCCCAGTTCGTCGGTCAATGCGCCGACGAACACCGGCGCGATAAAGTCCGAACGCTCAACTCGACAAAGTCGCCCGTCGTTGTCGTTGGCCGTCAGATCGAAGACGATCTCTCCCCTCACCTCATCGAACTTCCAGTATGCGTGCAGCCCCTCCTCGTCTCCGGCCAGCGTGCGGTCTCGGTCGCTCCGGATTTCCGCCCGCGACCGGGGCACGTCCCAGACCCGCCAGTCGTCCAGACGCCCGTCCAAATATCGCGAATGCTCCTTCGGTCCCAATTTGCCCATAGCGATCTGGACCTTCTCGTCCGCACCGATCGCCGCCCCGGCCTGGGCGCTGGCCACCACATCCCCATCCACGTAGAGCACCATCGTCGACGGCTGGTTCGCCACACTGTCGAACACCGCCGCGAAGTGATGCCAGTCGCCATCCTCGACATATCCTTCTACCGAGATGACCGACGTGCCCTCCTCCCCGGCCGTGCCACTGTGCTGCCACCTGAGCTTCCCTTCCGCCGTCAGCTCGATGAGGGCGAAGTGATCGACCGTCGCCGAATCCACCGCAGCGAACAGCGTCTGCCGCTGGCTCTCCCGCGACCGGAACCACCCCTCGATGGTGTAGTCCGCCCCCAGCCCGGACAAAAGTTCGGGGAAATACACGTACGCGTCGCCGTCGAACAGCGCCGACCTTCCCAGATTCGGCGTCAGCACCACCTTGACGTCCTGCACCGCATTCCCGTTCGGCGTCTTCACCGCACCGATAACCACCCCGTTCGGATTGAGGAAGCCCACGTCCAAATCCCTGTGACTCTCCCCCATCTCGTTGGCGGTAGTCACCGCGTAGTTGTACACCTCTCCGGGGAAAACGTTGAAATCCTGGTACTCCCTCTGCGTGATCGGCAAGGTCGTCAACACGTACCCGTTGCGATACAGGGTCACCTTGTCGCCGGTGACCGGCGGCCCGGTGCGATCGTCGACGATTTCCCATTCGACCTCGACCCGCTCATCGTGATCCCCGTCCGTGGCCGTCACCACAGGCGGCTGCGGCTCCGCCAGGTAGTACCCCCAGAACCCGATTGCGGCGCTGTGGGTGGTGTAGTTGGTCACCACCATCTCGGCAGCCGTCGGTTCGATCGTCGCCGTGAGACTGTAGCTCCTGTTGCGGACCTTTCCCGTCGAGTTACCGTCGAGCGCGTAGTGCGGCACCGAGTACCACGGCTCGCACTGCTCCTGCGCCGCGACGTAAGCGGGAGACAACCAGGCCAACCCCAGGACGAGGAGCGCGATCTGTCTGCTAACAGATTTCATCTTTCGCCTCGCTGTTCAAAAATGCCTGTATTCGCCCTCTGTCTCCCTACTCCTCTTCCCCCGACGCCACGTCCACCTCGTCCACTCGTTCCCCGTCCGCCATCATCCGCTCCAGGCGCTTCAGGAAATCCTCCATCCGCACCATCTTCGCCTCCAGCTTCCGCAGCCGTTTCACTTCACTCTGCAGGCTCGCATTTTGCCGCTCCAGCTCCCGCACCTGCCGCACCGTCGTCTCCAAAGGCAACACCTGCGCCTTCAATCCGGCGTTTTCCTCTCTGAGCGCTTCGATCTGCTCCTGCTGTTCCTTCATCCCCTCCACCATCACGGCCACAACCGCTGGGGAAAACACGGAATAGTATCCATCTTCACCCTGCCTGACCGCCTCGGGAAGAACCTCTTTGAGCTCCTGGGCAATGAAACCGAGCTGATCCTCCTCTCCGAATTCCCTACCGGGAAATTCATCCCGGCGCCACTGGAAGGAGACTCCGCGCAGAGCCAGCACTTTGGCCAGACTATTCTCGATGGACGAAATGCCCTTCTTGAAGCGCCTGTCGGACGAGTTGAGATGCGCCGTGGCCGTTACCGACCCCGAAAACGTCACATCGTTGGAATTTACGTGACAGGAGAAGACTTCGATATCAACGCTATTGCTGCGCCGGAAAAAGGTGACATGATCCTCTTCTCCGATTATATCCGGGCTTGCGCTACCGCCATCATAGGAGAGTCCTCCTCCCCAGGCGGCGCTCTGCCCCACGTAGAGCATTCCCGCTCCCTGTCCGGTGCCGCTGGCATAGATCGAAGACACGCCGGTCTCCCCGCGATGCACGTGCAGTGCAGCTCCCGGGGTCGTCGTGCCCATCCCCACATCACCACCACTGTTGATGAAGAACCTGGAATAACCCGCGGCCGAATCCCAGAAAGTCAGATCCTTATTGCCATTAATGTGAATGATTGCTTGACTCGCATTGTCGTCCAGCGCGATCCCCGCATTGGCACCGAAAATACTCCTTCCCATCACCTGAAGCATTCCCACCGGACTCGTCGTCCCGATGCCCACTCTCATGTTGTCGTTATTGACGACCAGGGCCGGTGCATCCGTGTCGTTGTTGAAGAGTCCCCAGACATTGGTGTTGGGAACAAAACCGAGACCGGCGGCGCTGTTTCCCTGCCTTACCATCGACAGATAGAGCTTGTTGTCGCCGTTGTTGGTAGGCGACCTTGTGATCTGCAAAGAGCCGTATTTGATCGGGTCGGATGCTCCGTCCGCCACCTCCAGCTTCGCCCCCGGACTGTCAGTGCCGATACCTATGTTGCCACCGCTGGTGATGAAGAATCTCGAATAGTGCGCGGCCGAATCCCAGAAAGTCAGATCCTTATTGTCATTGATATGAATGATTCCCTGCGTCGCATTGTCGTCAAGCGAGATGCCCGCGTTGGCACCGAAAACACCCTTTCCCAGCACCTGGAGCATTCCCACCGGGCTCGTCGTGCCGATACCCACTTCGCCCGTGGGGTTTATAGTCAGCCTGTCGGCTTCCGTTCCATCACTGTGATCGCGGAATACCAGGCCTCCATTCGTCTGACTGCGGTAGATATCCCAGTAGTAGTGATTCGCGTGCGGGTGCCGCAGTCTCAAGTGCCGCGAAGCGGACGCGTCGCTTTTGATCTCCAGCTTCGCCCCGGGACTCGTCGTGCCGATACCCACATCCCCACCGTTTGTCACAACCATGCGTGTCCCACCGCCGGTCTGGAGTTGCACGGTCCCCCCCGTAGAGGAGATCAACGCATCGCTCGGATTGGACACCGATCCCGCCGATCCGCTCAGAGTGGCGGTCGCGAGAGAACTCCCGTCGGCGAAGATCAGCGCCCCGCTCGACAGCTTGATATTGCCGTTGACGTCCAGCTTTGCCGTCGGCACCGTCGTGCCGATACCCAGATTGGCGTTCTCCAGAATCAAATCACTGGTATGCAGCCGAAGCCGGGCGTGGTGGTCGGTGGTGGCGTCGTTGGCGAAGTCGATAAACGGTCCCCCGCCCGTGCTACTCCTCAGTTCGAGTCCCGGTCCCTCACCCGCCCTGCCGACGACCAGAGCATGGGTGTTGTCCTGGAAACCCAGCGTAGTGACGCCATCGACGACCCCGAGCTTAGATGTCGGCGACGCCGTGCCGATTCCCACATTGCCACCCAAAATGGTGTTCGCCCAATCTCCTCCAAAGTTCACCTGCAACCCGGTCCCCAGATCGACCAACCCCCGCCCCGGAGAGCCGCGCTTTGTCGAATGCCCCAGCATCAAATCGGCAGCGCGAAGGATCGCGGCGCCGTTTTCGACCATGTCGAGATGAGTCAACTGGGTGTAGTCGATATTCCCATCGACGTCGAGCTTGTGTGCCGGCGCAGCCACTCCGATCCCCACATTCCCCGTAATATCCGCATCCCCCGAAACCGACAGCTTATTCGTCGGCGCACCCACTCCAATCCCCACATTCCCCGTAATGTCCGCATCCCCCGAAACCGACAGCTTATTCGTCGGCGTCGCCGTGCCCACCCCCAGATTCCCGGTGACGTCCGCATCCCCCGTCACCGTCAGCTTGTTCGTCGGAGCGGTCGTACCGATCCCCACGCTGCCGCCGGTAAACGTCGCCGCTTTGGTCCCATCTCCCACCACCTGCAGCTTTGCCTCCGGATTCACAATCCCGATCCCCACCTTCCCCTTGGAGGGAAAGCGGTTCTCTGCCCCCACAACCGACAGGCTGTAGGGTATGGGCGTGAGCTTGATGCGCGGCTCCAGTTCGGGGCCATCCGCCACCACGATGCCCAGATAGTAGCCCGACCCGAAACTCAGTCCGCTCATCGACGTCTGTGTTCCCAACTCCACGCTGAACACCCCGTGCTGTACCGGCACGCTGCCCAGGGTCTCGCTCCACAGCTCGTTACCGCCCGTCGCCGCGTCGTAGAGTTTGAAGGTGAGCTGGTACTGGCCATCGTCGACCGTCCGCCCCAGGGGATCTCTCAGCACCCCCTTCATGGAAAACGTCTGCGCAAAGGCCGCCTGTACACTTGCAATGCTCATCGCCGATAGAGCGACGAACAGGACGAACCGCTTCATGATGTTCCTCCTCGGAAACACAGTGGCACGCTAGCGAGAATGCATTCCCCCCGGACCCTTTTCCCCGACAATCCACCCCTGCGACCGTTAGGCGCACGGGGATCCCTCCGCAACCTATCTCTGGTAATAAACTGAAGGGGAGATGACCATTCCAGAGGCGCAGGGATCCCCCTAACCCAATGAGTAGCAACAGATATGCCACTCATTTTGCCTGGCAGAGAAAGAGAACTCAGAGCGGGAACAAAAAGAGATTAAGACATTGTAAAACAGCTATTTACATAGAAGGCACAGCGACGCGGGGAAAACCAGCAGACAGAACTCGGGATTTCATGAGGAAAATGAGGAAAAACGAGCACTAATGAGGAAAAACGAGCACTAATGAGGAATTCGCGAGCAATCCCTCATTTCCAGAAAGTCGCTGTGACGGCCGGAAAAACGCTCACCCCCGGGAGGCGAGCTGGTAGTAGCTGCCCCGATGCTCTCCGCTCCGTTCCAGCACGCCGGACGCAGTCAGCTTGTCCAGCAGATACGAAGCCCGGTGCCGGTCTATCGACAGCAGCTGGCGGCACTCGGTGTTGGTGATGCGGCTATTCTGCGTCACGTACGCGCGCACCACTTCTTCCGGATCAGGTGGCCGGACAGGGATCTCGGGCAGCCGGGGACCGGTGCCGTTTTTCGGAATCCGGAGGACGGTTTCATCCGCCGCCTCGAGGAAGTGGAGGTGCTGTGGCAGGATGGTCCGCCCGCCGCTCTTGATCAGGGCCGACTCGATCAGATTCTTCAGCTCGCGCACGTTGCCGGGGAAGGCGTAGCTTTCGACCAGGGCGGAAGCCTCTTCGTCCACCGCGGGAGAAGGACGGCCCATCTCCCTGGAAAAGACGCCGATAAAATGCTCCACCAGCAGCGAGATATCCTCGCGCCGTTCCCTGAGCGGGGGGATCTCCACAGTGCAGTGGGCCAGGCGAAAGTAGAGATCCTTGCGGAAAGAGCCGGCAGCGATGCGGGTGGGCAGATCGGCGTTGGTGGCCGCCAGCACGTGGACATCCACTTCCTTTTCTTTCTGACTCCCCACCGGCATGACAACACCACTCTCCAGCACTCGCAGAAGTTTGGCCTGCAGTTCCAGGGGCATCTCCCCCACCTCGTCCAGAAAGAGGGTGCCGCCGTCGGCCATCTCGAAACAGCCCTTGCGCCCGGCATCCGCCCCGGTGAAGGCGCCGCGCACATGGCCGAAGAAAGAGGACTCGGCCAGCTCGGAGGGAATAGCCGAGCAGTTCATCGGAATAAAGGGCTTCCCGGCCCGTTCCCCGCCGAAGTGAATGGCCCGGGCGATCAGCTCCTTGCCGGTACCGCTCTCACCCAGAATCAGGATACTCGCAACATCGGCACTCTGTAGCTGCCGGATCTCCTCCAGGATCCTCCCGATGGTCGCGCTGCGGCCGACAAACCCCTCTATGCCCCAGCGGGCGGCCTCCTGCTGCGAGATCAGTTGCAGACGCTCGTCGGCTCGCTCCCGCTCGTCTTCGGCCCGCTCCCGCCGGCCGATCTCCTCCTGCAGGCGCAAATTGGCCGCCCTCAACTCGTCGGCCTGGCGCTCCAACTCGGCATTGTTGCGCAGCACTGCGCGGGTCAGCCGGCTGTTCTCCAGGTGGGTGCGGACCCGTGCCTGCACCTCCTCGGCGGCGAACGGCTTGGTGATGTAATCGACCCCCCCCACGGCAAAGCCCCGGAGCAGGCTCTCTTTCTCATCCCTGGCGGTGATGAACACCACCGGAATTTCACAGGTCCTCTCGTCCCCCTTCAACCGCCGGCAGGTCTCGTACCCGTCCATCTCCGGCATGACGATATCCAGCAGGATCAGGTCCGGCTCCTTGCCCGCTGCCACCCGCAGCGCCGCCGGGCCGCTGGTGGCCACCAAAATCCTGTGTCCCTGCGGCACGAGGGCGTCGCGCAGGAGCTGCAGATTCTCGGGCCGGTCGTCGACGAGGAGGATCGTCCCCGCTGCGGAAGCTGTCTGCTCGGTACTCATCGCCAATCTCGTCTATATGAATGAGAGTTTCCCCGAGGGGCATCTCTCGCCCCATCCCGGGATATGCAAAATCCCTGCCAAACCGCTCCTATGGACAAATCCGAATGTCTCGATAGATCTCTATTTACCGAGCGGAATCTCCTCCAGCACGGCTGCGATCCCGTCCAGATCCAGCCGCCGGCTCAGATCCGACAGGTGCCCCGCCAGACGCCGGCCCTGTTCCCCGAGCGCGGCGATCCGGTCCAGATGCTCCTCCAACTCGGCCATGTCTCCAAACTCTACCGCCGCCTGCAGCCGCCGGCTCAGATCCTCCGGCAGGACGATTCCCTCCCAGTTCCCCGTTTCTCTCTCCCGATACTCGTATTCCACTCCCAGCAGATCCACCAGGCAGGCAAACAGCCTTCCGGCCTCCACTGGTTTGGACACGAATTCGTCGAACCCCGCGTCCAGATACTGCTGCCTCTCGTGCTCCAGCACCGACGCGGTCACGGCCACCAGCCTGGGTCGATCTTCACCGCATTCGGCGCGAATCGTCTGCACCGCCTGCAGTCCATCCATCTCCGGCATCCAAATGTCCAGAAAGGCGATATCCGGCTGGCTATCGGCCACCGCGGCCACCGCCTGGAGACCGTCTTCCACCTCCTGCACCGAGACCCCGATACCGGACAGAATCTGCATCAGCACGTCTCGATTCTCGGCCACATCGTCGGCCACCAGAGCCCTCACAGTGCATCCCGGAACCAGACGAACGACCCGGCGCTCCTCCACTCTCCCCTCTCCCCCAACCGAGGGGAGGACCAGAAAAAAGAAGAAGCGCGAGCCCGCATCCGGCGCCGACTCCACCGCCAGTTCCCCTCCCATCAGATCCACGTGTCGCAGGGAAATAGCCAGACCCAGGCCCGTTCCTTCGCTCTTGCCGACCTTCATCTCACCGCGTGCAAACGGTTCAAAAATTCTCCGCTGCTCTTCCACAGGAATTCCCGACCCGGTATCGATCACTTCGAAAAGGTACCGATCATCCCCCTGCGACGCGATCCGCAAGCGCACCTCCCCCGCGTCGGTGAATTTCACCGCATTGGCCAGGAGATTGAGCAGCACCTGCCGCAGCTTGCCCGCATCTCCGTGGACTGGAACAGGCCTCTGCTCCACTCCGTTCCACTCTATGTGCCACGCCAGATCCTTTTCGGCGCAGGCCAGCGCAAAGACCGCTCCCAGTTCTTCGATCAGGGCGGCCAAATCGAAGTCCGTCTCCACCAGTTCCAGCCGATCCGCTTCGATGCGGGAGATATCCAGAATATCGTTGACCAGGGCGAGCAGGTGGGAACCGCTGCGCTCGATGGTGTCGATCGGCTGCCTGAGGTCATCGCCGAGCTCGGGCCGCCGCTGCAGGAGCTGGGCGTAGCCCAGGATGGCGTTGAGCGGGGTGCGGATCTCATGGCTCATATTGGCCAGAAACACGCTCTTGGCCCGGTTGGCCTCCTCGGCGGCTTCCCTGGCCTGCTGCAGTTCCTGGTTCCGCCTTTCCAGAGCCTGGCGACTCTGCCGCTCCTGCTCCAGCATCTGCTCCCGCAGACGCATGGCCTCGCGCCGCTGGTGCACGTACCGGGAACTGGCGACCACGGAAATGACGAGCAGGACCAGCATGCCGACACCCATGGGCAGAGCAATCCTGACATCCAGGTACCAGGGAGGCACTATGGTAAAGACCACGGCGGCCGGCTGCGAATAGCTGAGATCCCGGTCGATCGCCTGGACCTCAAAGGTATAGACGCCGGCCTGCTGCGGGGTCCATTCGAACTGAGTCCGGCCGACGGGTGCGCCCCAGTCGGAATCCAGTTCCCGGATGCGGTAGCGGTACTGCCGTTTTTCGGGCAGGGTCTTGAAGTCGACCGCCTGGTATTCGACGGTGACCCGGTGTCCAGCGGTCACCGGCGGGATTTGTCGGCCTCCCGGATAGAGGCTGTCGGTGCGCACCGCGGCGATGCGCACCCGGGGAGGCACGCCGCTGCGACGATAGCGCGTGGTACCGTCGGGTGTTACAAAGAGGAGGGAGCCGTCCGCCTCCTGATGGATCTCGTCGATCCGGTTGCCGGCCAGTCCGTCCCGGGTGTCCAGATTGGACCAGGCCACCCCGTCGTAGGCGAACACCCCCACGGTCTCGGTCCCGAACCAGAGAATCCCCTCTGTGTCCTGGTGGATGGCGAGGATGTACTTGCCGGGAAGGGCGCCACCGGCGCTCAGGATCTCGCAGTTCTCGCCATCGTAGCGCGTCAGCCCCACTCCCCCGAACCAGAGCATCCCTTCCGCGTCCCGAAAGATCGCCTGGATCCAGTCGCTGGAGAGCCCGTCCGCCATGGTAAAACGGGTGAATTCCCTCCCGTCATAGCGAACCACACCACGCCGGTGCGTCCCGATCCACAGCGATCCATCCCCGTCTTCGTAAAAGGTCTGGACGTGCGGAAAACCGAGACCATCCAGAAAAGAAAAATTCTCTCGCTCATAGCGCACGACGCCCCTCAGTGTCGCTATCCACAGCACGCCTCGAGCATCGCAGAGGATGTCGTACACGTAGTTGCTGGGCAGGCCGTCCTGGGGAGAAAAAGAGGTGAAGGTCTGCCCGTCGTAGCGCAGCACGCTGCCGCCCAGTGAACCGACACCGTCGCTTATGCCGAACCATATATTGCCGTCGGCATCTTCGCTCATCGTCGATATGCCCCCGGAGTAATTCTCCTTGGGGAGCACGGTTTCAAAGCGCCGGCCATCGTAGCGCCACACCCCATCCTCACCCGCCCCCCACACCGTTCCCCGGCGGTCGCGATAGAGTTTTCCGGACCGAAAAGAAGTGAAGTCGTCATAGCGCGAAACCCCCTCCTTCGTGGCGAACCACAGATGCCCCTCCTCGCCGCCGTAGATCGCATTGACCAGATCGTCGGCCAGACCATCCCGCACGGTGAAAGAGATGAACCGTTCCCCATCGTAGCGAGAAACACCCTCTTCCGTGGCGAACCACAACAGCCCGTTTCGGTCACAGAAGATCGCACTGACATTGTCGTGGATCAGACCATCCCGCACGGTGAAAGTGGTGAACCCTTCCCCGTCGTAGCGAGAAACACCTTCTTCCGTGGCGAACCACAGCGAACCGGCTGAATCCGGGCAGATATCGTTCACCCAACCGCGGATCGGTCCGTCCTGCGCGGAGAAAGTGGTGAACCGTTTCCCATCGTAGCGAGAAACACCTTCTTCCGTGGCAAACCACAACAGCCCCTCCGCATCCCCGTAGATCGCATTGACCAAATTGTGGGCCAGGCCGTCGCGCACGGTGAAAGTGGTGAACCCCTCTCCGTCGTAGCGCGAAACACCTCCATGCGTGGCAAACCACAAATGCCCTTCCCGGTCGCCGTGGATCGAAATGACGACATTGTGGGCCAGGCCATCCCGCACGGTGAAAGTGGTGAACCCTTCCCCGTCGTAGCGCGAAACACCTTCATTCGTGGCAAACCACAACAGCCCCTCCGCATCCCCGTAGATCGCATTGACAAAACGATGGCCCAGATCATCTTCAGTGCCAAAGGAGACGAACCGTTCGCCGTCGTAACGCGAAACGCCATCTCTCGTAGCGAACCACAAATGCCCCTCCCGATCGCGACAGATCGCACTGACGTTGTCGTGGGCCAGACCATCCTGATAGGTGTAGGTCTTCCAGAATCCCTGTCTGAAAGAGGGGAAAACTATATCCACGTGGGTCAGTTCCCGGCCGGACTCGACCTGGACCCATTCTCCCTGCGGCCCGACGCCGTAGAAGATCTCCTGTGCGGGAAGCCGACAGCGGATCCGATACGCCCCCGGCTTCAGGCTGACGAAACGGAAGGCTCCCCTCGCGTCGCTGCGCGTGTGCGCCTGCACCTGCATTCCCTCCCCCCGCACCGCCTCCACCCGCACGCCGGCGTGCGGAGTCTCTCCATCCGGCTCCAGGAGCGCGCCTTCGATGGAGACCGTCCGCTCCAACTGCAGATCCAGGCGGCGGCGCTTTCCGGCCTGCAGATCCAGATTCAACCTCCAGACTCCCTGGCCCTCGCCGGTTGCGGACAGATCGTACACCCCCGCTTCTAGCGCCAGCGTGAAATATCCGTCCGGATTTACCCACCCCCGCGTTTTCTCCTCGCCGTCCCTCTCCAGGAATACCTCAGCCGAACCCAGCGGCCGGTTGTCAGCGCCAGTGACGTAGCCCCAGATCACCGCCGGACGGTACAGCTCCTCGGGAACGGGCAGCGCCGCCTCCAGCGAATGAGCATCTCCTCTGAGCGTTCCGTGGTGACCGCTGGATGAGACATCCCGAGCATCTCCCCCATCGAAATTCCACAGCCCCACCAGCCCCTCTTCGCTCCCGCTCAGACGCCGGTGCATGTGGGCGCGAATCTGCGCTCCGGTGCGCGCCGTGCGCCATACCCTCACCTCGTCGATAGCCCCGCGAAAATCGTCGTTTTCGCCCCAATTCGCCCGGCCCAGGTAGTTGTCCTCACCGTTGCCGACCGCCGCGAAACTCCCCTCGTACGCATCCTCCCCGATGAGCACCCCGTTGGCGTAGAGCTTCATACCACCCCGGCCCGTCACCGCCGCGAAATGATACCACTGCCCCGGCCGCAGAAAATCGGGCACCTGGATGATGTGCAGTTCGCGTTGGGCACTATAAATAAAAAACGACACGGTGGGCATTCTGTCGTAGTTGTTCAACCCCATCGCCTGCCAGTCATTTCCCGAGCCGAAACCGAAAAACTGCGGGAAGTAACCCAGGTAGTCCCACCGAGCCCAGCCCTCTATAGTGGCCTCCTCCAGATCGGTGAAGAGGCCGCCGGGCAGTTCCACGTAGTCGCCATCGCCGTCCAGCTCCAGCACGCGATTCCGGGCATAGATCGGGGGGACGAGTAGCAGCAGGGAAAGTGAGAGGATGAGAATGCGCATCGCTTCAGCCTGTCTGAATCCGTTCTGGTGAAACGCGAACTGCGCCACAATATACAAAAGGAAACGGCGGGGCATTCCAGTGAGAGAACCCGTCCTCGCGGGAAAGTGGTCGGCATTTGATTCGATTTTCCAAAATTCCCCTCTGCTATCCACCGGCTCTGTATCTGGCGCTAGCGATCCTCTTCCCCCCGAAACAGCAGCACGAACACCACCGCCACCACCAGCGCCGTTATCGCCGGCACCGCGAAGATCGCCCCCCATACGTGGCTGCCGTCCGCCAGCGTGAAGTAGTCGTACACCCGCCCGGCCATAAACTGCCCCAGCAGCGACCCCAGTCCCCAGCTGGTAAAGGTCAGCAACCCCTGGGCGCTGGCGCGAATATCGTCCCTCGCCAGCTGTTCGACCGCCATGGCCGAGGCGATGAAGAAGAAGGTGATAAAGAAGCCGTTGGCCGTCTGCGCCGCCACCACCATCCACACCGGCTCCCCTACGGCAAGCGCCCCCGCCCGCACCACCTGTGCGATCATCCCCAGAAAAAGCGTCAGCCGCATCCCCAGCCGCCGAAGCAGAAATCCCAGCGTCAACATCACCGGAATCTCCATCACCTGCCCCAGACTCAAAACCCAGTTGGCCGCGCTCGGCGCCATCCCCGGCCCGTTCTCCGCGTCGATCAAGAAGATGAAGGAAAAGTTCCAGACCAGCGGACTCGTCGCGGCTATGACAAAGGCGGAACCCAGGAGGACGGCAAAGTTCCGCTGGCGAAACAATCGGAACGCCTCCAAAAAAGCGTACGGATTGCGCCCCTCACGACTCGGAGGGGTATGCGGCAGTGTAAAGCAGTATAGCCCCATGAGCGCCGCAAAGAGGGCGGCGATCAGCAGGCCGTCCCCCAAATGAGACACTCCAGGCGTCCAGTTCTCCCAAAAGCGCAGATACGCGCTCAGACACCAGGTCATCCCCACCCAGCCGATACTCCCCCACACGCGGATGCGACCGAACTTCCCCAAATCCTCCAGATGGCGAAACGCTACCGCATTCGTCAGCGCCATGGTCGGCGCGTGGATGACGCTGAAGAAGAACATCCCCCACCACAGCGGCCCGAATTCGGTCTGCTGCCAGCAAAAGTAGAGCAAGGGGGCGCAGAGCAGATAGCTGATACCCGCAATGATCTCCCCCGGAAAAAACCGATCGGCGACCCAGCCGGCGATCAGCGGCGAGACGATGGCCGCCAGAGCGCCGGTGCCGAAGACATAGCTGATCTGCTCGCCGCTGAAGCCCAGGCTGTCCATATGCCCCGACAGCAGCACCAGCTGGGCAGCCCAAACCAGGTTCTGGACGAAATACATCGCCGAGAGCCGCAGTAGCACGGCCCTCGGCTTCACCTTTTCACCTGCAAAACGCCCTCCCCTTCTCGGCCTCGCTCAATTCTTCAGGTCTCGGACCAGCTCGGCCACGCGCCGCCCCAGCTTGGCCCCGTTGCGGGCCGCCTTCTGATCCGGGGCGTCCACACACGACGTCCCGTAGTGCCCGGTCGCGTCCAGCGGATCGCCCACCACAATCATCCCGTAGATCAGCATCGCCTGGAGAATCGACATCATGGTCGTCTCCTTGCCGCCCGATAAATCCCCCGAAGTGGCGAACGCCGCTCCGACCTTGTCCTCCATCTGGTTGCGGACCGACACGAAATCATCGAACACAGACTTCAGCTCAGCCGACATTCCCCCGAAGTAGACCGGCGATCCGGCGATGATTCCGTCCGCCGCCACAAAGTCCCCTTGATCGACATCGTCCACCGATTTGAGGACGCACTCCACATCTCCCACCTCTTCCACCCCTCCGGCTATCGCCTGAGCCAGCTTCTCGGTGTTGCCCGAGCGCGAGTGATACAGCACCAGGACCTGCATACTCTCTTCTCCTCGGTTTTGATGATACCAAATCACCTCCCATATCTACCAGAAAATTTACCAAAAAAAACGCCCTCCCGATACTTTTACCTCACAGAAGCGATGTATTAAAAAAATCTTGCCACCTATTGCGATTGTAAAAGACGTACCCTAGAATCACTCCACAGTCGCGCCACACGCTCCGAAATTGGCATATCAGATTCCCTCAAGCCCATCCAAGGAACACCCATGAGCCTGATCCGCCTCTACAAGATCACCAAGAAATTCGAAGCAAAAACCGTCCTCCGCGAACTCTTCTTCCGTTTGAGCGAGGGCAACCGGGTCGGCCTGATCGGCAAGAACGGCTCGGGCAAGACCACCCTCCTGCGCCTCATCCTCGGTCAAGAAGAACCGACCGAAGGGGAGGTGCAGCTGGAAGAGGGAATCCGCATCGGCTACTTCTCGCAGTTTTCCGAACTCCACGGCGACCAGTCGATCGAGGAGATCCTGGAAGGCCTTTTCACCGAAGTCCACGCCATCGAAGCCGAGCTGAAGGAGATCGAAAGCGACCTCGGCGACCAGCGGGAAACCAAAGCGGAAAACGAACTCCTCAGGCGTCAGGCTGCCCTCATAGAGCGGATGAATCAGATCGACGGCTGGAACTACAAAAACCGGATCGACACCGTCCTCACCCGGTTGAGTTTCAATTCGGCGCACCGCACCCGTCCCGTGGAGCAGCTCTCCGGCGGCTGGCGCAACCGCGCCGCCCTGGCCCGCATCCTCCTGCAGGAGCCGGACGTGCTCCTGCTCGACGAGCCGACCAACTATCTGGACGTCGAAGGCCTCGCCTGGCTGGAGCAGTGGCTCAACAAGCTGCGCGGCGCCCTGATCATCGTCTCACACGACCGTCACTTCCTCGACCTGGTCGTCAACCGCATCGTCGAGGTCGAGAACTACCAGCTCCAGGAATACGAGGGTAACTTCAGCCAGTACGTGCGCGAAAAGCAGATGCGGATAAAGCTGCTGCAGAACCAGTTCATATACGAGGAGGAACTCCTCGTCTACGAAGCCGAGGCGATCGCCGATCGCAAAGAGGCGGCGCGCAATCCCAGCAAGGCGCTCAAGCGCCGCCTGGCCAACATCAAGAAGAAGGTCGAGCCGAAGCCTGTCGACAGGATCGTCACCGGTATCTATACCGGGCTCCGGGTCAAGGACTCCCAGTGCCAGATAGAGGATATAGGCAAGGCATACGACGACCAGATCCTCTTTATGGAGCTGACCCTGGAACTCCGCCGCGGTCACCGCATAGTGGTCGTCGGACCCAACGGCTGCGGCAAGTCGACCCTGCTGCGCCTCCTCACTCTGCGAGAAGCGCCAGATGACGGCCGCATCAACTGGCGACCGGGTGCCCAGTTCAGCGACTTCAACCAGGTCTTCGCCGACCTCGACCTGGACGACACCGTCACCCACGCCGTCAACCTCGTTCCCCTGGCCTACAACGCACAGCGGAAACACGTCAACCACTTCCTTCAACTGATGCAGTTCTCGGAGATGGATCTCCGCCAGAAGATCGGCACCCTGTCCGGCGGCCAGAAGTCGCGCGTCGCCCTGGCCCTCTGTCTGCTCTCGGGCGCCTCGACGATCCTCCTCGACGAGCCGACCAACCATCTCGACCTGACCAGCACCCAGGTGATGGAGCGCGCCCTGGTCCACTTCCCCGGTTCGGTGGTCGCCGTCAGCCACGACCGCTTCTTCATCGACAAAGTGGCCAACCGCATGCTCGTCTTCGAGGAGGAGGGAGTCGTCCGCCTGGTCGAGGGGAACTGGACCATCTGGCAGTCCACCTTGCAGAACACCTAGCTATCGGTACATTGGCGAAAGTGTTGCATCCCAACGCCATGTGACCTTCCGCCCGCGCCCCGGACGGAATCTCTGCAAGGAGGGATCTATGCCCGGATGGATGAAGTGGATACTCGTCTGCCTGGTCGTTCTCATCGGCCTGCTGGCCCTCGCTCTGGCGAGCGTCTACCTGGGCAGCAGCGGCCGCATGAACAAAACCTACAAGATCGAAGTAACTCCCGTCTCCCTGCCCACCGACCCCGCTGCCCTCGAACAGGGAAAGCACATCGCCGTCACCCGCGGCTGCTACGACTGCCACGGCAAAGACCTGGGCGGCTTGGCGGTCATCGACGCCCAGCCGATGGGCCTCATCTACGCCCCCAACATTACCCCGACCGGCATCGCAGCCGGATACGACGACGACGCCTGGGTGCGCGCCATCCGCCACGGCCTTACTCCGGGCGGCCGGCCCCTGATCCTCATGCCCTCCGAGGAATATTATTTCCTGAGCGATGCCGATCTGGGCGCCCTCATCGCCTTCCTCAAAACACTATCCCCGATCTTCCGCGAATCGCACCCGGTCTCCCTCGGACCGGTCGGTCGCGCCCTGGTCCTGGCCGGCCAGCTCAAGCTGCCCGCCGAGTTGATCGACCACGAAGCTCCGCGTCCCGACGCCCCTGCCCCCGGCGTCAACGCCGCGTACGGCAAATACCTGGCCGTCACCTGCACCGGTTGCCACGGCCCCGGCTTCTCGGGCGGTCCCATTCCCGGCGGCGATCCCAAGTGGCCACCGGCCGCCAACATCTCGCTCGATCCCGATACCGGCATCGGCACTTGGAAAGAAACCGACTTCTTCCGCGCCCTGCGCGAGGGCGTGCGAAACGACGGCACCGACATCGACCCGGTCATGCCCCGCGCCTTCGGCCACATGACCGACGACGAACTCAGAGCCCTGTGGCTCTACCTGCAGAGCATGCCGGTTAAAGCCTACGGGAATCGCTGATCCGGATACACCATCTCTCTCAAGACATCCGGAAAATCATCGTCATCAACCGCTATCCGACAGTTTCACTATACCTGCTCCACACCCGGGAGAAACCATGTCCATACGACCCATCAAACGAGTCATCCAGGCACAGCCGGTCATTGAAGGGGCAGGCGTCCATCTGCGCCGCGCCTTCGGTTTTGGAGAGACCGGCGATTTCGATCCATTCCTCCTGCTCGACGATTTCCGCAACGACAACCCCGACGCCTATCTCGCCGGCTTCCCGTGGCACCCGCATCGGGGTATCGAAACCATCACCTACGTCCTCGCCGGCACGGTGGACCACGGTGACAGCCTGGGAAACCAGGGATCTCTGGGAGCGGGTGATGTGCAGTGGATGACCGCCGGCAGCGGAATCCTCCATCAGGAGATGCCCCAGGGAGACGAACAGGGGCGGATGCACGGTTTCCAGCTATGGGCCAACCTCCCCGCCGCACACAAGATGACCCCACCGCGCTACCAGGATGTCCCCTCGACCGACATTCCCGAAATCACCGACGACGACGGCACGCGCGTGCGCATCATCTGCGGCAGCTTCTGGGGCCAGAGAGGCCCGGTCGACGGCATCGCCGCAGACCCGCGCTACCTCGACGTCTGGGTCCCCCCGGGCCAGCGCAAAACCCTGAAGGTCGAAACCTCGCGACACGGTTTCGCCTATGTCTTCGAAGGCGCGGGATCCTTCCGCGATGCCTCCCAGCCGACCGCCGTCGAAACAGAGCAGATAGGTCCCACCGGCGAAACCGGATTCGAGCAGACGGGCAACCGCTCCCTCATCCTCTTCGATGCCGGCGACGACGTGACCGTCCAGGCCGGAGAGGCCGGCATCCGCTTTTTGCTGGTATCGGGCGAGCCGATCGAAGAACCGGTCGCCTGGCGCGGCCCGATTGTGATGAACAGCCAGGAAGAGCTGCGGGACGCCTTCACCGAACTCCGCGACGGCACGTTCATCAGATAATCCAGACCCGCTACCATTCCCAGAGAACTGCAGCCGGACAGCGATGGACACCCAGGAATGACATCAGAGAAACGGAAGAACAGCGAAATGGGACAGCGGAGTTACACTGAAGTATCGCAACGTATAGAAGCGCTATCGGGTAAACAGATCCACGTAGAAATGGCGGGCAGTATCGGCCAGCATCCCGTTTACCACGTGCTCTTTAGAGGCAATGTCGACGCCCCCCACAAAATCCTGCTCACCGCAGGAGTGCACGGCAACGAACCGAGCGGCGTGGAGGCGGTGCTCCGTTTTCTGGAAAAGGACAACGAGGAGCTACTGAACCACTTCGAGTTCTCCATCATCCCCTGTGTAAACCCCGAAGGCTACGTGCGTGATATCCGCGAAAACGGCCAGGGGATCGACCTCAACCGAGCCTTTGAGGAGGAGAACGTCGCCGAGGTCCAGATCGTCAAGAACCTGCTCCGCGGATACCAGGCAGACTGCTTTATCGACCTCCACGAAGACTGGGAAGCCACCGGCTTCTACCTCTACGAAGGACACCGAGACGGACAGTCGATCGGCCCTCGAATCATCCGTCAGGTAGAAACGATCGGCACCATCGACCCGGATGGCGATGGTGATAATGATGACAATGAACTCCTTTCGCGAGGCGTGTACGCAGTGGCGACATCGTGGGGCACGGTGGGCTTGGCGCCGTATGTCCTCAAATTCCACGCTTCCCGTGCAATCATATCCGAGGCACCCAGCGATTGGCCGATGGAGACGAGCGTGGCCGCTCACCTCTCTACTCTGGAAACCGTTCTGGCGTGCTATCGCGAGGTGCACGAATCAGGTTGAAGAGGAAATTCCCAACAGTGGCAGCATCTATCACAGTAGCCGGAAGGAGCCCCATAACAGCTTGAAAAAACCGATACCGGTTTGACAGGGGAAAATCACTATGTTAGAGTTATGTACGCCTATTAAGTCACACTTAAAAGCATATAACTCCAATTACAGTGAGATCCCAGATGACGGAAAAAGTGCGTACGACGGTCGTGCTTCCGGCAGCAACAGCGGCAAAGCTGCGGGATCGCGTTCCCCCTCGCAAACGGAGCGAGTTCGTGGCCGAAGCTATCGAACGCCATCTGATGCAGCTCGTCTTTGAAGAAGAGAGGAAGCGCACCTTCGGAATCTGGCGCGATGAGAACTACCCCGACCTGAAGACCCGCGAAGACATGAGTCGCTACATTGCCGAGAGGCGAGACGACGACAGCTGGCGCGGATCGGCGCAGAGCGAAGATTGAGATGGCGCTGCGCTATCTACTCGACACCGATATAATTATCTGGCATCTGCGGGGCCACGAACCTACCGAAGCCCTCCTGCAAGCAATCGAACGCGAACAACCGCTGAGCTGCTCCGCACTGACCATCTTTGAAGTGTGGTCCGGAGTACGTCCCCGAGAAGAAGAGGCAACGCGTCGATTCCTCGATACCCTTTACCAGATTCCCACCGGTGGACCGATCCCCCTGATCGCCGCCGAATACTGGCGCAACTTCCGCAGTCAAGGCATAACCCTGGGCAGGGCAGACGCGTTGGTCGGCGCCACTGCCAGGGCTCTGGACCTGATGCTGGTCACCTACAACTGCGACCACTATCCCATGGACGATATTGCACTCTACGATCCCATGCCATCCGTGTGACAGTACATGGCGACCTCCTCACCGTAGAGAGCGACGGCGGAGATCTCCCGATTCCTTTGAGTAAACTCCGAAGACTACGTGCGAAATATTCGCAAAAACGATGAGGGGATCGACCTCAACCGAGCCTTTTGTTAGCGGACATGCAGTTTGACAATATCCTGGGGTTTTTCAATGGTCTCGATTTATATGTGTCCTGTCTGCCATTTGTCACTTGACAGTATTGAGAGACAATTCGTCTGCGCAAATGGTCACACATTCGACATCGCCAGAGAGGGGTATGTCAACCTTTTGCTAGCTCACCACAAAAAAACTTCGGAGCCTGGCGACAGTAAGGAGATGATCAAAAGCAGACGTTCTTTTTTGGAAAAAGGACACTATGATACGCTTTCAGAAGAGCTGAACAAAACTATTATAGGTACATTTTGCGATACCGCTGAAGATGATGGGATTCAGATTCTGGATGTGGGCTGTGGCGAAGGCTTCTACCTTTGGAAACTATCTAATGATGTTGAATCACAGGGTTTGCTCGACGCCTTTGGATTATGGGGATTAGATATCTCAAGACCCGCAGTCAGACATGCTTCTCGTCGTGATAAATTTAGCCAATTTGCCGTAGGAAGCACCTACAGACTCCCCATTCTACCGGGGTGTATAGACGCGATTCTTTGTATTTTCGCTCCGAGTAACAGTGACGGATTTCTACAGGTGCTGAAGCCTTATGGTAGGCTCATTACCCTCAGACCTGGGCCGCGTCATCTGGCTGCTCTAAAGGCAATGATCTACGATTCTCCCATGGATCATCAAGTGGAAGCGGCAATCCCAACAGGTTTTACCTGTTCAGACCAGATTCGCATTTCGTACGGTCTTCACTTGAGGAATTCTGAGGATATTGACAATCTGGTTGTAATGACTCCGTATTACTGGCACATGGACAAGCGTACGCAAGATCGGGTATTGTCTATGTCCAATCTGGAGACAGAGGTCGACGTTATCTTGACGATTTATCAGAAAGCCGGCACTTGACCTATTTTGCTAACCCGGCAGCCTTCCCTCCCTCCACGGCCCCCGCGCCGGCACCGGCGTCTCGTACACCTCCTTCAGCCGCTCCCAGTCCGCCTGGTTCTTGTGCAACAACGTCGTCGGTGACAGCCGCTCATCGCGCAAAATTACGGCGTCGTCCCTGAACTCCAGCCGCGCCCGGTACCCGTTGACCCGGTCGAACAGCCGCTGCATCAGCTCGAAGCGCACCTCGGCGTAATCCGGCTCCCCCCACAGATTGCGAATCTCCCCCGGATCGCTCTCGTGGTCATACAGTTCCCCGCCGATCTCCCGATCGTAGTAGACCAGTCGATACCGCTCCGTCCGCAGCGCGTTGATCCGCTGGACCGGTTGCATCCACGACCACTCGCACAGCGCCTCCTCTTTCCCCTGCACTCCGACATCTTCCAAAACCGGCACCAGCGACCTCCCCTCGACACTCTCGGGAATCTCCAATCCACACAGTTCACATAGCGTCGGGAACAGATCGACCGATTCGATGATCTGCCCTCTCCGCTCATTCCGCGCCCCCTGCGGTAGACGCACCACGAACGGAATTCGGTGGAGGCTCTCGTAGATCCCGAAGTTCTTGTGGAACAATCCGTGGTCCCCGGCGAAGTCGCCGTGGTCGGCGGTGAAGACCACGATCGTATCCTCGTATTTCCCCACAGTCTTCAACCAGTCGACTACCCGACCGATCTCCATATCGATGCAGTGGATCAGCGCGTAGTACGCCGCCAACACCTGGCGCAGCGCCGCCGGATTCCGGTCCGCCAGCGGGTACCGACAGCCGTTTTTCAGTCGATCGATCATAAACTGCGGTTTCCCGGCAAAACCGTTCTCAAAAAAATCGACAGCGCTGGCCGGCAACTCGATCTCGTCCGGGTCATACAGATCGAAATATTCCCGAGCCGGCCGCATCGGCGCGTGCGGCCGCTGAAAACTCATCTGGATGAAAAATGGCCGGGCATCCTCCTGCCCATCTTCCAGAAAACTCAGCGTCTCGCTCCCCGTAAAATGCTCGATGCTGTGCTCATAGGGCAGGTCGGCCGGCGTCGATCCGTCCAGGTGCCCGGGGCTGTCCGGCCGCGGCGTCCCGTCTTCGTACCAGCCGGCCAGACCGCGCTCATCCAGATAGTCGAAGTAGTGGCAGGTCCGCGGATCGGATGGTTTGGCGTCGGCCAGATCGGTATAGCGAATCCGCTCGAACCCCTCCTCGATCCACTGCCGCGGCAAGTGCGCCTTGCCGAACATCCCGTTCCGATACCCGGATCTCCGCAAGAGCGCCGCCACCGTGTCGGCATGCGGCCCCTCCAGCATCGCCACCCGATTCCCCTGAATCCCGTTGGTGTGCTGATACTGCCCGGTGAAAAAGTTGGCCCGCGAAGGGGCGCATATCGGATTGTTGCAATAGGCTCGTTCGAAACAGACCCCGTCCGCCGCCAAGCCGTCCAGATTCGGCGTGCGACATTGCGAGCCCAGAAAGCTCATGCAGCCGGCGTGGAACTGATCGGTCATGATCCAGAGGATATTCGGTCGATTCCGCATTGATCTCTCGTTTGAAATTGTGACATGTTTCATTTATGGTAGATGAAAGCCCTCCGGGATGCGACTATCCTCTCCAGTACCTCCCTCAGCGCCTCGCCTCCACCCCGTGCTTTCAAGGCTGCTCCACTTTCTCAAATTTACTTACAAAAATTCTTGAAAAAAGCCCGGCGATTGGATAACTTTATACTTAAACTGACTGGTCAGTCTAAATTTTGTTTCATCTCCTCTTCAGAAAGGTCCTCTGCCATGCCGCGCAAACGAGGTTCCCGGACCCTTCTCCTCTGTCTCGTCACCCTGTCGACTACCTTTCTCCTTTCCCACCCCTCCCAGGCCTCGGAAGTGAAAATGTGGGAAGAGGAGATCGTCATTCCCACTTATCAGATCGGCCCTCCTGAACCCAATCCGATGTTCTATTTCGGGCGGGAGTCCCAGGGGGCCGAAGGCAGAATCTACCCCTATCCGCTATACGACAATCTCACGGGAGAAAAGGTGGATAAAGCCTACAGGATCGTCTATCTGGAAAACGAGTACATCCGAATCGGCATTTTGCCCGAAATCGGAGGTCGCCTTTTCGAAGCGATCGACAAGACCAACGATTACCACTTTTTCTATCGACAGCACGTCATCAAACCGGCGCTGATCTCCATCATCGGCGCGTGGATTTCAGGTGGCATAGAGTGGAACGTCCTGCACCACCACCGTGCCACCACCTCCCTCCCGGTACAGTATCGCCTGGAGGAACAGGCCGACGGCAGTCGGACGGTATGGGTCGGCGAACTGGAAAAGCGGCATCGCATTCGCTGGGCGGTCGGCTATACCCTGAGACCGGGCAGATCCTATCTGGAGAACTCCCTGCGCATCCTCAATCGCACCCCAGTGGCCCATACCATGCTCTGCTTTGCCAACGCAGCGGTGCACGCCAATGAAGATTACCAGGTCATCTACCCTCCTCGCACGCAATTCGTCACCTATCACTCCAAACGCTACTTCACCACCTGGCCGCTAGCGACCACCCGATATGGCCGAACCGATTTCAGCGACGGAATGGATGTGAGCTGGTACAAAAATCTCGAAAACTCTACTTCGATGTTCGCCTGGAACTACGAGGATGACTTCATCGCCGGCTACGACCATGGTAAACAGGCGGGTACCATGGGTATCGCCAATCACCATATAGCTCCGGGCAAAAAGTTTTGGACCTGGGGGCACGGCCAGGGCGGCCAGGCCTGGAGCAAAATCCTCACCGATGATGATGGTCCCTACATCGAGCTCATGGTCGGAGCCTACTCGGACAACCAGCCCGACTACAGCTGGCTGCAGCCCTACGAGGTGAAATCGTTCGAGCAGTACTGGTATCCCTTCCGCGATCTCGGAGGCGTGAAGCAGGCCAACGTCGATGCCGCAGTGAACCTCCAGATGATCGGAGATGACTCGGTTAGGGTGGGCTTTTACACCACGGCCGCCCATCCCGAGGCGACAGTCCTGCTCAAAACCGGCAAGAAAATTCTCCTCCAAGAGAAGGTGGCCATCGACCCCGCCAATCCCTACGCGAAAGAAGTGTCTCTTCCATCCGGAGTGGCCGAAGAAGACCTGCACGCCTCGATATCAGCCGGCGATAGGGAACTGGTCGCCTATGCACCCATCCGCCTCGAGCCGATGACGATGCCGGAGCCGGTGGAAAATCCGCCATTGCCGGAAGAGATCGAAACTGTCGAAGAGCTGTATCTGACCGGCCTGCGGATCGAGCAATTCCACGATCCCGACCGGGAACCCGATCTCTACTGGGAGGAGGGACTCCGCCGCGATCCGGGTGACGCGCGGATCAATACTGCCCTGGGGATCCACCTTCTCAAACAGGGGCAGTTCGCAAAGGCCGAGAACCGCTTCCGCCAGGCGCTGGCGCGACTCACAACCGGCTACACCAGCCCGAAAAACGGCGAACCCTTTTACTACCTGGGCGTTGCCCTCAAAGCCCAGGGCAAGAACGATGCGGCTTTCGACGCCTTCTACAAAGCGACCTGGAGCGCCGCCTGGAAAGCGGCCAGCTACTATTCGCTGGCCGAAATCGCCAGCATGCGGGGCGAACTGCCGACCGCTCTCGATCTGGCGAACCGCGCCCTGAGTGCCAACGCGCTGAACATCAGGGCGCTGAATCTGAAAGCGGCGCTGCTGCGCCACGCAGGACATCCGGAGGAGGCGCTGGATCTGCTCGAAACAGCTGTGGACAGAGCCGACCCGCTCGATGTGCGCGCCCTGGCCGAACGCTGGCTGGCGACGGGCAACCGCCAGTTTCGCAAAACCCTGTTATCTGAGTTGAGGGGACATCCGGCAACGGGACTGGAAACGGCCCTCGAGTACGCCAGTGCAGGTCTGTGGCAGGACGGCACGGCAGTGCTCGAACAGATGATCGAAGTAGCCCCGAACCGAGACGCGGTCTCGCCGCTGATTTACTACTATCTGGCCAACTTCGCCGAACAACTCGGCAGCGAAAAGAAAGCGACCGAATACTATCGCCTCGCTGCAAAAATGCCGCCGGACTACGTTTTTCCCTTCCAGTTCGAAGCGATCGCCGTACTCCGTCGGGCAATGGAAGTCAATCCGACCGATGCGCGTGCTCCGTACTACCTGGGCAACCTGCTCTTCGACTGGCAGCCTGAGGAAGCCGTCACCCTGTGGGAGAAATCGGTCGAACTCGACCCCTCTTTCCCCATCGCCCACCGCAACCTGGCAGTCGCCTTTTCGCAGCGGGAGGAAAAAGATCCGGACAGGGCCATCGCCAGTCTGGAGAAGGCGGTTGAGCTCAAAGAAAAATACGCGCTCCACTTCTACGAACTCGACCAGCTCTACGAAGAGGTGGGCACTGCTCCCGAGAAGCGGCTGGCGCTGCTCGAAAAAAACCACGACATCATCTCCCAACGAGATGACGCGCTGATAGTCGAGATCTCCCTGAAAGTTTTTATGGGCAAGTACCGCGAAGCCATCGAACTCATGCAGGGTCGATCTTTCGATGCCTGGGAGGGCCGAGGCCAGGGTGACGTCACCGGGAACTGGACGGATGCTCACCTGCTGCGCGGCCACCAGCATCTCGCGGCTGGACGGTATCGCGAGGCATTGAGTGACTACCAGGCGTCTATGGAGTTCCCCGAAAACCTGCAGGCGGGAATGGGCTGGGGCGGCAGCCGCCGGCCCGAGATGGCTTATTGGATGGGCATCGCTTACGAGGGTTTGGGGGACCTGGAAGAGGCCGAAAAACTGTGGCGGGAATCCTCTTCGATCGAACCGCGGCGTAGGCGCCGCTTCAGAGGCTTGTCTCCCCGTAACATCCAACCCTACTACCAGGGACTGGCCCTGCTCAAACTCGGAGAAAAAGATCGGGCAAAACAGATTTTCGAGGGACTCGTAGAGTCGGCCCAGCGAGCACTTGACTGGAATCCAGACCCCGGTTTTCCCGCCAATTTTGTAGAGCGATACAGGCAGTTCAACCTGACCCTGGGGCACTATATCGCCGGTCTCGGTTATATGGGTCTGGCAGCAAGCGAGAAGGCCAGGGAGGAGTTTACTCAGACACTTCTAACCGACCCGAACCATCTGGGCGCAAAGACGGCTCTTGCCAGACTCGACCGATTGGGTGAGTCTCCGTGAGCCTTTCGGGAATTTCCGCTACAACCCGGTGAGGAAGTTGGCCCGCGCAGGGCGCATATCGGCTTGTTGCAGTAAGCCCGTTCAAAGCAGACCCCGTCCGCATCCAACCCATCCAGATTGGGCGTCCGGCACTGCGAGCCCAGAAAGCTCATGCAGCCGGCGGGGAACCGATCGGTCGTGATTCAGAGGATGTTCGGTCTCGGGGGCATGGTCTATCCCTTCCAGGGGGTGACCCAGTAATTGTCTTCGCGGAGCATCTCGGGAAAAACCTTCTCGGCCTCCTCCCGGTAAATCTCCAGAAACCGCTCCTCTTCCCCGGTCAGCGGCCCATCCCCCGAAGCAGAGGCGTTCTCCAGGACTTCCGCGACCGAATTCATCGCCGGCAGCACGCAGGAAACCACGTCCGACTGGAGCAGGTATTTCACCGCCAGCTTCCCCAATCGCAGCCCCTTCTGCTCCAGGTCCGCCAGCTCTTCCGAATCCGGCTTAAGCTTGAAGATGTAGCCCCCCTCCTGATCTGCCGCCGCCATCGGCTTCATGGCGATGACCCCCACGTCCAGCCTGCCTATTTCCGCAGCCAGCGCCCTCTCTTTCCGCAGCAACAGGGGGGCGCAGAACGACGCCGGCACCATCGCGTATTCGACCTCATCGGCGTACCGGCGAAACCCCTCGAGCAGGTGCTCCGGATAGTGCACCACGCAGCCGACCGAGCGGATCTTCCCCTGCTCCTTCGCCTTCACCAGTGCCTGCAGCCGCTGCTCGCTGTCATCCCAATCGCCGGTGAAGACCAGCCGAAACAGGTCGATGCTGTCTCGCCCAAAAACCTTCAGGGCGTATTCCACCTCGTCCATCACCTCGTCGGCCGCGCGCCAGACCGTGACCAGCGAGATGACCACTTCCTCCCGCACCCCGGCCAGCGCTTCGCTCATCGGCTCGAACTGCTGGTAAGAATGCTCGTAGATATCGAAAAGACTGATCCCCTGCTCGATACCGACTTCGATCTGTCGCCTGCGTCCCTCCCGATCCGCGATATTCGTCTTCTTCAGATGGGAACCAAAAGCCAGCTCGGAAACCGATATTTCCGTCCGCCCCAGCCGCCTGTAGCGCATCCCCCCTGCACTGTTGATTTTGCTCATCTATCTCTCCATAAAATTGGCCGGCTCGCACTCCGAAATACGCCAATCGGCCCGTTCTCTCTAGTGCAGAGTTTGCAGAAATTCGTTCCTGATTTATACGACCAGTCACCATCTCGCCCAGGTCCACTGGAAAACTCGGAAGTTACTTCCGCAATCTCTGCACTATACTCCCCCATTTCTATTGCCCCCCTTTTTTCGTAGTTTTCACACTAACGAAAAAGCAGAGGACAGGCAACAGGCCCTTCTCCTGATCGCCCCATTGCGCCCTCTCCAACTCCTCCGATAAGGAACGATCCGCATGCCCCGAACAAATCAAACCTGGCCGCTTCTCCTCGCCCTCGCATTCCTCCTGACCGCCAGCTGCGGCGATGACGACAGCGCGACCGGCCCCCGCGACGAAGAGCTGATCGGCCGCTGGCAGTTCGCCAGCACCGATCTCGTCGACCGCATCCTCGAAAAACTCATCCCTTTCCTCCAGGGCCTCGGGGCCACTGAGGAGGATATCGACGCAACGCGCGAAGAGTTCCTCGCCGATACCGGCGCCGAAGGCTTCTTCAGTCCGGGCTACAGCGTCGACCTGAAAGCGGACCACACCTGGGATGACAGCGCCGGAGATACCGGCACCTGGCGCACCAGCGGCGACCTCCTCACCATGGAGAGCGACGGCGAAGTTCCCCCGATGCCCTTCCATTACACCGCCTCCGCCGATAGGTTGACCCTCGCCCTCTCCTCTCCCGACCTCCTCGAGCTGATGCGTAGCGAAGGCTCGCTTGATGAGGAGACCGAGACCTTTCTCAGCCTGTTTTTCACCCCCGAGGACGAATTCACCATCGTCATGAGCCGGGTCGAATAACCCGGCTGCCCCGCAATTTACGATGCCGTCACGCCCGCTTTCCTCGCTGCTGCGCCGCCTGCTGTTGCCCTGGCTGCTCTGGTGTATCCTCTCCGGAGTGGCAGGAGCCAGCGCACCCTACCCGGACCTCACCACGCTGTCTCTCGAGGACCTGCTGGAGATAGAGATCACCACGGCGGCGAAGAAGGAACAGCCGATCCTCGAAACCAGCGCCGCGGTTTTCGTGCTCACCGCCGAGGATATCCGCCGCTCCGGGGCCAGCAGCCTGCCCGACGCTCTGCGCCTGGTGCCGGGCGTGCAGGTCGCCCGCATCGACGCCAGCAAATGGGCGATCAGCATCCGCGGCTTCAATGCTCAGTTCGCCAACAAGCTGCTCGTCCTCATCGATGGGCGCACTGTCTACACTCCCACTTTCTCCGGCGTCTTCTGGGATATCCAGGACCTGCTGCTCGAGGATGTCGAGCGCATCGAGGTAGTCCGCGGCCCAGGAGCCGCCCTCTGGGGGACCAACGCCGTCAACGGCATCATCAATATCATCACCACCCACACTCGCGATTCCCGCGGCGACCTGGTCAGCCTGACCAGCGGCACCGAAGAACGCGGCCAGCTGTCCCTGCGCCACGGCGGCCATCTGGGAAGCGCCATCGACTATCGCATCTACGCCAGATACCTGGACCGCGACAGCGCCGTCGATACCCGAGGCACCGATACAGCGGATGCCTGGAAACTCGGCCGCGCCGGTTTCCGCCTGGACTGGACCTCCTCGCCGATCGACGACCTGACCGTGCAGGGGAACATCTACGACGGCGAAATAGGTCAGGCCTATTCCCTTATTCCCGCCTCCCTGTCGCCGCCGTACAAGCGCCCTTTTACCACGCGTACCACCATCGCCGGCGGGCACCTGCTGAGCTGCTGGAAACATCGACCGTCTCCTTCTTCCGAATTCGCCCTGCAGCTCTACTACGACCGCAACGAGCGCAGCGATCCGGTGTACGGCCCCGAGATCCGCAACACCTTCGATGCCGACCTGCAGCATCGTTTCGCCCGCGGCAGCCGGCACGAGATCGTCTGGGGAGCGGCCGTCCGGCAGACCGCCGATGAAAACGAAAACAGTTTCTTCGCCGCCCTCGAACCCGCCAACCATACCGAAAGACAGGTCAGCGCCTTCGCCCACGACGACCTCACTTTCCTGGACGAAAAACTCCGCCTGACCCTCGGCTCCAAGCTGGAGTGGAACACCGACGTCGGCCTCTCCTTCCAGCCCAACGGTCGCCTGCTGTGGAAGATCCGCCCGCAGCAAACATTCTGGTTCGCCCTCTCCCGCGCCCTGCGCACCCCGTCTCGCTTCGACGACGACGGACGCATCGTCGTCGACATCTTTCCCCCCGACTCCCTGCTCACCGGCGCGCCCGTCACCCTCGCTACCATCCGGGGCGATCGAGACCTCCGACCAGAAGAGCTACTCGCCCTCGAATTCGGCTACCGGGTTCGCCCCATCCCCTCTCTCTTAGTCGACGCGGCGACCTTTTTCAACAGCTACGACGATCTCAACACCGTCGAACTGAGCACACCCGAAGCCATCGATATCCCTGTTCCCCATCTGATCCTCCCCCTCACCCTCGGCAACCGGCTGCGCGGCTCGACCCGCGGTCTGGAACTCACCGCCGACTGGCAGCCGCACCCCTGGTGCCGTCTGCGCACCTCCTACTCCTATCTGCATCTCCACTTCGAACTCGACTCCGGCAGCCGCGATCCTGACCTGACCGTGCCGCAGCTCCTCGCCAACCCCCGACACCAACTCTTCCATCACACCTCCTTCAACCTGCCCGGCCACCTGGAACTCGACCTGGTCACTCGCCGCGTATCCCATCTCCCCGGGCTGGACATCCCCGGCTACACCTCCCTCGACATCCGCCTGGGCTGGCGTCTCGACTCGGGACCGACCTTCTCCCTGACCGGCCGCGATCTGCTCGATGCGCGCCACCTCGAATTCGCCTCCGAACTCGAAGACCTGCAGCGCACCCAGGTGCAGCGGAGCGTGTACGCGACCGCCAGCCTGGAGTTCTGAAAAACCGCCCTACTCGTATTCCGCAAACGGATCGGGCATGTCGATCCGCGCCCCCTCCGCATCGCTGATCCCGGCGTAGAGCGTCGCCGTTCCGTCCCCGTTCCGGACCAATCCCCCTGAAAAGATGATATCCACCAGATCCGGCCGCTTGGGCGGCCCCGGCGGGAAACAGTTCCGGGCGGCGATGATCCTCGGCGACGTCCTCTCCAGATTTTCCGGATTGAGAACGAACGCCATCGGATAGTAGTGCTTCTCCTTTTCATCCATTCGGGCGATGTGACCCAGCACCCCCAGACGGCCGTCCGCCAGCAGGTGCGCCTCATTCGCCCCGCCCCATTCCTCCTCCAGGAACTGCCCCGCCAGCAGCGGCGCCCCCGCGATGACCTCGGCCGTCAACTCCTCCAGCGAATCCACCGCCGTAAAACCGATCGTCCCCCTCCCTCCCGGCTCCCCCTGGGGTCGCGAAAAGACGCCGACTCGACCATCTGCCAGCTCGACCAGACGAATATCCTTCATATGATCCGGCCCGATCAGAAAGCGCTCCAGATCCTCCAGGCGCTCTCCTCGAAAAAAGATCATCCGCCACCCCTCCCGACCACTGTCCAGCGTCACCGGATATTCCACCCCGCCGATCACCAGTTCCCCACCGATCCGCGCCACGCACGGGTCCTGCAGCTTCATATAGCTCTGCGTATCCGGCCGCGGCCACCACGCGCCGTCCCTCTCCACAAAAAACACCAGTTCCGCCAGCTCGCTGTCCCGCACCTCCACCCGTCCGGCGATGATCATCTCTTCACCCACCTGAAAGGGGGCGGTGATGTTGTAGACATCCCTCTCGCCGACGCCGGCAAAAACCAGTTTTTCTCCGTTGCTCAGCGCCTGATTTCCCTCGAATTCCGTCAGCAATTCTACGACCGTCTGTGGTTCCCCTATCGTCATTTCCATCCTCCATTTTTCAACCTGATTGATCTATCAATGAATCAGAATTTCGAAAAAAAACCATAGGAGGTAAAATAAACTTGAAATTTCTCCTCCTTTTGCCATCATATATATAGAGCTTCCAACATAAAGGGGACGACCGCCCGATATCCGAAAACCCGCTCGACGGAGAAACAGAGCGGGCTCAACAGGATCATCCCTATGGCGACTACCGACCAAAAACTCGTCAGCGGCACTCTGACCGGTGACACCCGTGCCTTCGCCGAACTCGTCGAACGCTATAGCGGATTGGTGCACGGCGTGGTCCTGGGAGTGGTGCGCCGCCCCGAAGAAGTGGAAGACCTGGTTCAGGAGATCTTCTGCAAGGCGTACGAGCAGTTGCCCTCCCTGCGCCGCCCCTCCCGCTTTGCCCCCTGGCTCGGTCGCATCGCCCGCCACCAGGTCCTGCACTGGCTGCGTCAGCGTTCCACCCGCAGCCGCACCGAAACCGAATTCGAGAAGGTGATCCCCTTCTCCCGACCGCCCTTGCCAGATGAAGATCTGGAGACCAGCGAGCGCGACCAGCTCCTGTGGAGCGCCCTGGACAGCCTGGATCCCGAGCGCCGACGCCTGCTCGTCCTCTACCATCTGGAGGGCTGCACCCTCAAGGAGATCGCCCGCTTTTTCAACAAACCGCTGACCACCATCCGCTGGCGCCTGCTCCAATCCGAACGCAAGCTGGGCCAGCGATTCAGTGCCCTCCTGAGCCAGTCGCCCGCCCACCTGCCCGTCGCCAAACGCGAACTGGCCCGCCAGGTTCTGTCGCTCCTCCCTCCAACTCTTTACCTGGCCTCCCCCGCCGACGCCGCCCCCTGGTGGGATATCCGCACCTGGCTGCAAACTGCACGTCCGGAGATCTCCGTCGGCCTCACCGGTTCCGCCCTTCTCCACGTCGCCGGCCTGGGTCTCTTCGGCATCCTCAGCTCCGAGTCTGACAGTACCACCGTCTATCTGCAGCCGCAGGTTGGCCCCGAACTGGCGGTCGAACGTCTATCCGGGCAGATTCCGCTACTCCCCCCGGCCGAACTGCTGGAGCAGTTGCCGGCGCCACCCGATCCACCCGAACCTCCGGAACATATGGTCGACGTCGCAAGAGCCACGGCCGTCGTCATACCGGACTCCCTCCAATCAAAACCCCATCCGATAACGGCAGAAGCCCCCCCGAGGCTGCCCACCCTATCTCCTCTCGATTTCCCCGAAGAAGCGCACTCCATTTCGGATGATCTACAGCAGGCCGCTACTTCGGATTCCGACCAACTGGATCTGCTGCGCCTGAAAGACATGGCCCGAGCCGACCGAGAGCGCAGCGTGGCCATTCCCGACGAAGATGCCCCGGGCGACCTGTACGGATACGTCAACTTCACCCCGCTGGCCCTGTCCGGCGCCGGTTCCGCCGGTCCACAGCTGCGCAATCTGGCCCGCTTTATGCGCGAATACACTTCGATTAGCGCCCAGGTCCGCCCCCGCTCCCCCCACCGGCGATTCACCAATCGGGCGCTGCTCGATGATCCGATCCACTTCCTGCTCCAGGGTCTCCCCCGCCCGCACGCCGATTCCAGCAGCGTGGCGCGAGCGCATCGCCACCCCTTCCGACCCGAACCTCTAACGCACTTCAGCCCGACCGAACTCCGCCTCCTCGGCGACTACCTGCGCGGCGGTGGCCTCCTTTATATCGAAGGTGGCCCCCCCTACCTGGGTGAAATGTTCGCCCACCTGCGACGCGCCTTCGACGACTCCGTCCACATGATCCAGCTTCCCGCCTCGCACCCGGTATACCACGCCTACTACCACTTCAAAAACGGTTTCCCGGGAGAGCGCAAAGAGGCCGACTCTTCCTCCTCCCATCCACGCGGTTACCCCCTCGGCCTGTGGGGCGTCGAAATCGACGGAGAAGTCGCCGCCATTTTCAGCGACCTGCCTCTCCTCGGCCGTCTCCACCTGCCGGCCAACTACTTCAAAGAGGCGGTCTCCCGCTCTCGCCCGCCGCTCAATGCCCTCGCCAATATCGTCGCCTACGGGATGACTCGCTCCCGGGGATTGACCGCTCGGGAACCCCTTCCTCTCTGGACCCGGATCAACAACACATCCCCCTGATCTCTTCGTAGGCACCCACAGTTATTTTCCGAATTCAAAATTGTGCTTACAGACGCATTATTAACTTTGCAATATTATGTAAATCATCCCACTCCATTTGAACCGGTCTCCCCCTTTCCTTATCTTGGATAAATCTCTTTTCCGAATCAATACCGAACTCCCAATTCCGGCGACCCTCTCCGCGGAGATCCCCACCTACCGGAACACCGGACCGAGCCGGTATCACTCCACACATGCGAGCTCTCATCATGACCATCGACCTGGCGACTAGCTTCCCCCGCTACACCGACTTCGATCCGATCGTGCCGGTCTGGTGCATAACCCCCACCATGGGCGGCGCCATTCACCGCTTCTTCGATACCTCGCCGGTCAGCCCTTCCGGCCGCTACGTCGCCCTCACCCGTCTCCTCTGCGAAGACCGCGTTCCCCATCCCGGCGACCCCGCCGAAATCCTCCTCGTCGACCTCCAAACCGGCGCAGAGCGCAGCGTCGCCGACACCCGGGGCTGGGACACCCAGCTCGGAGCCCAGGCCCAGTGGGGCGCCGACGACACCCAGCTCTTCTACAATGACCTCGACACCCGCACCTGGAATCCCTTCGCCGTCCTCCTCAACCCGGCCACCGGAGATCGCCGCGACCTGGAGGGAACCGTTTACATGGTCTCCCCCGATGGCCACCAGTTAGCCAGCCCCTCCCTCCTGCGAATGGGCACAACCCAGAAAGGGTACGGCGTCCTCGTCCCTCCCGACCACATCCCCCCCAACCGGGGCGCACCCGACGACGACGGCATCTTCATCACCGACGTCGCCACCGGCCGCTGCCGCCTGCTGATCTCCCTGCGCCAAATCGTCGAGACCGCCCAACCGAGCTTCGACCCCGACGAGTACGCCGACGGCGACTTCTTCGGCTTCCACGTCAAATGGAACCCCCAGGGCGATCGCCTGCTGTTCGTGCTGCGCTGGAAACCGCACGGCGAGGGCAAAATGAAACACAACCTGATCTCTCTGCGCACCGACGGCACCGACGTCCGCGTCCCCATCTCCGAAACCCTCTGGGGCAAGGGCGGCCACCACCCCAACTGGTGCCCCGACGGCGAAACTGCGATGATGAACCTGAAAGCCGACGGCCAGACCCTGCGCCTGATCCGCGCCCGCTACGACGGCGCCGACTTCGCCCTGATGACCGACGCCGTCGTCGGCTCCGGCCACCCGACTCTCCACCCCAACAACCGCCACGTGGTCACCGACGTCTACCTCCACGAACCCCTGGCCTTCGGCGACGGCACCACCCCTATCCGCTGGATCGACCTCCAGGAAGGAACCGAACAGATCCTGGTCCGCATCAACAACGATCCCCCCTTCCCCGGCCCCGTCCGCGAACTCCGCATCGACCCCCACCCCGCCTGGGACTACCAGTGCAAACGAATCGTCTTCAACGGCTGCGACCACGGCATCCGCCGCGTCTACCTGGCCGACCTCTCCTCCCTACTCTAGTCAAAAAAGGGGCGGGTTCATCTCGAACCGCCCCCTTCGCCATTTCTGCAGTCGTCCAGCTTCCCAGTCGTCCAGCTTCCTCAGTCGTCCAGCTTCCCCAAATTCACCAACTCCACCGGAGTCAAACACATTTCCCATCTCAAACAATCATTCAGCGCACCGGGGTCGCCGGGCGTCCCGGAGCGGAACACACGCTGCCGCCGCTAAGCCCACGGCGATTGCGCACTCCGCCATAATCCCCATCAGGTGCCCGTCAAGGGCACTCAGCGTTTGCGCAGCACAGACGCTTCGACAGGCGGCCTGTGTGTTCCGCGGAGGGATGCCCGGCGACCCCACTACGCAGCATCACCCAATCCTCACTCCCTCTCAACCACCGTCAAATCAAACGGCTGCGACCAGGCCTTATCCCCCTCCGGACCCACCACCTCAAACCGCACCCATCGCGCATTCGGCCGCACCGCAAACGTCGCCTCCACAAACGTCCGTCCTCCCTCCCGATATTCACTCCCGTAGCTATCGCACACCGCAACAATCCGCCGCGCCTCCGAACAGCGCACCGTAGCCTCCACCACCCGCCGGTCCTCCTTCGGCTCGTCCACCCGCCGCAGCTGAATATCGAAAATCTCCGGCCCGGTGCTGGAATAGCTCATCCCCTTCTCCAGCGCCTCGACCACCGCCGCAGCCGACCGCTCTTTCACCCGCGCCATCGTCCACCCGCCGTAGGTATCCCGCTCGTCCTCCGCCCGGGCGTGCGCATCGTCGCAGGCCAGTGCCGGATAGATCCGATTCTCCTGCTCCATCCAATCGTCCCAGTGAATACTCGACTCCCCGCGCCCCGCGCACCGGCAGGTCGTATTGAACACCTCCAGTCCCGCCAAGTCGCGCAGCGGCAACACATCGCGCACCACGTTGACCGAACTCCAGTGCGGATGCGCCAGCCAGATCGATCCGCCCTGATTGCGCACCCCGTCGATCACGTGCTGGGGCGGCATCTTTCTCGAATCCATATCCTCGTCGATATTCAGCGCTACAAAGTGGTGCACCTGCCCCCCGAACGGATTGTCCGGGTGCAGTTCCGCCCCTTGAATAAGTATGAACTCCTCCGGTGCCTCTACCGTGTCGATTCGCGTGATCTTGTAGTGATCCGACAGACACAAAAAATTATATCCCCGCTCCACATACCCGTCCAACCGCTCCTGCGGCGCTGCTCGCCCGTCCGAGTTGGTAGTGTGCGTGTGCAGATTCCCCTTGACCCAAAAATACCCATCCTCTTCCTTCAGCCCGAAAGGACTGATCAGCCCCCCCGCCGCAGCGTCGATAGCCATGCAAATCTCCTTCTGTGGAAAGTGGTGATGAAAAAACTCGGAATGCCCCCCAAAAAACATCGGCGGAGATTGCGTGAAACAACCCCGCCAATGCGCTTCTGTTTATAAGAATGACCCGAGTATCCCTATTCGGCAACCCAAAAAATTACTCCGCAATCCGCGGCTCGTCCCCTTTTTCCGTTTCTCCTTCTCCTTCTCCTTCTCCTTCTCCTTCTCCTTCTCCTTCCCCTTCCCCTACCCCTTCACTCCCGTCTACCAATTCCCCATCGGCCAGGTGGAAACAAAGGGGACCGGACCGCTCGCTCTCCGCTTCGTACATCTTCTCCCCCACCCTGACGGAAACGCCGGGAAAGAGCTGATCGGCGATCTCGATCTCCGCCTCCTGCACAAACTTCCCGATCTGCTCCCGCAGCTGTTTCTGCGAGGCCGCCAGCGTCCTGTACAGCTGGATGATCTTCTTCAGCCGCTCGAAGTTGCTCATCAACAGTTTGCGTCTCGGCCCAGTGGCGGCGGCGATCAGGTTCTTGATCTGATTAAAATCGACGCGCGTCATCCCAAACCGCTCCAGGTAGCCCTTGAGTTGATTGTAAGCGGTAGTCAACCCCTCCCCGAGCTTGTCCAGCTTCTCCCCCTGCTGCGGTACCAGCCCTGCGGCCAGCGTGGTCGATATCCCCCCCCGCGAACCGGCCAC
>Ga0257125_1000060_pt1 | contig 155926 bp, 142 predicted proteins | sample SI106_200metaG_FD_190183 | JGI IMG/M metagenome (GOLD analysis project Ga0257125, IMG submission 190183) | Marine microbial communities from Saanich Inlet, British Columbia, Canada - SI106_200 | ecosystem: Environmental > Aquatic > Marine > Inlet | place: Canada: British Columbia | collected... | reverse complement strand
AAATTCAGAAAAGATAATCGCTTATTAGATTTTAACATATTTAACCATAAAAATTATGGGATGTTATGTGCAATGATTAAGTTAAGTTATGACCATTTGGATGAAAATTATAATAATGTTGAGGAAGGAACACAATTACTAAAAAACATTTATTTTTCATTATACGCAATAAAAGAAGCAGTACCACAATTACAAAAAGGTATTGGGGTTAATTATTTCTGTAAATTTTTAGGTATTGTTAACAGTAAATTTCGTGACCCTAATAGAAATGCCACTTTTGAAGATAATAACGCTTACAAAATTTTAGCGAACCATTTACGTAAAGAGTACAAAATGGGTAATGAAATGGTTAGTGGAGCAAGTAAGTTAGCAAGACAAAAAAGATTAAAATTAGAAAAAACTGTCGAGCAAAGGTTAGAAGAAATGCAACGAAGAAAAATAGAAGCAGAAGATACTAATCAAGATATGAAGTATCCAGAAGTGTGATTTAATTATAATACAACTTGCCTTCTGCTCTTTGTTCACGATCTTTCACCGAACCAACTTTATTGATCCGAGGCCGATGACTACTAGGATCTCTTCTTAAAGAAATGCCTAACTCTTCCAAAAATAAGTTCATTCCTTCAACCATATCAAAAGGTCCTTGCAACAAACCGTTCTTTGCAGGCTCACCAGTAAAAACAATTAACCTATCAGAAAGGTAATCCAAAAACATTAAATCATGATCAACAACAAGAACTGCAACTTCTCTCTCTGCAGTTAAGTTCTTAATAACTTTAGAAATTAATAACCTTTGTTCAACATCAAGATAAGCAGAAGGTTCATCTAAAAGGAACAATTCGGCTTCTTGACTTAAACAATGAACAATAGAAACTTTTTGCAATTCTCCACCAGACAATTCAGACATTTTCTTCATTAACAATTTATCAATTTCTAAAGGAACAATTAGTTGATTTTGATAATTTTTTATCGCTTCATCCAAGAATTCCATTACTAGTTGGTCAGATGCAGTTTCTAAGTACTGAGGCTTATAAGCAACTTTTACTTCTTCTTGAAGTGTTCCGGAATCAGGTTTGATTAATCCGGCCAACAGTTTAGTAAAAGAAGTTTTACCAATACCATTCTCACCAAGAACACCAACAATTTCATTTTTATGCAAAACCCCTTCACCAGTTTCAAAATTAAATTTTCCTAACTTTTTCTTAAGATTCTTCCAAGAAATTAATTCTTCAGGTTTACCAACTTGTCTTTGTTGAACTTTTTCAAATTTAATAGGATGACTTCTGAACCGAACATTTTCTTCTTTCAAATACCCTTCTAAAAAAGAGTTTATTCCTTCCCGAGAACTTTTCAATCCGGAAACTATCCCGTAAGCCGCTTCCTGACCATACATTAAATTTAATAAATCAGTCATGTAATCCAAAATAATTAAATCGTGTTCAATTACTACTACTGCAGTTTCTTTATTTACTAAAGAACGAATAAATTTAGAAGCGTTAACTCTCTGTTTAATATCTAGATAAGAGCTAGGCTCATCAAAGAGATAAATATTAGCTTTCTTTAAAACAGCAGCAGCAATTGCTACTCTTTGTAATTCACCACCAGAAATTTTACTAATTTCTGTATCTAAAAAATTTGTTAATTGTAAAGATTTAGCAACTTCGTCCAATTTACCCAGTTCATCAATTTTAGTTAACAACTTTTTTACTGTCCCTTTAAACTGTTTAGGGATCAAATCTACCTGTTGTGGTTTGTAAGATAAAGTAATTTCTTTCTTTTCCAATTTTTCTAAGAAATTTTGCATCTCTGTGCCTTTAAAGTATTTGATAATCTCTTTAAATTCTGGCTTTTTATTCCACTCACCCAAATTTGGTTCAAGAATGCCAGCAATAATTTTCAAAGCAGTAGATTTACCAATTCCATTTTTTCCCAAAATTCCTGTAACTTGATTAAATAATGGTGTTGGTAAAGAAAATAATTCAAAAGAATTTTCACCATAACGATGAACAGGGTCTTTGTTTAAAGCTTCAGGAAGATTAATTATTTGAATAGCTTCAAACGGGCAACGATGAGAACAAATCCCACAACCGGTGCAAAGCAGTTCATCTATCTTAGCCTTTTTATGCACCTCGTGCGGTAAAATACAATCTTTCCCTGTCCGGTTAACTGGACACAGTTTTTGACATAAATATTCTCCACATTCTCGAGGATGACATTTTTCCTTTTCAATGATAGCGATCCGTTTCTTCATAAATAGGTTAATTTCATAACTGTTTTATATTCTTTTTGGAAAAATTAAGCTAAGAAATTACTAAAAACTTATAAAAGCAAAAGTATTCTGAACTAACTATGACTACAAAAGTTAATCCCTACGAAGTTGAAGGTAAAATGAATTATGATAAACTTATTACAAAATTTGGAATAAAGAAATTAACCTCAACTGATTTGAAAAGGATTAAAAAAAATACGGGAGAAATTCACCCCTATCTAAAAAGAGAAATATTTTTTGCTAATCGGGATCTTAACTGGTGCTTAGATGAATACGAGAAAGGTAACAAATTCTTCTTATATACTGGTTGTGGCCCTTCTGGACCATTACATTTAGGTCATTTAACAACCTGGATGTTTACTAAATGGTTACAAGAAAAATTTGATGTTGACTTATGGTTTCAGTTTACTGATGATGAAAAATTCCTCTTTAAAAATAAATCCTACGAGGAAATTCAAGAATGGACTCATGACAATATGTTAGATGTTATTGCCTTAGGATTTGACCCTAAAAAAACGCATTTCCTGATTGACACTAAACATGCAGGGATTATGTATCCTGAAGCAATTAAAGTTGCTAAGAAAATAACATTTTCAACCATTAAAGCAGCTTTTGGATTTAATGATTCTAATAATATTGGTAGTATTTTTTATACTTCAATGCAAACAGTACCTGCATTTTTACCAAACGTTTTAAGAAATGAAAAACGACCTTGTTTAATTCCGTTAGGTATTGATCAAGATCCTCATTTCCGTGTTAGCAGAGATGTAATTCAAAAATTAGGGCACCACAAGCCAGCAATATTGCATGCTAAATTTATGCCACCAATGACTGGTCCTGAAGGAAAAATGAGTAGTTCTAGTCCAGAAACAGCGATCTTAACTACAGATGGTCCAAAAATAGTTAAAAATAAAATTAATAAGCACGCATTTTCTGGTGGACAACCAACAATTGAAGAACATCGTAAAAAAGGTGGTAATCCGGACATTGATATATCTTTTCAATGGTTAAGATATTTTGAAGAAGATGATGATAAACTTGCACAAATTCATAAAGATTATAAATCAGGTGAATTATTATCTGGCGAGTTAAAAAAAATTTTAATCGATAAGGTTAATTCATTCTTATCAGAACATCAAGAACGTAGGAAAAATGCTCACAAATTAATTGATAAGTATATTTACAAAATTTAATGAGGTTATAATAATGGAAATTAAAATTTATACAATCCCCACATGCCGATGGTGTGCAAAATTAAAAGAATGGCTGAAAAAAAATAAGTACAGTTATCAAGAGCATGATTTAACTGAAAGTAGTTCTGCTAGAGATGAAATAATTCAAAAATCTCACCAAATGGCTACCCCTGTAACAATCGTCAGTAGAGATAAAACAGAAGAAGAAATAGAAAAAATAAAGAATGAAGAAGAAGTAAATATTCCTGAAACTGTTGTTGTCGGCTTTGATGAAAAGAAGTTAAAAGAAGCTTTGAAAGAATATGAATAACTAAATCCCTTTCAGCACTTCTTTCGGATCTTTTCCATCAAACAAGATTTCATGTAATCCGGTTATCAAAGGCAGCTTTAATCCTGTTTTTTCTTTCAGACCCATCGCTTCTTTTAATGTTGTAACACCTTCAGCAACCATTGCCATTTCATCAATAACTTCTTTAAGTGGACGGCCTTTACCAACTTCTACACCAACAGAACGGTTTCTTGAATGAGGACTAGTAGAAGTTACAATCATATCACCAATTCCAGCTAAACCATAGAAAGTTTCTTCTTTTCCACCTAAAGCCACGCCAACATTTTTAATCTCTTCCAGACCACGCGTCATGATATAGGCTTTAGCGTTATCTCCTAAGCCCATCCCATCTAAGACACCAACAAACACAGCAAGAATATTTTTCAAAGCAGCAGCAACTTGCACGCCAATAAGGTCATCAGTTAAATCAATTTTAAGATTATCAGAAACAAACACTTTCTTAAGATCTTCTCTTCCTGTACCACCGGCAAGAACAATCCCTGAATACATTTCTTTACAAACTTCTTCTGCATGTGTTGGCCCATATAAACAATAAACTTCTCCAGAAACTTTTTCTTTAACCAGATCTGTTAAAAACTTTAAATCTGGACCGAACCCTTTTGAACAAATTACAATTGCTTGATCCTCAACAAACTCCTTAGCTTGTCCAATAGTCTTCTCAACATGATTAGATGGAACCACTAACAAAACCAATTCAAAATCAACTAAAACATCTTCTATTTTATGAGAAACAAAAATATTTTCTGGCAATTTTGCTTCAGGAAGTAATTTACAAATTCTTTGTTCCTGCATTTCTTTTGCTTGTTCTTCAAAGAATTCCCAAACTTTTACAGAATGACCATTATTGTTTAAATGTACAGCTAACGCTGTACCCCAACTTCCTCCACCTAAAATTGCGATTTTCATAAATTAATAGAAATATCTAATAGTTTAAAATAGTTATGGATTTACAACAATTTTTCCCACTCTACCAATAACCACTGAATCAACATAAGTGTATTCGCCAGCTTCAGTAAATTTCCAAGAAAAACTGTCTCCGAATTGAAGATGACCACTTTTCATTGCAGAAATTTCTCGCACTCCGTTAATTAATGCAGGTAATCGTTTTTGTCCATTCTTCCAAATAACTTTTTGACCAACGTTTATGATAACAGTTTCAAATCTAAAAACATTTTCACTAATTATAATCTCTTTAACACTAAGTTCTATCAAATCAAGTTTAATTAAATCTGGTTTAATGGGTTTATCATCAACTTTTTCTAACTTTTCTTTAATCAAAACTAATTCTTTTACAACCACTGGTTGTTTTAATTCTAAAAAAGGAGAAGAAAAAAATAGTTTAGGTAAAGATAATTCTTGAAGAACAAATTTATCTTGGTAAACCATTTCTGGAGAAAAGAAAACATTATTAGCACTAACAAAACTAATACTAACTAAAAGTACTATAAATATCACCCCTATTTTCATCATTTCCCCCTCAGGAATTATTTAATTATTTTTAACTTTTCTTTTTTTTCTAACTCATACTGATAAGTAAAATCAAGTAATAAGGTAGTAGTATAAGAAACTTTTTCTTTTAATGTTTTACTGCAAATTAAAATTGCTTCCTGTTTCTCTTTTTTAAGTTCAATAGTTAAATCAGTATTGGAATTTTGGAATTTACAATTTAACGATTCACTACCAAGTTTAGCAGAATCAAAATCAATCAGTTTAATTTTACCTTTACCTTTATTTTTTAAACGGATTCTAAACTCTATCTCCGGACTATCGCCAGGCAAAATTATTTCTTCTATTTCATCAACAGCTAACGGCGCACCCTGCCCAGAATAACTTTTCAAATCATCAAATTTACAACCAGAATCATAAATTTCGTAAATGTTAGGGTTAATACAAACAGTATCAGTAAATTCTATTTTGGAAAAGTAAGATAAAGTTAAAAAGTAGTTTGCAAGATATTCTTCTGCGTTTTGAAAAAGATCTCCAGAATTACCAGAAAAATCAAAATATTTTTTATCCCCATCAGGGGCAGTAATACTTCTACCTTTCAAAAGATCAAGTGATTGTTGAGGATTCCCTTTATCTGGTGGAGAAACATCAAAATATTTTCTGTTCAAACCGACAAAGTTAACTTCTATAGTAGTTGCATCATAACCCATCTGGTTATCAAGCTGAACAACCATTTTAAAATCTGAGTTAGGATAAATTTCTTCAGGAGGTGCCCGATCAATAAAATCTATTCGCATTTCTGCTACCCCTTGTTTAAAATTGTACTGACTTAATTTTTCTGGAGTTTTACTACACCCTACAAGAAGAACAAAAATAATGATTAAAAAAAGCAGGTTTAAACGTTTCATCCTTCAACCACCACAATTTCCATATTAACTTTTTTATTAATTTGATAATCATAGGTTATTTCTGCTTCATACTCTTTAAAAATATAATTAGGAGGATTTTTTAAATTATCAGGTACTGTTTTAATAACACAAGTTGGTAAATAAATTATTTTATTATATTTTGAACTTCCTTTTACAGGAGTAGTACTCCCAACACATTCTGGTTTTACACCTAATAAATCTGCAGGTTCGTCTCCGCTTAAATCAATATTATATTTACTAACTTCTAAAATGGTTCCAGAACCAACATTTTCAATATTGGAAGATAATAACATCCCCGTTGAACCTTCAATAATTGGTTTTTCAATCGGGTTACCAAACGCAAAGTTCATTCTTGCAAAATCTGCAGGGGCTTGAGATTTAGCATTTGATCCTGAAAAATGTGCTTTCATAATTTTTGGGATCCATTCTTTTTTCCAAACCTCATCTTTCTCATCACCAATAAATGCCCGTTGTAACCTTGATTTTGTAACTAAATTAATAAAAGTAGCATTATAATTAATTTCATAGCTTCCATTAAGGTATTCGTCATTTGGCAATTCAGGTTCACAAATAAAAGATCTACTAATTTCTAGTTCTCCATTAATTGAAAGAACAGCAGGATCATCAGAATTACCCCCACTAACTTTTCCAAGATAGTTACCGTCTCGTATCCTATTATTAACAAAATTACATGTAATAATAACTTCTATACCCTCTTGTTTACGTGGATTTTTTATTTCCAATTCAATCGGAAATTTAGCAGTTGTTTTTCCCCCTACTTGAAATGTTTTTTTCGGAAAATAATCACTAACAACCAGTTTAGCTGTTGTTGGCATTTTTATTGTTGGATCAATACTACCAGAAATTTGTGTAATTCCTTTATTTCTTTCTTCTTGTTGTTTAACCACACATTTCTTGTAAGAAGTAGTTCCTGGCTTGTACCTTTCTTCATGTTCACAGATGTATTCTATCTCTGCAATTTCTTTCTTTTCCTCAACACATTGAGGTAAGTCAGTATATCTTCCTTCAATAAAACATTTCCAATTTAATACTGCAGGATTAGCACTATTTTTTCCTAACTCAGCTCTAGCATCTGCTTGTGTTTTTTCAAATTCAGTCATTGTTGGAAGAACTCCATCTTGAGCATAAGCAACGCTAGGCATTGAAGGAATAAGAATTGTAAAAATAATGTATAAAATCCCCACAATTTTAGCAGTGTTGATTAAAAAAGCACCAGGGCCTTCCTTTTTTGTTGGTAAGGTCATTAAACCAAAGAAAGCCCACCAAGGCATGAAAAGGACTAAATTTTTTAGAACCGGAGTGCTAGTTAATCCAAACTCTTTTGCTATAAAAGAAACTAGGCCTACGTCCATAAATAAAAAAAATACAGGTAAAAGTCCGTAAAGTTCAGGTTTAATCGCTTGACCTTTAGTAAAGATTAAAGGAACAATGTAAAACAAAGCACTAAAAGTTCCATAATACATTAAAAATGTAGATTCTCCACTTGAACCAAAAACATACCACCAAACAAAAAAAATAATCATTGGAATAAAAACTGCCCAACGATCAGTATCTAACTTGCTTGATAATGCATAACCTGCTAAAATGAATAAAAGTAAAGAAAGAATAGTAGTTACTCCAGAAATGCCCATTACTCTTAAAGTATAATGGATAACTCCCAAAATAATCATTAAAAAACTTACCGTCCTTAAAGCACCAGTAGTTTCTTTTATAGCTGTAGCACCAGCAGCAAAACCAGCTCCACTTATTGCTGAACCGCCCGCACTAACTGCAGAACCAACACCACCAGCAGCTTTTCCTAAAGCTCCACCCGCAACACTACCAATACCTTTTGCAGCACCACTACCTTTTAAAGCGCCCATTAGTCCTGAAAGTTTACCCATCTTCACCTCTTTTTTAAAAAAATTAAATAACAATAATAATTTTTACAATTTATTTTACTAAATCAACTTTAATTTCTCTTACTTCCAAAGTTTTCTTTGGTTTAACTTTTAAAGCGTTATTTCCCTGAAGTATATCATCACTCAAATCTAAAATGTAGGAAAGTTCTTTAGTATCAAAATGTCGCACATGGCCATTAAAAACAATGTTACCATATTTACTAGTTACCACATCAACAAAATCCATCTTTAACCGAACTCTGAAATCTTCATTAGCAATTTCCTGATACTGTTCATAAGACAATTCAAAATAGTATGTTGGAAATTCAATATCTTTAAGTTTTGATTCAATCATAATGTGCGAAAGTAAGTATGTGCCTCGTCCTGTACTGAAAACAATTTGGTTTTCTCCCTGAAATAATAATTCTGGAGAAAATTCGATCGGAACAAAAACTAAATCACAGTCCGGTACGGAAGAATAAATTTCCTGGCCATTAACAGCAATAGCTAACTTTCCAACATCATTATATTTACAAGTTGGTTGAAATTTAAGAACAACCTTTTCAAGATTACTTTTCTCTGTTTCAGAAACTAAAAACATATTTTTAGAAGATTGAGATTCAACACTAGTAACTTCAGCTACAACCCTTACATTTTCTAAAGAAACTTCATTAGTTTTCCAAAATGCTATTCCCGGAGAAGATACACTGAAAGTAAGTTCATTATCATTTTGTAACTGACTTTTGGGTAAATTGATTGGCGTAACTTGACCAGTAATTTCAGAATCAAATATGGTTTCACTGTTCAAAGTAATTACTAACCTTCCTTTAGCTTCTTTAACTTTAAAACTTAAAATTAAACCGTTAGTGTTTGCTAAATCAGAAATTGGAAATTGGAAACTTGTTGGTTTATCTGTAAACACTGCTCGCTTAGTATAAACAATATTTTTTTCTGCAATAATTTGACTTTCTGTTTTTGTAAAAATATTTACCACAGGTAATGAATGTTCAATCTCTCTCTGAGAAAGATAATCAATTCTACCAGGAGAAACAGTTAACAAATTTTCTTCTAATTCTGCTTCTTCAAATTCGTCACCAGAATCAGTTTCAACAGTCTCTAACTCTTCACCCAACAATTCGGCCCTTTCAGCTGGAGCAATAAGAACAACAAACATCACTAATAAGCCGGCAATGATTGCCAGTAATACAGCCGTCCCTGCGGCTGCCTGTCCTCTTTTTATTTTCGCTTTCATAAAACCTAGATTTTTTTTGTTATATATAAAATATTCTATTTTTAAGAGTATTTAGAATAAAATTATTGAACCTATAAAATAGGAGAAGCTTTTTAAAAAAAGCAATAAAATGAGGTAATGATGAAAAGTAAACAAATATTTGTAAAAAAGAAAGAAGTTGGAATGTACGGTAAACCTGCTCAAGAAAAAACTACAGAAGAACTATTAAAGTACGGAATAGTAAACATTGATAAGCCTAAAGGCCCAACTTCACACCAAACTTCTGATCATGTTAAAAAAATATTAAAAATTGGTAAAGCTGGCCATTCTGGAACACTTGACCCCCAAGTTACGGGAGTGCAACCAATAGCTTTTGGAAAAGCTACGAGAATAACTCAATTTTTTCTTACTGCACCAAAAGAATATGTTTGTATTATGCATTTACATAAAGATATTGACGAAAAAGTTCTTAAAGAAGGAATCAGCAAATTTATTGGTAAAATCAGACAATTACCTCCAATAAAAAGTGCAATTAAAAGACAACTTCGAACCAGAGAAATTTATGGATTGGAAATAATTGAAATTGATGAACGAGATGTCTTGTTTAAAGTAAAATGTCAAGCAGGAACTTATATTAGAAAACTTTGCCATGATATTGGCCAAGAATTAGGCACTGGTGCCCATATGGCAGAATTAAGAAGAACTAAAGCTGGTCCATTTGGCGAGGAAGATAGTCTAGTAACTTTAAATGATTTAGCTGACGCTTACCATTTCTATAAAGAAGAAAAAGATGATAAATTTTTACGTTACTGTATCCAACCAATAGAAAATACGTTAAAACATCTTTCTAAATGTTGGATATTCGATACAACAATTAAAAGTTTAACTCATGGAAGAGACTTAGCAATCCCAGGAATTAGTAAGTTGGAAAGTTTTAGAAAAGGTGAAACAATTGCTATTTTAACATTAAAAGGGGAGTTGGTAGCTATTGGAGAATCTTTAATGTCAGCAGTAGAAATTAATACTAACAATAAAGGGTTAGCAGTAGATATCCAGAAAGTTTTCATGGACGCTCTTTAATTAATCAGCGTAGGAATCGTCATCTTTTCCTTTTTTTGCATTTATTTCTTCTTTAATTAATAATGCTTTGTATTCTTTATTTAATGTTTCTTTTTCTTTAATTAATGAATAAATTTTCTTATAAATTTCTTCTGACTCAGTCCAAGTTTTGGTTACCTCTTTACTTGAATTAGATACCGTTTCATCAATTTTAATCTCTTTCTCAAAAAAATCTAGTAATTCTTCTAAGTGTTTCTTAAAATCTTTCCAACTTTTTTTGTGTTCATGAAGACTCTTTTCTAAATCTTCAGATTCTTTAAACAACTCATCAAAAGTATTGTGGATACTTTTACTAAGGTCAAAACGTTTTTGTTCAATAACTTCGTTTTCTTCTAATAACCCTAAATGTTTAGAAATAAGTTCTTGTTTTTTTTTAATAATCTCTTCTTTTTTAGATTGATCAATTTCATTTCCTTTTTTAGATGAACGTCTTAAATTTATATATTCTTTTTTTAACAATCTTTTTTCATTGTCAAGTTCTTTTTTAAGCTTAGGGATTCTATCTTTTATTTCTTTTTTAATAGATTCAAGTGTATCTTTATAAATTTCTTTTGACTTTTTAAGATAATATTCAACCTCAGAAAACTTACTTAAAACATAATTAAAATTTTTCTGTGCATTTTTAACATGATCATGATTTTTATCTTTTAAATACAATTCAATAGAAGCAATAAAAGATTTTAAAAAATGAATGATTTGTCTATTAATCACCATTATTTCTAAATCATCATGCGTAGCCTTTCTGTTACGTTTAGCATCTTTTTTTTCAGAAATATATTCGTTAAAATAATCATTCCATTCTTTTTTATTAATTTTCTCTTCCTTACGTTCTATATTAGCATCCCTTCTTAAAGGACTAAACAAATACTTAAAGATTTTTCCAATAAATCCTAAAACCATAACAAGAGAATAAATATCAAATTATATAAACCTAACTCAATTCTATAACCATCCCTTCCCAGCCAGGATTGATTACGGGAGTTTTACCAATTTTACTGTTAGCGCCAGCAGTTTCATGAATGTGACCACAAATTGCTAATTTTGGTTTTATTCTTTCAATGAATTTACGAAAATCTTTATTACCAACATGATGATCTTCTAATAAATCAGCGTCAGTACTAAAAGGAGGTCCGTGAGTTACTAAAATGATTTTATCGTTTTTGTATTTGCCGTACCATTCACGAGAAAGTTTTCTAAACTCTTGATCCTGAACAGAAAAACCGCCCTCACCATAACCTAAAAAGACATAATTCCCAATCCGGAAAGCTTTATGATTAAAGTTAATGCAATTCGGATAATCTGCAAGAACTTCTTTAAACATACGATCACTTTCATGATTACCAGGAATAATGTAAACTTTTTTCCCGATGTTATTAAATTGTTTAAGAACGTAACGTAAACTTCTCCCAAATTCTGTTAAATCACCAGCACAAACAACAAATTCTATGTCGTTCTGACTAGCTCTCTTAACTAGTTCTTTAAGAGCTTTTTTATCTTCATGTAAATCTACAAAAGTTAAAAATTTCATTATAAAAAAATAATTTAAAAATTAAAAGTTATTTTTCTTTTAATTCTTCTTTGTTGTCAGCAGTATTTTTTTCAGTTTCTGCATCTACTTTCTCAATATCCTCAGTTTCTGGAACAGTTTCAGCTTTTTCTTCAGTAGGAGCTTCTTCTTTCTTTTCCTCTGCTGGAGTTTTAGCTTCTTCTTTCTCAACTGCCGCTGCAGGAGTTGTTTCCTTTTTCTCTTCTAGAGTTTTATCGTCAACAACAACTTCTTCCTGAATGATTCCTTTTTCTTGCAATTTCATTGCTCGAACAGTAACTTCTTTAAGAGGATAGATTTTATCTAAATTCTTTTTAAGAGCGAATATTAATCTTCTATTCACTAAAAGAGAAATTAAACTTTCAAAACTATTCTTTTTGAATTCTTCATTTAATAATTCTTGTAATCTCTTTCTTAAACCAGTGTGTTTAGATTTTTGTGTTTTACCTCGAGAAACCATTAAACTTTTAACAATGATTTTTTTCCCGCCTTTAGTAGTCAAAATACAATAATCATCAATCCGGTTAGTGTTCTTTCTTACAACTCTTTTAATGTAAGCAGGAGTTAATTCGTAACTAATTATAGATGTATTAAGAGTGTTACCATTAACATTTGTAATTTGAAAACCAATATAAACATTCTGAGCTTTAATATTTCCAGTTAAATCTTTAAGGTTAACTTTAAGTTTTCTTCCTACAGCTTTTTCAGGATCAAAAAGATAACTTTCACCAATTTCTTTTTGAGCGAAAATTTTAGGAGCAATAACTTTATACCATAATTTCTTTTTTACTTTAATTTTACTGACTTTTTTCTTTGCTTTAGCCATTTTTATAATATTCCTCTAATTGATTATATAGATACCCAATATTTAAGTTAAATTAGGAGAGTTATTTAAAAATGTTTCTAGTTTAAATGACAATAATTTGGTTAGTTGAAAATCTAGATAAATAGTTTAAACTGAACTTTAATTTTTCTAGTGAAATAATTCCAAAAATCAAAGACCATTTTTTAGAGATAGTGTTACAAAAAAAGCAAATTTTAGTCTTTTTTTGAAATAAATTACAAATCTGGGCTTCTTTTACAAAAGTAAGCGTTAAAAATCTATCCACTGTAGAATATAAAAGTATTTAAATAGGTACTTTATCCCCCGGTATGGTAAAAACTATACTAATATGGGGCAAAGTCATTAGTTTTAAGTTAAATTGTTTAAAAAAGACAAAAAAAGGTAAAATGCAAACAATAGGAATAATAGGAGGATTAGGACCAGAAGCAACACAACTTCTTTTTAAAAAGATTGTAGATAAAACCCCTGCAGAATATGATCAAGAACACCTTCCACTGATGATTTTTAATAATCCTCAAATTCCTGACAGAACTAAAGCCATTCTTTATAATGGAAAAAGTCCTGTGCCAGAATTAATTAGAAGTGCGAGAATCCTAGAGATATCAGGCGCAGATTTTATTGTTATCCCATGTAATACGGCCCATTGTTTTATTAAAGAAATTGAGAATAAAGTTTCAATACCATTTATTAATATGATTGAAGCAACGGCCCAAGATATTAAAAGAAAATATCCATTAGTAAAAAAAATCGGACTTTTAGCAACTTCAGGTACAGTGAGTAGCAAAATTTACCATCAAAAATTTTCTAAAATAGATATGGAGATTATTACCCCTTCCGAAGATGAACAAGAAAATATTGTTATGGAAAGTGTCTATGGTAAAAAAGGAATTAAAGCAGGAGTTCATGATTATCCTGGTAAACAGTTAGAAAGGGCAGGTCGATCATTAATCAATCGAGGAGCAGAATTAATAATTACTGGATGTACAGAAATATCCATTGTGGTAAAACAAGAAAATGTTGATTACCCAATTGTTGATCCGTTAACAATTTTAGCAGAAAAATCAGTACAAACAGCATTAATCCCAAAAACTTCTATTGACTATGCCCACTACAGGTTAGAAAATCTCCCTGAAAAAGAAGTTTTAGAAATCCTTGAAGAGGAAGAATAAATGGTAAAAGTTGCAATTTTACATCAAGATATAGAGTGGTCAGAAAAACAATTCCAAGAAAGTTTTTCTAAAAAAAATATTGAGGTTGAGATGTATGATGTTAGAACCACTTCGCTAGATGAATTATTAAAATACGATTTAGTGATCAATAGAGTTTATGCTAGTGTAGCTAACAGAAATTACCCAGATAATTTAAAAACATTAGAACTCTTAGAAGAACTTGAAAATAATAATGTTTTATGTTTAAATTCTGCATTAACTACCAAAGTTGATTATTTTAAAGATTATGCCGCAATGATGCAAGAAGAAGCAGGGTTAATAACTCCAAAGACAAGAATATTTAGAAATGCAGAAGAAGCAAAGGAAATTTCTGAAGAATTAGGTTTTCCATTAATTATGAAAAGGAATACAGGTGGAAGAGCAGTAGATTTAAGAAAAATTGATAACGAATCAGAATTAGACCAGTATTTATCTACCCATAAAAATCATTATGGTGGAGATTATATTTTACAAGAATTTTTGACAAGCAGTTTACCTTATGATTATCGAGTTACAATTATCGAAGACCAATTAGCTTTTGCTTACAAGAGAAGTTTATTATCAGTAAATGAGGATGAAGATCCTTGGCTTGCAAGTGTTTCAAAAGGTTCAAGTAGAGAATTATGTACTCTGCCCGAAGAAGTACTTGATGTTGCATTGAAAGGAGCAAAAAGTATCAAAGCATTTTATGATTCAATGGACATTATTGTTACGAATGAAGGACCAGCAATCATTGAACATAACCCAACCCCAAATTATAGTTGCACTGCTGAAGAAATTGAAAAAAGCGAACAGTTCATTGATGAGGTAACAGAAATAATTACCCACTATATTAATTGAAAGAGAAAATAGATAAATGGACAAAATGATAAAATTAGGATTTGTTGCAGAACTGGATTTAAGAGAAGAGAACCAAAATTATCCCGTAACTAAAAAACAAATCCAAGAATATTTCGGCCCATTATCAGAACAGGGCCTAGACACATATATCTTTAGTTGGAAAAGTTTAACAGATCAAGGAACAGTAAATGAAGCATATTCAATAAATGAAGGAAAAACAAAAGAGTTAGACCTTAGTAAAGAGTTAGATATAGTTTTTACAAAACAATTAGGCAATATCGCTAATTGCCCTCAAGAATTTCTTGATTATTTAACTTACCTGGGCAATGTTAATACCATTAAAGTCAATGAACCGGACAGGATGAGATCAAATTTAGACAAAAACTATTTGATAAATTTACAAAAAGAAGGTTTTCCAGTAGTACCAACAGTTAATGTTTATAACCGCAAATTGGAAGAACTTTTAGAGTATGATTTTGGAATAGAACATGAAGATATAATTTTAAAACCGAGAATATTTGGAGAATCAGGAAATGGAATTGTTAAATTATCTGATTTCAAAGGCGATGAAGAAGAATTCAACAGATATATAGACCAGAATCAACCAGTAATTGCTCAACCGATGATGAAAGAAATATTTCAAGGAGAAAAATCTTTAATTTTTTTAGGTGAAGAATTTTCTCACGGAATAACTAAAAAATCCACCACAGACAATTATAAAATTAACATTTCTTTCGGTACCGAATATGCCCGTTATTTTCCGAAACAAAATGAACTGGAGATGGCCCATAATATCATTGAACATTATAATGATCAGAATCAAATGACAAGAATAGATTTTTTAGATACTAAAGAAGGACCAAGAATTATGGAAGTTGAAAGGATAAATCCATCAACGTATACAACTCAAGTTGGCTTGGCCCACCATTTTTGTGATAACTTAGCAAAATTTATTAAAAGGGTTTACACAGAACAAAAAATTAATTATTAATTTTATTATAATTCTTACTAAACAAAGAAAGTAACTGTTGATATTTTTTATATCCTTCAGCAATGTTAGAAGAAGAAAATGTAACTTCTCGTGGATTTGAATTATTATGTTTAACAGAATCAAGATGTAAATCAATATGCGAATCAACATCTTCTAATAAATAAGCATAAGGAACTAAAACTTTCCAATGAAAAATTTGTGCTTTGAAATCAGCCCGATTAATAGTATCAACATTTTTTAAAGTGGATGCTAAACTTTCTTTAATTTCGTTAAAGACAACGTCTTTATCTTTAAGTTGAGATTGATGTTGACTCAAAGAAACTTTAGTAGTTACAGTAGGAAGGTTAGGAATTAACTGTTTTATTTCTTCAACAGCATTATTAGTACCTGAAAGGAAAATCAGTTTAACACCATTATCTTTTGCCACTAAGACATTTAATCCACTTTCTCCAAATTCAACATTATTAATAAAAACCCCAGATATTAATTTTGTACTATTGGTGTGGGCACAATAAGAATAATGTTGGTTAGCTTTTCCATGATAACCTAAGAAAATACAATAATCAACTTGTTCAATCCCTTCAAGCATTGAAGTTCTTCGTTTATGTTTGTTAACAAAATTAATCTTTGAATTTAATAATTCAGGAAGAACATTCTTTCCTGACCCGTGGGCATCAACCAAATAAACTTCTTCAACGCCATTATTAAAACAACAATTAGCAACCACATTAATTTCTTCAGTCATCAGAAGACGGGCATCTTGATATTCTTGACTAGAAGTGTTTAGAAAACTGCCACCAGTAATTCCAGTAACTCCTTCAATGTCAGCAGAAATCAATATTTTCATCCCCATACTAAAATCTACAAGCGAAATTAATTTATATAACTTTCCATTTACAAGATAAATGGAACCTTATTTACAAACAACCGTGTTTACTACAGCTGCTTCCTCTTTATTAACTATTTTACATTACTTTAATCCAGAAATCAAATTAAGTAAAGATAATGAGTTCAAGATCTGGCAAAGTACAGTTATTTTGCCAACAAGAGCATCTTCAATTTTTGCCCTAGCTGATTATGCATTGAAAGAAAAATTAAATCTTCAAGTGATTGTAGAAAGTAAAAATTATGAATTCCCTGATTATCGGTTTTATCGTTATAAAAAAGAGGATGTTGAAAACGCAACATTTTCATCAAGATTATATCTGAAAAATGCTAAAAAAAACAATTTGGAAATAGTAGAAAGAAAGATTACTTTAGATGACGTTAAAGAATTATTACTGGAAAATGTTTTGTTGTTAAGAATTAATACTAAACCCATTCGTGGAGAAAAAAGGAACACCTCAAACTTTATTGTTTTACATGGTTATGATGGAAATTATTTTCATATTATTGATCCACAATCAGGAGGATTGTCAATTTCTGAAGAAATAATGGAAGAATCATTTTCCACTTTAGAAACTAAAAAATATCGTGACCATCAAATGATTGTGTTTAAGAAAAATCTTTAATCTTCCCTTGATTAACTTTAATTTTTAACAATTCTTGTTCAGAAAGTTCTTTTTTCTTTAACCAATAAGTCCCTTTGTAAGAATCTTTTGCAAGATAATTAAAATTCACTAATTCTCTTCTAAAAAGAACATAATCATCAACATTAAAAGATTGAATGATTTCATTAACTTCTTGCTCAGTATAAACTTTTTCATCTTCAAACTTTTGCATAATCTGAGTAAGAACTGTTTGCTTTTCTAAATCGTTAGAAGGCAGAATCATTAATTTCATTTTACATTAAACCCCTTCGCTTCAAGAATCTTTTTTACCGAATTATCAATTTGTTCTTCAGGAATGTCCCCATTAAGAACAGCTTCTTTAACAGTTTCAATCATGTGAAAAATTTCGTTAGGATCTTCGTTAAAATTAATAATTAAATCGTTACCTGCACTAAACACTGCCCGGTACAAATCTTCTTTTGAATCAAAAAATTTCTGTAAACCTAACATCATTGTATCATCAGTAATTATTAAACCGTCAAATTTTTCTTTTAAAGTGTCTACTGCTTTCTTGGAAACTACTGCGGGCTTACCTTCAGAATTAACTTCACCATAAGAAATAACATGAGTTACCATCATCGATTTAACATCACCTTTATCACCTAAATAATTGTAAGGATAAATATCCTCTAGAACAATTTCTGCAGTTACCATATTTTTATGAGGATCTTTGATCACTAGAGCTTTGCCTGGATAATGTTTAGCAGTAGCAATTACTCCTTGACTTTGTAATCCCAAAATATAAGCTTCAGCTAATAGAGTAATCTCTTCTTCAGTACCAGGAAAAGTTCGGCAGTTCCATATTTCATCATCTAAATCTACAACGGGCGCATAATTAATAGTAAATCCTAAATCGTGAAGGAACTTACCTTCATCACTACCTTTTTGAAAAGCTTCACCTACATTTTTAACTTCACTCACTGAATAAAAATCTTTAAAGTTAGCAAACGGATTCCAACATCCTTCAAGATCAACAGTAACAAAGAATGGGATGACCATATCTTCCTGAAAATCGTTGATTGTGTTTTTGAACAGTTCTTCATCTTTCATTGCAAAAAGATGGATCCCACCAATTTGCATATTTTTCCAAACATTCAAATTGTGTCTACCGCCATGGACAATTACCATTTGAGCAATTTTCTGTTCTAAAGTTAAATCGTTAAGATTGACAGTGTTGTCTTGGATAGGGATAGGATTTTGTTCTGGAATTAACCAACCTTTAGCTTTAGCTACGTTCAACGTTCCGAGAACAAGAACTAAAACAATCAGAATTAGGAAAACTATTTCACTTCTTGTCCTTCCCTTTTTGTTATTATTTTTGACCATAGTGTTTTTACCAAATTTCTAAATTACGACAATAATTGTAAGCTTTCTTGTTAAGTAAATATTTTAAATCATTTCCCGTTTGACATGACCAATCAGTTTTTTCAAGTTTATCTTTTTTACATTCTAACTGTTTTCTAGCTTCTACACAACAAGAATCAAGATTGTTCCACTCGTTAAAATTATTTTTATAATTAACAATACAAAGTGGATTATCTTGGTCAAACAAATATTGTGCCTGCCCAATTGTTGGTAATTGAACATTAAACAAATTTAAAGTAAGTAATAAAGCAAGAAAAACTAGTGAAATGTTCGCTATCACCATCACTTTTTTGTTTTCACTATACTTAACCATATGATTATGTTAATTAAAAACAATATATAAAACTTTGTTTAAAAATAGAAATTTTCAAAATAGTATCGTTAAATTTAAAAAAGACGCTAATTCATAACAAATCAATGATAATCAGAAAAGTCCTTTTAACTGTAGTTGGTCATGTTGATCATGGTAAAACCTCTTTATTAGATCAGATTAGAAGTTCGGTTGTAACTGCAGGAGAAGCAGGAGCAATAACTCAAGCAATAGGAGTTTCCACAATCCCTATTGAAACTATTAAAAAAATATGCGGTCCGTTACTTGACGCGTTTAAAGGTAATTTAACTGTTCCCGGCTTACTTGCAATTGATACGCCGGGCCACGCAGCATTCACTTCATTAAGAAAACGTGGCGGTTCTTTAGCGGATATTGCAATCTTAATCGTAGACATTAATGAAGGATTAAAACCGCAAACAATTGAATCGATTGAAATTCTTAAAAATAATAAAGTTCCGTTCATTATCGCTGCAAACAAAATCGACTTAATCCATGGTTGGAATTATGATGATAAAAAGTTACTTATGCAAAACGTAGCAGAAATGAACACAGAAATTCAAGGACAATTTGAAAAGAAAATGTATGAATTGGTAGGAAAGATGCACGAATTTGAATTTCAAGCAGAACGGTTTGATCGAGTAGAAGATTATACTAAACAAGTTGCGATAGTACCAATATCTGCAAAAACTGGTCAAGGCATTCCAGAATTATTAATGGTCCTTACTGGACTTGCCCAAAAATTTCTTGAAAAAAAGTTAGAAATTGAAAATACTGGAAATTGTAAAGGAACAATCCTTGAAGTTAAAGAAGAGAAAGGGTTAGGGACAACAATCGATACAATAATTTACAACGGACAATTAAAAGTTAACGACACTTTGGTTATCGGCGGAATTGATGAACCTATCGTTGTTAAAATTAGAGCACTTCTTGAACCTGCAGACCTTTGCGATATGCGAGAAAAGAAAAGTAGATTCAAAAATGTTAAAGAAGTTTCTGCGGCAACAGGTGTAAAAATTTCTGCTCCTGGTTTAGAAAGTGCAATGGCCGGCATGCCAGTAAGAAGTTGTTCTGGAAAACCTGAAGAAGTTGAAGAGATGAAAAAAGAAGTTCGGGAAGAAGTTGGCGAAATTGTTATGGAATGTGATGAATGTATTGGAGTAATAATTAAAGCTGACACTATCGGCGGCTTGGAAGCGTTAAGAAACTTATTAGAAGAAAAACAAATTCCCATTTCTTCAGCATCATTAGGAGATTTATCTAAAAAAGATTTTTCTAAACTGGAATCATTAAGAGAGAAAGAAGAATTCAGTGCAGTAATTCTTGGATTTAATGTTAAAATTTCTGATGAGTTAGAAGAGTATGCAAAAAGTAAGAAATTTAAATTAATTACTAACGATGTGATTTACAAGATTATTGAAGATTATGAAGAATATCAAAAAAAACTTAGACATGAGATAGAAGTTAAAGAACTTTCAAGACTGGTTAGACCTTGTAAATTTGCAATTCTTAAAGGTTATACTTTCCGTCAAAGTAATCCCGCAATTGTTGGAGTGGAAATAGAAATTGGCAGAATAAAAACTGGCGACCCAGTAATGAATATGCAAGGTAAACAAATCAGTTCTGTCAAAAGTATGCAAGAAGGAAAAGATTCGGTAAGTTTAGCTGAGCAAGGTAAACAAATTGCGATGAGTTTGGATGGAGTTACTGTTGGTAGACAAATTGAAGAAGGAGATTTTTTGTATACAGGTGTTCCTGAAGAAGATTTCAAAAAATTGAAAGAATTAAAAAGTAACCTTACAAAAATGGAAATTGAAGTTCTTAAAGAAGTAGCAGAAATTAAACGTAAAGATAACCCAGTCTGGGGAGTTGGCTAAATTTAAATTTGTTTTCTTGTTTTCTCATCTAATCCTACTGAATTTGGAGAATAGTCTAAAGCATCCAAATGATCTAACCGTCTTAAATCATATTCATTAACAACTCTTAAAGAAGCCACAGTAGGATCAATGTTTACTGGTTCAGTCAGTTCCGCTTGATTATTGTCAAAAGACAAGTAAAGCTCTTCATATTCATTAGGTCCACAAAATGTTTTATCATCAATCATCGTTATACAAGTAAACAATATATGTTATATATATTTTACGTTACTCCAGATTATATGTTTAAAGCAATAAAGTTTAAATAAAACCTTCTTTTCAAGCTAATCATGGCTAAATGTAACATTTGTGGAAATAAAATTGCAGAATTATTTCTAGGAAAATTGAAAGGTACAATTATCAAAAAGGAAGGCAAGAATAAACAATACACTATTTGTTTTGAATGTCAAAAGAAATTTCCGAGTAAAGAAGAATTGTTAAAACAGATTAAATAAGTTAATATTCGTGCCCCAGCAAATGGCGTCCCATTTGATAAGACAGGCGACATGCGCTTCGCTTAGTCCCATTAAAAAAATAAAAAAAATTATGCCCCTGTGGCTTAGTAGCTATAGCGACTGCCTCGTATTTAAGAAAAGAAAGCAGTAGATCGGGAGTGCAACTCTCCCCAGGGGCTTGAGCAAAGCGAAAGAAACTGGGGAGCCCAAAGGGAAAACTATCCCTTTGTATGCTCACCAGGGGCTTTTTATATCAAAATGCCAAAATTAATCTTAATCAAAGGACCAGCAGGAGTGGGGAAAACTACTATCTGTAAACATCTTTCTAAAAAATTAAAAAATTTTAATTATGTTAATTTAGAAGAATTTAAAGAAAAATTTAATCATTTGGAACGTACAGAAAGAAAAATTAAAGCCCATCAATTATATTATCCTAAAATCAAAAAACTAATTGAGAGAAAAAACAACATCCTTCTTCAAGAATCTTTCTTAAAAGATCTTAATAAAAAACTAGGAAAAGAACTGAAAAATAATAAATACAATATTATTTCTATTTTCTTAAAAGCTTCTTTAAAAGAAACTAAAAAAAGAAATGAAGAAAGAAAACAAAAAACTGCTTCTGAAGAATATATGAAAAAAAGTTATTCTTATCTTGCAGTTCCAGAAGCAAAAGATATTATTATTGATGTAGAAAATATTTCTATAAAAGAAACAGTTGATTTAATTATGAATTTATTAAAGTGAATGAATTATTGATTAACCTATACTTTCTAAATCTTGAATTCTTTTATCAGCGGATATTGCTGTTGAAAAGAAGTGCCAAAATATTTTTTGTAACCAATGTACCCAATCTTCATCAGAAATTGAATAAAACAAATAAGTGTTTTTGGCAGTTTTCTTCAAGAAATATTTTTCCTTAATTCTAACAAGATTATCATCAACAATAAAAGCTCTTAACGGTTGCTGACAATGACGAATTTCAATCAAATCTTTACCAAATTCATGATTCAATTCTTTTATTCCCTTAACATTTTTTACGGAATTTAAGTCAATATTAGCTAAGATTTTAATGGGGACATTTTTATTAAGTAAATTTTCAAAAGATTTCAATAACTTTTCTTTACCTTGTTTAGCTTTTGCCCAAGACAAATCTCCTGAGAATATTAATACCTGTTTCTCACTATCAGAAATAGTTTTAATCAGATCTTGTTTAATGTTTAAATTATCTTCTTGTTCCTCAATAAAACTTTCTCGACCCGCATCAGAAACATATTGATAAATGTCAAATGGACTAAAATCAGATTTGTGTTTACAATTAATTATCCGTTGAAAGAGCATCTCCTGAAATGTTGACTGATTTTTATTAATTAAATTCCAATAAACAATCTTTAATGCTCCTCTTGTTCCACCACGGAAAGTTCTTACGGCAATTGTTCCTTGTTCTTCACTAATCTTTTGCACGTAAGAATCTGCGGTACGCCAGTTTTTACCAATAAACTGAGCAATTTCTTGAACAGTTCTTGGTTTCTGCGCAACCAAATTGTTAATTTTAGAAACAGTTTCTTTTTTCATAATGAGTTAAAAGCACAACACCAATATAAATTTTTTGTAAGAAACAAACATATTTTCTACAACACCATTGTAAAGAGTATGGAAAATGAAAATATTGAAAAGATTGTTGAAAAATTGGCTATTGATTATGTGTACTCTTTAACCGAGTTTGAAGATAAAAAAATTGAAATTATAAAAAAAGATCTTGATGAAGAAAATGCTTATACTTTAATTTTGTCCAATATAAAAAAACAAGATAATGTTTATTATTTAAACTCAAATGAAAATATTATCTACAAACCCGTTTTAGGTAAAAAAAGTGTTCAAAAACTGATTAAAGCCGTTAAGAATAAATACGACTTTCCAACAAAACAGTTTACTATTTTTGAAATTGATGCAAAAATAAAAAATAAATTTCCAAAGAGATTAAGTGAATTTATTTTGGGTAAAGAAAATACAGTATATGAACTAAGTAAAGGATTTTTTGTTAGAGAGTTGTATTTGTGCGATGTAATTAAAAATTGGGATTATGAGGATTTCTAAAATGTTAGAAGAAAAAGTTAATCAAATTTGGAGTGAAGAACAATCAATTCTAGCAGAGATTGATTCTTATGATATTAAGAAAAATAAATTGTGTGATAAATTTGAACAAGATATTAAAATTCTAAAAACAGAAAAAAACAGAAAAAGATATCAATTACAACACTTTTACCAAATGAGTATCTCAACATTATTTAATCAAGCATTAGAAACAATCAAAAAAAATGATAAAGCCCCAACTTCTATCGAAATATTAAGCAAATTTGATAAAGAAGAACTGGGAACAAGAGAGTATCATTCTTATTTTCTTTTAAAGAAAAGTAATAGAGAAATATTCATGTTTCCAGAGTCATATAATGGTTATGGTGGGTGGATGCGCGATTCAAACAAAGAACAAACAATCACTTTTGAAGAATTAATTTATGATAACAAAACTAACAGTAGCGATATCAAAGAGTTGTATAAAAATTTGAAGAAAGTAATTCAAGAATATGGGGGAAATGATGGAAAAGAAACAGGCAACGATTGAATCCCTTGCAGATGATATGGGCGGTGGAAAAAGCTGGTGTTCTAACTGTGATTATGGTTTAGACAGATATCTCAACAATTATTTTTCAACATCCCCAGATAAAAGATCTGAAACGGGATTACTTCCAAAAAAAGATTTAAGCACTTTTATTCAAAAGAACAAAATGGAATGTCCAGAATGTGAAAGTGAATTAGAATATAGTAGTAGAGAACTAAAACCATATGAATTTGGCGGAAGCGATTTTTAACTAAAAAACCTTATAAATACCGTTCTAAAATAACATTCTAATGAATCAAGAAACAGAACAATTAATTGAACAAGCAGAACAAGTGTATAAAGAGAACTTCTCTAACGAATGTTGGTACGGACGTTGTATCTTTCTAAGTTGGTATTGTGATGTAGGAACTTGTAAATTCTGTTTCAGAAGCACAATTAAACATAAAATTAAACATGCAAAAACCGCTAAACGATCTTTAAGTTCAGATTTGGTAGAAGCATTATTTTGTAAAATATTGGGTTGGAGAATAGAATTTTTAACGGGAGGTTATAGAATCTTTCCTAAAGAGGAAATGTTAGAACGGATAAAATTAATCAGTAAAGTTTATGGAGAAAAAATCTGGTTAAACATTGGTGTTATTGACCCAGAAGACCTAAACTCATTCAAACCTTACGTTAAAGGAATTGTGTCAAGTATTGAAACTATCGAACCAAAATTACATAACGAAATATGTCCCGATAAACCAATTCAACCGTATGAAGAAATGTTCAATAAAACATCTGAGTTCCAAAAAAGTATGACGATGGTTATCGGATTAGGAGAAAAAAGAGAAGATTTCACACTTCTTAAAAAATTCATAGAAAAACACCATCTGGAAAGGATCACTTTCTATGCATTGAAACCAGTCAAAGGAACTATTTTCGAAAACACTAACGGGCCAAAAACTGAAGATTATTTATGGTGGATTGCCCAAACAAGAATCGCATTTCCAAAATTAGAAATTATTGCCGGAACTACTGCTAGAAGATATGAAGAAGTTGGTTTACTATTAAAAGCAGGAGCTAACGCTTTTACTAAATTTCCAGCCACAAAAATGTTTGGAACTAAAGAAGCTCAACAGATTGAAAATGACATTAAAGAAATTAACCGAAAAATGAAGGGAACAATTACTAAACTGCCGGAAATTGATTGGAATAAAGAAATCGAGAATATTGGGTTAAACAAAGAATTAGAGCAAGAAGTTAAAGATAAGCTCATAATATACTTAAAGAGAATGGAAAATAACTCTAACAGTAGCAAAAATAATATAAATGATAACGATTAAATAAGATAAAAATGGATGAAATTAGAATTGTTAAAGTTTTGGATGATATGCCTGAAAATGAAGGTCAACCAGATGTTCAGAAAGGAATTAATGAAGAACCAAGCGAAAGTGGTGATACAAAAAAATTATTATTTATGATTGTGATTATTATTGGTGTATTTGCTTTCTCTCTTGGTGGGTTTAAAGTTTTTGACAAAATTACTGGTGCAAGTGTTTCTGTAGCTGGAGAGCAAGTACCTATTGAAGATACTTATACCTACAATGACTTCGAATTTATTAAAGCAGATGGATTATGGTGGACTTATATTCAAGGTCAAGGAAGAACAATTAAAGTACCACTTCATTTCGGACCAAGAGAAGTAGAACACATTCCTCTTACCGGTAATCTCTTAAATGAATTTTACAAAGGCAAAGAAATTTATATTGCTATTGATCCTAACATAACAAATAAGTATTACACATTAGCAATATCTGAACTTAGTATGAACATCGCTAAAGGTATTGGTAGAACGCCTGAAGGTTCATGTACTGAAAATGACGAAATCTGTGATGAAAGAACAATTGTTAACTGTGAAAATACACAAGGCAAACCTGTAATTGAACTTCGAGTTGAAGAAGTAGCTGCTGTAACACTAAAAGGTACTTGTATCCTTGTTACTGGCCAAGAATATGAATTGGTAAAAGCAACTGACAGATTATTATTAGATTGGTACGGGGTAATAGAGTAAATTTTCTAATTCTTTTTTTCTATTATTTTTATGAGTTACACATTTATTTTGGATAAATATATTAATCAGTAAAGATTTGTTTCAATTATGTTAATCAGTTTTTTTGAAGAGTTTCCTACAGAAAAGAACTTGAATAAATTGAAATTAATCAATTCTCCTACAAAACTGTATCTTGCTGCTAAATCTCTTAAAGAGTTCAATAAAATAAAATCAAAAATAAACAACCAAAATGTTAAAGAAACAATTTATTGGCCAATTCTAGAAAAATCAGAAGGTTATTGGATATCTCCGTTCAGTAAAAGAAAAGCTTTAACGAGAATATTTAACGAGTTAAAGAACCAGCCAGTTCCAGTGATGTTAGATTTAGAATGGCCCCTAACTAAAAGCCCTTTACTACTCTTCACACAGTTACCTAACTTTTTCCGCAACAGGAAATTAATCAAAGATTTCATCAACAATTATAATGGAAAAATTTATCTCTGTGAATATTATCCGGAAGGAAAGAAAAAAGATTGGTTCTTAGAAAAAATGGGCTTACATTATAATGACAAAAAAGCAAAAATTATCAAAATGTTTTACCACTCTTTGCATCCATTATTTAATGAAAAGTTTTTCAAAAAAGAACTGAACAGAGGTAAAGAACTCCACGGAGATAATTTCATTGTTTCTTTTGGAACAATCGCTACAGGAATTAATGGCAATGAACCCATTCTGAATGTTAAACAATTAAAGCAAGATTTAGCTTTAGCTAAAGAAGAAAATGTTCAAGAGGTAATTATCTTCAGGTTAGGTGGAGTCAATAAAAAATATCAACAGATATTAAAAAAATATTAAAACAAATTATAATAATAAATTCTGAATCCCATCATTTATTTCCTGATCGTTCTTAGGAATCCTTGTTGCAAACCATAAATTAAAACCTAGTTTAACTTTTTTAAGAAATTGTTTAACCTGATCTCTTACCAAAAGATGGTCATAATTCTTTGCTACCAATTCTGCAACAAATAAAGTGGTATCTTTATTTCTGGTAACAGTATAAGTAGAATAAACAAATTTTAATAAGTCAGCGGCTTTAGCTCTGTCCAAATTAGATTCATCAAAACAACCTTCAAAATCTAACCAATAAACCTTATTATCATTTGAATAAAACAAATTTTTAACATCCGCATCGCCGACAATTATCTTTTGGCTATGAAAATGTTCAATTGCTTCTAATGCCCCTTCTAAAGTTTTCTCTTTTAAACGGTCGGTATTTAATGACCTAAAACCACTACCTTCCAAATATTGCCGCAACAAATTACCATGATAATAATCAACGTATCTGGGCGCATATCTCCCTTTCAAAGCGTTAAGTTTTTTTGCTTCATCCTGAATTCTATCTAAAGAAGAAGCTTTCTTTCTTGTTCCTAAAAAAGCTTTATCTTGTTGTAATAAATATTTATGAATTAAAAAGTCAGACAGCCCGGAACGAGGTTTTTTAATAATGTATTTTGTAGTTCCAATTTTGATTGGAAAAACAATATTAGTAGCATTAAAATCTGCGCCCACTCGATATTGTTCTGGATCTGCTAAAATATCGCCATAAATATTCATCTTATTAGAAAAGATACTTAACAAAATATAATAGTTTCGGTTCTTTAACAATTGTTTTCAAAATGAGTGGTAAAGGGTTCTCCCGAGTATGTTTTTCAAAAACATTTTGAATTTTTTTCTTTCTTAACAATTGAATAGCTTTATCCCAATCCTGATCAGAGAACTTATTCATAACCTTTCTTAAACGTAAATGTAAATTCATTTTTTTGCGTAAACTTTTAACTTCTTGATCATACTCTTTACCATTGTTAAGACAATCAACTAAGATGTGAACTTGTTTCATCCCGGGAATAACCCCACCCAAAGTAGTTGCTTTAACGTAACCAGAAGCATCACCTAACAAGTAACAATTGCCCCTCCTGAGTTTTTGTTGAGGATGATAAAGAGGGATAGTCCCTGCCTGAATTTCTTCAGCAATAAAGCCCTGTTCTTTCATAAACTTATCAAAGTGAGGTCGTGTGTTTTTAGTTGTAGCTAAGCCAACTCTAGCCCTGTCTGAGGATTCAGGAACGATCCAAGCAAACAGTTCTGGACAAACTTCTTTACCAAAAAAAGTTTTATACCTATATGGATGAAAATTTCCTTTCACAACTGCCTGAATCCCATAATAATTTTTTCTTTCGGAATGATAAAAACCATAAGCTTTAGCCACATGAGATAAAGGGCCATCAGCAGCAATAACAATGTCTGGAGAGATTATTATTTTTTGACCATTACTTCCTTTAATAATAATTTTATCTTTCTCTTTACCCAAAAAGTTGCTGCTAAAAAATATTTTAGCACCAGCATTCAAAGCCAATTTGGCTAAATAATTATCAAACTTTTTTCTACAAACCAAATATTCTTTGTTATTGATTACCATTTGATTATTGCTAGAATTAACTTCGATTTCAGTAAAACTATTTACTAAAAAAGAACTTTTATCTAATCCAAATTGATCAAAATCTGCAGTTAATAAACCGGTACATTGAACTGGAGAACCAACTTCTTTCTTCCGCTCATAAATGTTCACGTCATGTCCAGATTTAGCTAATAAATAACCTGCATAACAACCGATTGGACCCGCACCAATAATTACAATTTTCATTATAAAGAGCTCCAATAATTAATCATATAAAAAAGTTATAGAACAAAAAAAGTTAAAGAAACTCCTCCTCATAAAAGATAAAAAAAGAAAAAAAGAAAAAATTGGAGGAAGATAGTTAAGATAACTTACTTAATTAATAGTAAGTTTTCTCTTCGTCTTCTTCGTCGTCTCTCTTAAGTCTACTGAAACCAATAATCAAACCAATGATAACTAATAATACCACTAAGATGATTAATGCGATTTCTAAACCGTTTCTTAAGCTAAAACCACTTTCAACAGTAGCGCCAGTAACAGTTGCTTTTAGGCTGATTGTTTCTAATACTTCAGCACCGGACTGAACAGCTAGACTAGTAACATGTTCTCCAACAGCAGCAGATGCGCTAGGAGTTACGTCTACATAGACTACTTTATTCTTTCCAGGTTCTAAAACAACTAAATTGTCACTTACAGTTGCAGTTGCCCAATCGCCAGTAACTGTTTCTAACAAATATGCTTTGGAACTAGTTCCTGCATTTGTTAAAGCAATAGCGTATTTAGCAGTAGTTCCTGCAGCTACAGTTTGACTTTCTGGACCAACAGCTAAAACTAACTTGTTTTCACTTGTTTGAAACATTTCGTTACTTAAAACGTTAATTTTGTAGCTCTTAGTAACTGTTTCTCTTAAGTCATCGTATTTAACAGTAACTTTAACTTCATACTCACCTTCAACAGCAGTTGCTGGAAGAGGTAAGAACATTTCTGGAACATCTTCATAATCTACATTATTATCTTCTGTTTCCACAACATCAACAAACTCAGTTGCACTCACGCCTAAAGCGGGTACTGCAACAGTAACTTTAACGTCTTTCTCAGTCTTGTCACCGAAGTTTTCAAGTAAAACAGTAGTTAATAATGAACGTCCTGCTTTAACTGAAGTTCCAGGTGAAAATACAACGTCAGCGATATCTACGCCGTGTCGAGTTGGTTCAACGTTAAGCTTTACAATCTGCGTTACAGGTGCAGAATTACTATTGTAAATATTTAGATGTAACCAATAAACTTGCTTTTCTAATTTCTTTGGTAAGTCAACGCTTAACTTCACAGTTTTCTTAGTATTTCCTGCCATGTCAAAAACATGTGTTGAATCACTTAATGATTCGTAGTCAGAATACTCGTATCCTTTGATCTTTGCATCAACTTCAATATCTTCTACAGCTTCACCAGTCTGTAGTCGAACTTTAATATCTAATGTTTGACCTTCGTCAACACTAATAGAAGGCACAGCAACATCACCGATGCCAATGTCTTCACCAATTATGTTTCCTTCTTCATCAACTATATTAATTACGTTAGTTCCTAAGTCAACAGAATCTCCGTTAACTTCTACTTCCCATTCAAAATTGTCTACACTAAGCGCACTAACCATTGAAACGGTCAATAAGGCCAATACAAACAAAACCATTAAACTCAAAATTTTTCTCATTTTAACTTCCTCCAATTTCCACGTTTTTTTCGAAGATTGTGTTTTTTTTTAATTTAATCTTCTAAATTTGTGGTCCTATATAAACTTTTCTATTCTTTTAGTATTCAAGAGTAGCTACATTATGTAGCCATTCTCAAATGGTTGTCATTCAATAGATAGTTAAGAGCCTATATGTTGACTCATGATACTCACTATTGGTAACAGTTACTTTGACAAGATAATCTCCTGGTTGAGCATTGTAAGGCATCTGTAAAACCAAGTTCTTGCTTTTTTGTTGTCCTGCCTTTAAGTCAAACTCTCCACCGGATTTTTTCAATCCTAAATCATAAACTAAAGCGGTAACTTTAAGGTCCTTCAACTTCTTATCACCATTATTTTTCATGTTAACTTGTAACGAAACATGCTCACCAGCGTTAGCAACTTCGGTACTCAACTTTACTGTTGCCAATTTAATGTTCTTGTAAGCTTCGCTAACACCAATAGTAAACTGCTGTTGAGCATACAACTGGCCGTCTGAGACGGTAATTAACACTTTTGCTTTCCCATTATCAGTTGGTTCCCATTCAACCAATCCACTCTCACCAATAGTCATCCCTTCTGGTGCTTTAGAAAGGTAATAAATTAGTTTTTCTCCTTCTGGATCTGCTGCAACTAACTGATAACTGTAATCTTCATCTTCAGTAACGGTTGTTACTGGTTGTGAATAAATTACGGGTGCTTGATTAACAATAACAATTGTACACAAATCACCAATTCCATCACTGTTAGAATCTAACTGATCAGGATTAGCAGTTAAAGGACAATTGTCAACTTCATCACAAACACCATCATTATCAGCGTCTGATAAACAAGGAATAACTTCACAAGCATCGCCAACACCATTATCATCACTGTCTAATTGATCAAGATTAGCAGTTAAAGGACAATTGTCATCTTCATCACAAACACCATCGTTATCTGTGTCTACTAAACAAACAATTTCTTCACAAGCGTCACCAATTCCATCCATGTTAGAATCTAACTGGTCAGGGTTAGCAGTTAAAGGACAGTTATCATCTTCATCACAAACACCATCTTCATCGGTGTCTAATAAACAAGGTGTATCCAAAACCAAAATAGTGATTTTAACTTTTTTCGAAGAATTTGCTCCATGTTCGTCTTTTGCAACAAAAGTAACAAAGTAATCCCCCGCTTCACCAACATAAGTTTTCCACTGGAAAACATAAACATTTTCTTTTGTTGGGTGAGGACCTAAAACAATGTTTTTATTTAAAGCAATCCTTGAAGCTAATTCTAAAGTAATTTCATCACCATCTGAATCAGTTACTCCAATTTCAAACTCAAGACTATTACCTTCAGTAACTTCTTGATTTGGAAGGGGAGCAATCCGAGGTGCGTGATTAACAACAACAATTGTACAAGCGTCACCAATCCCATCCATGTTAGAATCTAACTGGTCAGGGTTAGCAGTTAAAGGACAGTTATCAAATTCATCACAAATACCATCGCCATCAGTATCACCATAAATATCTAAACAAGATAATTCACAAGATTCAGTAACTGAAAATTGATAAGTTTCACTTACACTAGTTAATCCATCACTGATTACAACATCAAATTCGTACTTTCCACTATCATCACAATCTGAAGTACCAGTAATTAGTAATTCATTTCCTGATTGTTGAGAGGAAACCCATTCTTCTGGTAAACCATTTACAACAAAGCTAAGTTCATCTTCAGCATCTCCATCAGTAGCAGTAACAGTTAATACAAGTGATTCACCTTCATCAACTATATCATTACCATTAATACTTAATGCAGGCATTTGGTTAACGTCATCAACTTTAACAAGAATAGTTTTAGTTGCATACAAGTTACCATCTGAAGCAGTAAAGACAAGTGTAACACTTTGACTTAACTTAGGATGAGTTACGTAAGTATAATCTGGTTGCCAGGAAAATAAATAATTATTTTTGGCTGTTGCCGCTAAACTATATGGTTCTGAAAATTCAGTAGTAAAACAGTAAATACCGAAAAGAAGACATTTCTTAACACCAACAGTTAAAGTATTGAATTCATCATCTTCAATTTCGAACTGTAAAGCCATACTTCCGCCTTCAACTAAATTGTAATTACCACCAATGTCATCTATGAACTCAGGAGCTTGGTTTACAGGCGCTTCAGGACATCCATTATTTGTTGCAGGCCCAGGTTCATTTGGACATAAATCCTGGTCATTAGGAGTACCATCTCCATCTGAATCAGAATCACAAACATCACCAATACCATCATTATCAGTATCTGCTTGGTTTGTATTTGCAATTAAAGGACAATTATCTTTCCAATTGTAGATTCCGTCGTTATCTGCATCAGAGTCACAAGCGTCTCCCCAGCCATCTCCATCAACATTAGATTGATCAGGATTAAAAGTCATTGCGCAATTATCATCTTCATCCATAATAACGTCATTGTCATCATCAGGATCACAAACATCGCCAACGCCATCATTTTCATTATCTGCCTGATTTGTGTTAGGAATGAACTGACAATTATCATTTACATCTAAGATGCCATCATTATCATCATCTAAATCACAAGCATTTCCTTCACCATCATTATCAGTGTCAGTTTGAAGAATGTTTTCATCATTAATACAATTATCACAAACATCGCCATAACCATCATTGTCAGCATCTTCTTGATTAGGATTTTCGTTAGCGTAACAATTATCTTCATAATCAAGAACGCCATCACAATCATAATCAGAACTACCTTCTCCACAAAGATCACCAACAACATCTAAGTTTAGTGAATGTGTTTGTGCACTAGTAGCGCTGTACTTATCATCTAAAGTTATGGTAATAGTATATTCTCCCATTTTGTGATTATAATTAGCTGGACTAATAACTAAATTATAAGGAGAAGTAATTTGTTGATCATTTAACAAAACCTTAATGTTAGCACCGTCAATTAATTTTACGGTTGCATAAATTGGATCTGCGGAAGCAAATAATCCAGTAGTGAATGAAACAGAGTCACCATTACTGATCGTAGTACTTGTTCCTCCATTATCCCATTGCAGTTCCCCAGAAGGCCAAATTAAAGCCAGGGCAGCAGGAGATAATAAAAACATAAGCACTACAATTAAAACAATTGTTTTATACGTAGTTTTCATTTTATGTAACCTCATTCTTCTTTTTCTACAGGACAGTAACCCAATTTAATCCAGAACTGAGGATCAATCTTGTTAAAGTCAGTTGCAGCACCAATGTAAGGTGCTAAACATAATTTTTCAGATAACTTGATTGGAACATCAATACCAAACAAAAGTGCATGAGTGGTATCCATTTTTTCCGGTGACTGGTTATCGTTATGTTGATAAGTTTCTAAAACAGTACCGTTAGAATCCCTAATTTCTTCATGTCGACTTTTGCCTTCTTTACCAAAACCAACTTGATAACCGGCGCTTCCTAAAATTCCAAATTTCTTAAACATTTTACCCATGTTTACTTTTGCTGCAAAATATTTTTGTTGAATTTCTTTCTCACCATCAGTGTGTAATGTTCCTAAAGCAGTTTCAACAGGATCTTTAGAATCATCTAAAGTATAATTTTTCCCAAGGAAACCTAATTCTAATCCCCAAACAAAAGTGGAATTAGTTACTCGATTGTAACCAACAACTCCGCCAGGAACAAATACATTATTATCAGTATCATACTGTCCTACAAATCCAACATAAACAAGATCAGTTGTTCTTGCTACGGTTGAAGGAGCAATTACTTCTTCTAAAGTTTTATTTCCTGGAACTTGAAAACTTTGCCTTTCTATTTTTTCAACTTTAACTCCAGTATTACCAGGAGTAGCAGCAACTTTTTCAGCAACAATAGTTCCTAAATTAGTAAAAACAGTTTCACCTTCTGGACTGTTAACTCTTGATTCAGTAGTTTCACATCGACCATTTTCATTAGCATCATGGCATAACTCAAGACCTTTCTCAACTGGTAAAACCACCCATTGATAATCGTCAAAATGACCTAAAAAGTTATCCATGTTTTGTGTTCTTGGACTATGGTCAGCAACTAAATCTTTAATCTCGCATTTGATACCACCATAAACATCTGCTGCGTTTTCAGCAGTAATTTCTACTCTATCTCCTTCAACAGGAACATAAAATAAGTTTGTAGTTTCGGAAGTTGCTTTCTTTGCACCAGTAATAGAAACATTAGTTTCAGTTTCAACAGTACTTTCAACTGGTTTTTCTGCTTCTTGTGCAGAAGTAACACCCGCTCCTAAACCAATTGCTGCGGCAATTGCTGCAGTTCCAAATAATTTTTTTAGACCATTCATTTTATTCCTCCTTACCTAAAGGTTTGTATAGTAATGATTTTCGAAATGTTTCCATTTCATCAAAACCTTCTAGTGTTTTCAAGTGAGCAAAATCAAAAAGTTCTCCACCATCCACATAATTCTTTATTCTCTCTGAAGGATCACACTTTCCATTTTCTAACATTGCATCAATGTAAGGTTTACGATCGCCGTCAAACAAAACTTGACCGATACCGTCTGTACAGAAATACACGCCTTCTTTAGTAACATCAATAATTACTGGAACGCCATGCTGGTCAACAAGTTCTTTCTGCATTTCCCATTTAACAACCCGAGGATCATAAGTGTCCTCAACAGGGTCAAGTTTTGCAGTAGGTCCTTCTTCAGCCACTAGTTCAGTTACAGGTTCGGCTGCAGGTTCGGCTGCAGGTTCAACTACTTCTTCAGCTGCAGGCTCATCCATAATTTCATCTAAGTTTGCATCTGCAGGAACCATTTCTAGGGTCATTTCCCCTTCAGCTTCAGTTACTTCAACTGGTTGTTCAGCAACTGCAGTATCAACAGGTGCAAAATAAGTATCGTTAGCTGCAACTGCTTGCGCGTAAAGTGATTCTTGTAATGGTTTATTTTCAGCAAACTGTTTTTCAGTAAGATAAACTGGTTTTGCATCAACAGTAGAATTGTAAACTACCACATTCATTTTAGGGTTACTAACATCTGATTTGATGTTGTACATCCATGGTGTACAAGATGCAAATAACATTGCTGCTCCTGCCAAAACCAGGGATCCTTTTCCAACAAGATGATCAAGATTTTTTCTTATTTTCATTTTTTATTCCTCCAAATAATTATTTAATCACGTAAAAATGCACAATTATACTTAACGCAATCTTTAGGTTGACATTCTTTTTCTTTGTAAACTTCTTTTTCTATAATCTCAGGTGCAGGACAAGTTTTAGTTGGACAAGTTGTCTCCCGAGCAATTTTTAGTTTACTTTCACAACTAGCTAAGTCATCGCTTGCAGTTTCAAATTGTTTTTTGTAACTAGCATTGTCGTCATTATTATTTTTAGCATCAATTAAATTTTGATTACACGTTCGATAAGATTGAAGACACTCATCAAGCGTACCTTTCTTGAAAGCAGCTAAAGCGTCACAGTCAGCAAGACCATCTGCACAGGATCCTAATTCTCCCCATAAATAATCAACTTCGCCAAGACAAGTAAGAGTTGAACCAATGTTAGCAGAATTATCATCTTCACAAGTAGCATAATCTGTTTTACAATCATTATTTTTAATTTGACAGGCAATCAAAGAAAGAGACTTTTTATCTAACGCTTCTCCTCCTGTAGCAATTGTCTCTTTTGCTTTACCTAATTGTAACCCTAAACCCTCATTTGATGTAGATAACTGGTTATTTCTCCGAGTTAAACTTTCATTCTCTTTAACAACTTGAACATAAGCAGGATTGCCTTCAACAGGGACAAACGATTTTTCACCATGATATTCAATGTAAGCGTTAGTTCCAAACAAACTAATTGTAGCTCCTAATAAGAAACCAACAAGACCATATTTCATTTTTCCATTTGATTTATCTTCTTTCATTTTTTCATACCCTCCTGGGCCGTTAACATCTTCAGGTATCCCTGTTAATTCTTCACTTTTTTGTTCCACTGGTTCACTTTTTTGTTCCGGAAGATTAGGTGGAACATTTGGTAGAACAGTTGTTTCTTGTTTTTCATTATCTACAACAACTGCTGCTTCGTAAACGGTATCATCATTTTTTTTCTCAGAATCAGCACTTTCATTAAAATTAGCTTGTTCTCCTGGTTGTCCTGAAGTTTGTTCTTCTGGTATAAACCAGGCTGTATTATCAAAATCGTTATTAGGATTACTTTCCTCTGATGTGGGTTCATCGGTTGGTTCATTTTTTAGAACTGGCTTATCACTAAAGTAAATTTCTAAATATTCAACAAATTCTTTAGTGTTGCCCGGAACTTCTTTACCTTCAACAGTTGTCGAATAAATAATGCCGTCGTCTTTAATTAATGAATCTGATTCATTAAGAGCAATGACAATTTCTTCCTCACTCCTACCTATTTTTTCCACCAATAAATCTATTGTATCGTTTCTATTACCCATATTTAATCCACCCCACACTATAACCAAATTATAAATACTACTCTGAAGTAGACACCCCTATATAAATGTTTTGCAATAATTGTTAAAACGGAGTAGTAACTGCAAGTGAGAGGTGAAAATCGACTAAAAACGAGATTAGAACAGTAAAAAATTAAAATTAAAAACGGTTAAACACATTCAAAAAAGTGAGTATAAAATTCCTAAAGCAAACATAACCATCAAGAGAACACCTAACACTTTTGGAAGATGAATGGCATATTCTGGTTTTCGGTCACCCTGTTTTTTAGCTTTCCAAAACATTAAGATGATAATGATCCCTTCAATACCTCCAGCAATACCTCCCGTAATTGCTAAAGCTTGAATGAACGAGGTCATTCCCGAAATTCCAATTAAGAATGGAATAGAAACAGTAAGAAGAAATGCAACATTTCTGGTTGTGTGTAAATCAATATCATAAACCCATAATAATGCTAACCCTAAAGCTAAAAAAGAAGTACTCATTGAAAATATCGCGAACAAGTTCCCTAACAGTTCCATTATTTTTCCACCAACAACATCACCTAAAGTAGTAGTAGCAATCTGACCAGTACTTGCCCCGGTTACTCCTACAACTACAAAAGCAAACAAAGCGTAAGTAATTAAAGGAACACTACTACCAATGATAATCGCTTTCTTGATCAACTTTTTATTATCAGTACAAATAGATTTCATTTCTGGGATAGCGGCAGCACCAACAAAAGCAAATAAGATTACCCCGTAAGGAAAAAACAATTGAGTTTTATCATAACCAGTAAGGTTTCCAGAATCAATATGAAAAGTTCCCCAGATAATGATGGTGATGATAATTATTAACATTATCGCTCCGAATATTATTTCTGTTTTCCCAACTGATTGTAATCCTAAATAAATCAAAGTTGAAAGGAAAACAAAAAAGCAAATACTGAAAATTAAAGCAACGTTAATTTCAAATCCAATAAAAGATAATGACTTTTGTCCTAAACCAAAAATGTCAGCTAAGACTTTCCCTCCACCAATAAAATATGCAGTTAACGCACCATAAATTCCAAAAACAATAGAAAAAGTCATAATCCTTTTTCCCCATTTTCCTAAATATTTTTCTGCATATCCCGGAAGTTGATGTCTGCCTTTTGTTCTTAAAGCTATTTCACCAATACAAAGATTAATTATTAAAACAGCAACACCAAGAATAGCTAAAATAATCATTCCGGGAATAAAACCGGATTTAGAAATGGCGTAAGGGATACCTAAAACTCCTGCACCAATAATTGTTCCAACTAACGTTGCCGTAGCGGTAATTAATTTTTTATCTACCATCTTTTTTTATGATATAGTAAAGTATAAGTGTTTATATATGTTTTGTAGAAAGTAAAAGCCACTACCCACTGGTCAAGTGCGGGCAAACTATATAAATAAGTTCTACCACTAGAAATAACGAAAAAGAGTTGAAACAAAACTACCAAATTAAGATTTTCTTTCAAAAGATAAAATCTATTATGTAGTTACGTTGGGCTTGCTCTTTTTCTAAACCCCAATCTAAATTAGGCGAAGATTGGAGGTAAATATAAATGAAATATACTGAAGAATTAGCTGAAATTATCGGCATCATGTTAGGAGATGGATGTTTGTGTAAAGCCAAAAAAGGAAATAACACCTACAGCACAATAATTACTTCTGGGAAAAATGAAAAGCATTGGATTAATTACGTTAAGAATCTATTTGCAGACTACTTTAATCAAACTTTTAAAATAGTAGAAATAAAATATGGATTACAAGCAAGAAATTATAGGGGTAATGTTGCTGAACACCTAATAAAAGCTGGCTTACACCATGGAAACAAAATAAACAACAAAGTAGAAATTCCGCCATGGATATTTCAAAAGAGAAAATTCTTATTAAAAGCAGTGCAAGGTTTATTTGATACAGATGGGTGTGTTTACAACAAATACGGAAACTATGCACAAATAGAATTTAAGTTTGGTTGTATTGAAACAACAAGTTCTGTTCACAAAGCCGTTAGTAGTTTAGGATTCAACCCCACAAAAATACAAAGACAAATCCATAGTATTACTGGAAGATTTCTGTGGAGATTTTATCTTTCAAGACAAGGAGAAATAGACTTATTTTTTCAGAAAGTGAAACCCAAGAATCAAAAGCATCAATTAAGATACAAAAAAATAAAAAGTGGGGACACTGGGATTTGAATTTCTGAACAATAAGCATTCACTTACCATTTCCCAGATCTAAGGCTGACTTCAGGGAAAGATTATTCATCGCTTTTCAGCTCATCTCTCCATTACTGGAGGCCCCGATTCTACCAGACTGTACGGACTTAAATCCTTTATACTATGTCCCCACAATTATCAAAGAATCTAGCCTGTTTATTAAGTTTTTTGTTTTTTTATATCCATCTTCTGAATAATACAAATCTTTATATTTTAAACCTCTTTATTTAGGAAATCATGAAAACAACTTACTTAATCTTAACGGCAATTCTTAGTGCAACTTTAAGTTTTGGTTGTAATAAAACAGAACCAGTTCAGAAAGAAGCAAGCAAATTAGAAGAAACCATTAGTAAAACAGAAAAATCAAGTGAACTTGAAAAAGCTCTTGCTAATGAAGAAGAAGCTGTTACTAAATGTGAAAAAAGAAGGGGTAAGGTATTTATTAGCTACGGCAGTAAAGATTGTGCCCAAGGATACGGAGCCAGAGAAATTGTAACTTGTCTGACTGGATCAAATCTTAGTGTTAATAGTTTTGGTTTTCCATGTGATAACATTCCAGAGAATAGCGAGGAGAGATGGATAGCAAATTGCCAAGAAGTTTCTGGTGAAGTAGTACAAAAGTATGAAGCAGAAAAACATCTTTACAAAGATTCTTCTAAGGACAACCAAAGTTGCTTTTGGGTTAGAGAATGCGTTCCAGAAGACCCAAAACTAAGTTGGGGACCATTAGCTGACCTCTTTAAACAAATTCCTTGTGACTTTAGTTCTACTGCTAGTTTAAAAGTCAAAGAAATAAAACATTTCTCAAATCCTTGTTATTGCTCCATTGGTGGCGGCCCTATTTAATTTGAAAACTAAAATATTAAATAACAATAATGAATTCTAACTTATTATGATCCAATTAGATGGTAAATATGGAACTGGAGGCGGAGCTTTAGTCAGAACAGCTCTTGCCCTTTCTACACTAACCGGCAAACCATTCTCTGTTGACAATATCCGGGCAGGTAAAGGAGATGGTGGAGGATTAAAACCGCAGCATTTGCATGCGATTAAAGCCCTCAAAGAGATATGCGGTGCAGAAACTAATCAAGTAGAACTGGGAACAAAAGAATTAACTTTCCAGCCAGGAAAAATCAAACGAGGAGTTTATGAAATTGACATTGGTACAGCGGGAAGTATTACTTTATTCTTGCAAGCAATAATTCTTCCTTGTATGTTTGCTCCGGGAAAAGTCACTTTGAAAGTCAAAGGTGGTACTTGTGGTAAATGGCAAGCTTCAGTTTATTATTTGCAAAATGTTTTACTACCGCATTTACAAAGGTTTGTAGAAAAAATTGAATTAAAAGTTATTAAGAAAGGTTACTATCCTAAAGGTGGTGGAGAAGTTCAATTGGAAATAACTCCTAAATTTAAATTAAATGAACATGATTCATTTGCTGCTTTTTATGAAGACTTAAATTTTAAAACTGCAAAAATAAAATTAACTTCCCAGGGAGAGTTAGAACAAGTTCGTGGCATTGTAAATTTATCTTCAGAACTAGAAGATAAAGAGATAGGAGAAAGAATTAAAAGATCTGCTGAAGGAAGTTTAAAAGAATTAGGAGCCCCAATCAATATTAGAATTGAATATGCAAATACGTTAAATGTTGGTGGTGAGATAGTTCTTTGGGCAATTTTTAGTCAAAATGGAAAAGTTGATTTTGATAACCCTCTGATTCTTGGTGGAGATGCTTTAATTGAAAAAGGAAAACGTTCAGAAGAAATTGGTCAAGAAGCTGCAGAGATGTTAAAGAAAGAAATATCTTCTAATGCCGCTGTCGATCGAAATTTAGCTGACCAATTAATTCCCTTTATGAGTTTGTTACTAAATTCAGAGATTGAAACTCGAGAAATAAGTAACCATACAAAAACGAACATTTACGTTGCTGAACATTTCTTAGATATCGGATTTAAAGTAGAAGGGAATAAAGTTAGTGTTGAAGAGAAGTAATCAAAAAGAATTAATTGTAAAAGGATTGTATTCTAATAACTATAAATCTTTAAGTAATGCCACCAAATCCAGAATTTTATGGAGTGGAATACCAACAAAGCAGTAAAAGAATTACCTGAAATTATTGCAAAAAGCTTCCAAAAAGAAGCAGATTATTTATACGAAGATTTGCAAACAAATAGACTATCTGTAATACTAATTCCTGCTCCAAAACCATCTTTTTCTAACCATAAAATTAGAATAGCTGAATCACATAATCCAGAATGGTATAGTACACAATATCATTTTTATTCCCATTTTAAAAGAAAGAGATGTACAAAAGCATTAGATAGAATTAGAAAAAATAAAGATAGAGATTATAAAACAAACCCATTTAGGTATGATGCAAGAATGAGAGAATTAATCTTAACAAGATTAGTTGAAGGATATGTTTTTGAAGGGACCGAAATATACCCTAATCAAAATGTAAAAAAATATTTTAACAAATCAATTGATGATTATGTTGGTGAAAATTAATTTTTTGTTCTTAAGAAAACAACTTAAACAAAACAAATATAAACTAATAAAAAAACATTTCCACTATGAAAAGGGGTTTTAGTACTAAAAAATATCTGCGAGCACAAACAAAAGCAATTGAAAACAGACTTTCTAAATTTGACAATAAGTTATATTTAGAATTTGGTGGAAAACTTCTTTATGATGGCCATGCTTCTCGAGTTCTTCCCGGTTATGAAGCTGATGCTAAAATCCAACTTCTAAAAAAACTAAAAAACTTAGAAGTGATTTATTGTATTAGTGCAAAAGACATCGAAAGAGGTAAAATCAGACAAGATACCGGATTAACTTACGATGCCCAGGCATTAAATGAAATTAGTGAAATTAGAAACCAGGGATTAATTGTTTCTACCATAGTCATCACGTTATACGAAAACGAAAAGAAAGCTCTCAAATTCCGTAACAAATTAAGAAGAGCAGGAAATAAAGTTTATTTACATCCTAAAGTTTCTGGTTATCCAAAAAATATGAAAAAACTATTAGGTAAAGAAGGTTTGCCAAAAAAACCATTTATTAAAACAAAACAACCGTTAGTTATCGTTACCGGTACGGGGGGCAATAGTGGGAAAATGGCGGTTTGTATTGCCCAATTATTTCATGAACAATCCAAAGGAATTAATGCAGGTTATGCTAAATTCGAAACATTTCCCGTCTGGAACATTTCCATAAATCATCCATTAAATATTGCTTATGAAGCTGCTACTGCCGATCTAGGTGATCAGAATATAATTGACCCTTATCATTTAAAACATTACAACAAGAAAGTTGTTAATTACAATCGAGACATAGAAAACTTTTGGATTCTTAAAAAAATGATTAAAGCAATTACTCTGAAAGACAACCACATTAACCAATATAATTCTCCAACAGATATGGGAGTAAATATGGCTAAAGCGGGAATTATTGATGATAAGATTGTTAGAAAAGATTCAAAAGAAGAAATTGCTAGAAGATTTTATCGTTATCAACAAGAATACAACAAAAAACAACAGAATAGAAAAACTATGAATAATATCCGCAAAATTATGAAAAAAGCTAAAGTGGATGAAAATAAGTATCCTTTAATAAAAATCTAACTTCTTATCTGTTTCATCACAATCTTTATAAAATAGCAACAATTTGAAACTAATATAAAATTATTGAGGTTTTTAAAATGGAACAAAAGAAATGTAATCCTTGTAAGAAAGTCATTGCTAACGATTCCGGCGCAGTTACGTTCATCTGTCCAAGATGTGGTAAGTTCGAGATTGTTAGGTGTAATAATTGTAGAGAAAACGCTATTAAGTACACATGCCCTTCTTGCGGATTTGAAGGACCAAACTAATTTCAGAGGTGAAAATAATGGCGAAAGCAATAATTACATTTAAACTAATGCCTGAATCTGTAGAAGTAGATTTAGGACCAATTAAAGAAAAAGCTTTAGAACTGGCTAGAGAAGCAGGTTCTATCGGTGAAATGCAATCTAGAGAAGATCCAATTGCTTTTGGATTGAAAGCTGTTCTTGTTTTAGCTATGTACGAAGTTGAAGGCGGAGACTTTGATGGTATCGCGGCTAAAATGCAAGAAATTGAGAATGTTCAATCTGCAGAAGTAGCTAAAATGGACCTAGCATTAGGTTAGTTTTTTATTTCTATTATTTTTTTAATTTTCATTTCTTTTAGAAACTATTTTAAACTCTAAAGATTTCCTTAAGTTATTAAAGAGGTGATTATATTGGTTAAAAAAAGAAAAGTTGCAAAAAAATCAGCACCACAAAAAGCCGGGAAAACATGTGGCAGTGGATGTTGTAGCAGTTCATGTTGGTTCTGGACAATTGTATCTGAAGCAGGATTATATTTCTTCTTCTACTACTTGTTATATGTCTTAGAAGTAAATGCAAATTTGTGGTTAGCTTCATTGATATTATTAGTGTTAGTTAATGTAAGTTTCTTTGCATGCCCGTACATGAGAAAACATTTTGTGTAAATTTTTTATTTTATTTTTTTATTTCTTTAATGATTTCTTTTATTCCTTTTTTAGTCTTAATTCCATACAACGAAAAATGTGTTCTTGTCCCTTTTAACTTCTTCAACATTAAATCCATCTTCTTAGGTTCTAACTTATACTTCTTACCAATAACATGTAAATCATAAAAGCCAACTAAATCTTTTTTAGCTTCTTCTTTCAAAGTATCAAGAAACTTTTCTTCTTCGGGAAAAGAATTGTTTTTGACCATATTTGTAACTAACTTTGAATCAAATAATTTTCCTGCCCATAACGGACCAGCATAATCAAACTCATTTTTACATTCACACTTTTCTAAATTATAATTGGAAACTTTATAATTTAAACATTTTGGACAAAATAATAAATATTGATGTTGTTTAATCAATTCATCACATTTAATCTTCCCTTTCTCTGAACGAAAATATATCCGGAAATAATGGTCTTTATGGTAAGATAAAATTGGAACCATGGCTTTGTCGAACTGAATTCCTTGTAACTGAACTTTTCTGATTAAAATTCTCAAGCCAATTTCGTGCATCAAGTGGTTACGTAACGATTTTGCCCAATATTTTCTTTTAGTAACTTTAGGATATGTTCCAGTTAAAGCTGCAGTATCAGTTGCTGTTATGGCAAGAATCCCATTACGTTTAATTTTGTTTACTGCTACAGATAAGAATGGATTTGGTGTTCCAAACGGATCAATATCGATATAATCAAAGTACCCACAGAACTCGTCGCAATGTTGTCCTAATAAGAATTTCTCTGCATCTTGATTAGAAATTTTTATTTTGTTTGTTTTAAGATCATTTAATTTAATATTTTCTTTGATAGTTTTTTCAAATGTTTCTTTCTTATCATTCAAATACAAACATTCCAACTTTCCTTTCTTAAGTTCTTTAAGAAACCTTAATACTCTAATCCCTGAACCAGCCAAAGGTAAAGCCAAACCCATTTCTTTATTTGAAATAGAATTTAATAAAACAATAGAAATATTCCGGTTAGACTTCATCATCGGATTATAGAATACTTCCTGTTTCTTGGTAGGGTCTCTTCCTGGAAGAGTTGCTTTAATTCTCGTTGATTGTTCAATGATTAGTTTCATAATCATTTGATAGAATAATTAAGGTATTAAATCTTTCCATTTATCTTAAATCATTATTTCAGAAAATTTAATTTTTATTTTTCTAAAAAATGAAAAAAAAGTGCGGGGGAGGAGATTTGAACTCCCGAACCTACTAAAGGACAGGATATCTTTCCGCTATAGACTAAAAAGCCTAAGCAGTCAAACTGGTCTTAAGTTTCGCAGAGCTTTAAAAGCTCGCCTGCGCATTTGACCAGACTTTGCTCAAAGGATCTAAAAGCAATTGCTTAAAGATAACCCCCGCATGCCTGGTTATCACAGGTGTCCTTTAACTTAGTAGACTAGAAAGAAAATTAAACGCTTCTTTATAAATTCTTCTTTTATTTTGTTAATTTCGGAAGTTTAGAAATAGGATTAATTTCTTCTAAAAAACGAATTTGGTCTTTCCGACTTAATTGTAACACATAATGGGGTTTTCTATTTGATCTAATTATTGGACCTTGAATTGTATGTTTATAATTTAGTTCCGATAATAAGAAAGAAAGTTGGGTAATTCCATTTTCATTAGTAGAGAACATTCTTGCAATGTTTATGGCAGTACCATCCCCATCAAAAAATCCCCTTAGAAAAAAAACTTTAATTTCTCTATTAGAATTAATTACTGAATTCGGAACTTTCCATTTTAGGTGTCCTAGGGGAGTCTGTTGGATAATACGTTTGATAATAGCACGATTACCAATGTTAATCTTTCCATGTTTGGTCCTTTTAAATGTGAAACCAAATTCCTTATCTAAAAGAAAGATATAATGATTAGCCAGCTTTATATCTTTACTGTAAAACTCAATTCGTTCTGATTTCTTATTTTTACGATAACGTTTTTTAAAATCATTATTTTCCCAATAACTAGAGTAAGAAATAATATGACTACCCTCAGCGCAGAGAAGACCTAAAACCTCAGCAAATTCTTTACTAATTCGATTATTCATTTTAATCACCTCTTTGTTTTCATTCATTTAAATAAAGAGCATTTTAAAAAAAGAGTTAATCTAGCGAAACTCATTAAATTTCTTTTTTTCTTAAACAAAAGAATTTTATTTGGAGTTTTGCGTTAACCTCTTTTTCATATAATTACTAACAATAGAACTAATTAATAAGCTTTTTCCACACTTGACCAGTGAGTAGTGGCTTTTTTTATTCTAAAGGAGATTCTTTTCTAAACCCACATTTTTTACAATAAGAAACATCGTACATGCCATCAGCAAACTTATGCTGGCCACGATGTAACGGCTTATGACAATCCGGACAATTTGTTTGTTGCATTTTAGTTAAGATCTTTCTTTAACTAAATAAACTTTATCATTTTCTCTAACTATAGAATTAACTTTAACTGTAATAAGTGCACCTTTTTCTGCCAAATCTATTTTTCCAGAATCATCGTGAATTTCTTCAACAACCATCTCTTCATATCCAGTAGTAGGACCAATGAAAGCAATTTTGTCGCCAATCTTTACTTTATCGCATTCAACTTTAAACTCTGCAGAAGAAACTTTCTTATAGAAATTACTGACTTTACCAATTTGAATTTTCTGAGTGGTAGATTTACTACCATAAAGATCTGCCCGCTGATGATAAGGATAACCTACAAAAAATCCAGTTGAAAAATCTTTATTATAAACTTGTTTCAATTCGACCATTAACCCATTTACCGATTCTTCACTAAAAGTTTTTTCTTTAATCGCATCAATCGCTTTTCGGTAAACAGAAACTACTTTGCTAACATAATCAGCACCTCTGTTCCGACCCTCAATTTTCAAACAATCAACAAAAGCAAGTTTATCCAAAATGGGTAAAGCACAAAGGTCTTTAGCAGACATGATAAAATTATTGTTCATCATCATTTCTTTTCCTTCTTCATCAATAACTTTATACTCCCTTCTACATGGTTGTAAACATTCTCCCCTGTTGGCAGATTTGTTAAACAATTCTTGACTCATGAAACATCTTCCACTGTAAGAAATACATCTTGCACCATGAATGAACACTTCAATTTCCATCCCGGTTTTTTCTTTAATTGATTTAACATCTTCAATTGTACATTCTCTAGCAAGAACAACTCTTTCTACTCCTAATGATTTCCAATATAATACGGATTCTGAATTTGAAACAGAAGCTTGTGTAGAAAGATGAATGGCAATTCCTAATTCTTTACACTGTTTAACCACAGATAAATCCCAGCAAATAACAGCATCAATTTTAGCCTCTTTTAATTTTGTAAGAATTTGTTTTAAGCTTTCCAATTCAGATTCGTAAATAATAATGTTCACAGTACAATATGCTTTAACATTATTTTGATGACAATAAGAAACAATTTCTTTGATTTCATCTAGTTCAAAGTTACCTGCAGCTGAACGCATATTAAAATTCTTAATTCCAAAATAGATTGCATCTGCCCCTGCATTAACTGCTGCTGTTAACATACTTCTATTTCCTACTGGTGCTAATAATTCCATGTTTTGTTTCATTCTGTGTTTACTCTAAAAAACTTTCGTATTTTTTAGTAGTAAGAAATATTTATAAGAAAACAACTTTGCATATTTTCTTATGGCAATTGAATATTTAACAACTACTGTTCCCGAATTGAAAAGAAATGGTTCTGAATCAATGTATGTTCAGATTGAAGTTACTCCTTTATTAATTAAAGAAGAAACTTATGGAAATATTACTTGTCAGTTAGCTGGGCTAGGAGAAATAATTGATGGAGAAATTCCAACTTGTTTAGAAACTCTTTCTAATGATGGTCTTTATAAAATTCATGGTTTATGGGAAAAAGGAACTTTTTATATTCATCAATCAGAATTTTTGCACGAATTTAAATCTCCTGAAAAACCCCCTGCCATGAAGATGTATTCTGATGAGTATTATCCTAATCAAGCTTTGAGAGATTTGAGAAGAAATCGAGAAAGAAAGTTAAGAGAGTAGAATTAAACCTCAATATTTCTGCCACAAATTTGAGAAACTTCTTTATACGCTATGATTGCTTTTCCTTTCTGGTTTTCATTAGCTGCTAATTGCAAGACAGTAACTAATTCATTTAATCTTTTAATTTTTTTTGGATCACTTGCAGAAATAACATCTGGATGACTTTCAAATTTTTTTTCATAAGTATCAAACCACCCTGATTGGCAATTGTCTACAAAATCAAGCCAATGTTTTTCATCTTTCAAATCAACATAGAATGCCATATTAGTAAGATATGTTAAATAATGAGGATTAACGCCCAAATGTTCTATGTACTTTTTTTCAATATCTAACATTTTTTTAAAGGTCAAAAATTTTACCTTTTCTACCAACATTAATTACTCTAGTCTTACCAATCATTTCTTCAATGCCATCAGATTCATGAATATGACCACACAAATGCATATCAGGTTGAAGTTCATCAATAGCTTTTCTAACTCCATCTGAACCAGGAAATATTCCTAAACCAATTACACTCCCTTCAGGCTGAGTGTGAGTTAACATGATTTTTTTTTTGACATCTGCTAATGAAGCATGTGTTTTTTTCAAAGTTTTAAAAACATCTTCTTCACTTAATTGATGGGTTCCAATATTTCCGTAACCACATCCAAAAATTCCTACATCTCCTTTCTTAAAAACATAACCGTGCAAGTTTTTCACCCCATACTTTTCTACTAAAAAACCAATCTCTGCCATTCCTTCATGGTTTCCTGGAACTACACCAACTTCAATTCCTTTTGCTTTAAACGGACCAATTAATCCTTCTACAGAACCATCATTTGCACTAATATCACCAGCTAGTAAAACTAAGTCTACATTCTCTTTTTCGGCTTTGTTTGCCATCTCTTTAACAAGATGTTTATCGCCGTGTAAATCACTTAATGCTAAGATTTTCATAATATTATAATAGAATTTCTACTTTATAAATCTTTCGGTTTTGTTATTGAAGAGTGGTGAAATTCACTTGTTTGTGTTACCACACCCATAACATTCTGCTATTTTCATTCCGGTTTTTGCATTGTACCATTCTTTTTCTTCTATTCTATCGATGTTTAAATTATTACAAGAAATTATTTTTTTCCCTGCAGAAAGTATGCAATAACCTTGAAATTTGTTAGGATGCCATGGCCTTTCTTTACAATATAAGACCTCTTTCTCCAATTCACTTCTTACCATTTTTTATCCACTCCAAACATCTAAGAACTCTTCTATCTTTTCTTTAACTTTAAATCCAGAACAAGATCTTCCAATTTTCGTAGATCATACTTAACTGCATCAACCTTTCTTCTGATATCATTATTTCGGAAATCAAATTTTAACAATTCGCCGTAAATCATGTCAACTTCATCTTTGATTTTGTTAACTTTAGCAACTTGTCCTTTTCCGGCTAGGAAAACAGCTTTCCTAACTAATTCTCCCGGTAAGTCTGCTAATCCTAAAACAAAGTGATCAGCAGCAACTTTTAATTCAACTAACTTGCCGTTCTTTACAAAATTATAATATAAAATTGCTTCCACATATTCTTGGATTGCAACTTTATAACTGCCTTCAGTAGACATCTTTTTGCTATGTAAAGCAATAGTATCAGCTTTCTTTTTCTCAGCTTCAATCTGTTTAATTAGTTTTCCTGCTTCAGCAATTTCATCTCGATGTACAGCATAAATTACTTGTTTGCTTAATTTAAGAACTACTCTACTTTGTTTGATAAGTTTTTCTCGTTCAGAATCATAATCTTGAATTTGTTTCCTTAATTTGTTGAAGTTTACCATTCTTATCAAAAATAGATGTTGCTTTATAATAGTTTCTGAATAATTCTTTTTACACTTTATTCAATCACGTACGTTCTTTTTGCATTACCTAAATGCAAATTACATCTCATTTCTACTTTTGTTCCTTTATTCAAATACTTATCAAGGAAATCAGTACCTTCAGTTACTGGGTTTTTATCTTTCAATTCAAAAGCCAAAATCTTACTATTCTTAGCATATGGACAATGTAAATGAAATTGATCTAAAGCTGATTTAACAATTTCAGAAGTTTCTTCTTGATTATCTGGAACAAAACTAAGATAAAACTGAGAACAATAAATAGCCGAATTGCCCACCAATAAGCGATAACCAGGAGAGAATCCAAATCTAAAATCATGTGGTGTTTCTAAAGCAATAAATTCTCCGACCATATCTTTTTTACGTAATTTTTCTTCTAACCCTTGAGTATACGATTCCGGTAACTTTTCTAAGAACATTTTTGCTTCAGCAATTAAATAACCCCATGCTTTTTCATCATCCAAGAATATTCTTTCTTGGGTATCAATTATTTTAGGAATCAGTCCTAAATGAATAAAATCGAAATCTGTTTGTTCTTCTTTTACTGCAACTTGTTGATTAACCATATTTTAAATACCCCCTAATTTGGGTTTAGGGCAACATTTATTTTATAAATTTTATCCATTATAGATTTAATTTTTCAAAACCAAGATGAAACTTTAACTTTTTTCTCTAATTCACAGAAACCTTTATATAACCAGCCTATTCTTAATAATTTATTCACATTAGGGGGATTTATTAAAATGGAAGAAAACTCAAGACCATTAGACGCATTAAACGCTGCAAGAGGAAAAGCAGTTTTAGTTGACTTAAAAAACGGATCACGATTTGTTGGTAAGTTAAAAGCTTTTGATATTCACATTAACATTGTCTTAGACGAAGCAGAAGAACATAAAGATGGAGAACTTAAAAGAAAACTGGGAACAGCTTTCATTAGAGGAGACACAATAATTACTATTTCTCCAGCATAAAAATTATAAACGAGGCTTATGAAAAATGACTAAAGGAACACCAAGCATGGGTAAGAAGTCAGGTAAAAAGACCCATATAATTTGTAGAAGATGTGGAGGCCATACTTTTCATGCAAAAAAGAAAAGATGCGCTTCCTGTGGTTACGGCGATACTGCTAAAACTAGGAAATACAGTTGGAACAAAAAAAATACTAAATAATTTTTCTTATTTTACTTATTCTTAAAAAATTAAATTTAAAAAATTAAGAATTAAAATGTTCTAAACATTCATTTCTAAGCTTTTTATGTTGAACTAAAACACATTTACTTTTGTCTTCTGATTTTTTAGCAATGTTAACTCGACAAACATCCTGATCAAAAGAATGTTTCAAATAATCACAAACATTAATATCTTTGTTTGCTCGAGCAATTTTGTAAATACAAGCTTCTCCTTCAACCCCAGCTAAAAAATTACATAAAAGAGGATCTGCAATCGCAAGAGCAATAGTCTTATAACAATCTTTTTTCTGTTCCAAATTATCAATTAATGCACAATATTGACTCATATTTCCATTAATTGCCAAATTATAATGACAATTATTTCCCCAATACTGATCATCAATATTTGCACAAAGCTCATGATTATTAGTCACAACTGCAATTTCTTGGTAACAATGTGATTTAATGTTATCAGTAGTGATCAAATCACAGACTTTAATGTCTTCTTTAATTTTTGCTAACTCGACAACACAATTATCACGGGTTAATTGATTAGTAATTTTACTACATTTTTTTGCTTCCAAATAACAATCATCTTTAGCAGAACCTTCTAAAGATGAACAGGAATCAGCAGTTTCAACAAATTGGTCTTGCAATATACAACCACTAACCAAAACTGTCAAAATAATCAATAATGTAATTAGGTATCTCATTTTAAACTTATTAATACAAATTAACTTTTAAATATTATGTAAGTCTAACTTATAGGTTGAAGAAAATAAGAAAAAAAAGCGGACCTGGGAGGATTTTCAAATCCGAGGGATTTGTAACTCCCTAACGGAATTTGAACCCCCGACCTACTGCTCTCGCCAAAGTTGAGTTTAAAAAAAAGCTCTACTTTTTTGTAGGAGGCAGTCGCCCTATCCAGTCTAGGCCACAGGTCCAGCCAAGTTTTAAAAAGTTGCTTTCTTTAATAAATTTGCCATTGTTAAAAATTATTTACTATTACACAAACTTATTAAATGACTACTTTAATATTAATCCAAAAAATGTAGGTGATTAATAAAATGGAAAATGAAAATAATGACATTAAAAATGAAACATTCTTAGAGTCTTCTTCACAAGGTTCAGAAGATTATAAAATAAAAGACATCTCTCTTGCAGAATGGGGCAGGAAAGAAATTAAGATTGCTGAAAAAGAAATGCCTGGCTTGATGGCAGTACGTGAAAAATACAAAGAAACTAAACCCTTAGCTGGTTCTCGAATTATGGGTTCTTTACATATGACTATCCAAACTGCCGTTCTTATTGAAACATTAAAAGATTTAGGTGCAGAAGTAAGATGGGCTTCTTGTAATATTTTTTCTACACAAGATCATGCTGCAGCTGCAATCGCAGCAACAGGAACCCCTGTTTTTGCTTGGAAAGGAGAATCCCTTAAAGAATACTGGTGGTGTACAAAACAAGCTCTTGATTTTTCTGGAAAGGGACCAACAATAATTGTTGATGATGGTGGCGACGCTACAATGATGATCCATAAAGGAGTAGAAATCGAAAAAGATCAAAGTATTTTTGAACAAGATTTTTCTGGCGAAGGAGAAGATTTCAAGGAACTTATGATTTCATTAAAAGAAACTTACCAAGAGAATAATCAACGTTGGACTAACGTTACTAGAGAAGTTAAAGGAGTTTCGGAAGAAACAACTACAGGGGTACATCGACTTTACCAAATGGCTAAAGAGAACAAACTTTTATTCCCGGCAATTAACGTTAATGATTCTGTAACAAAAAGTAAGTTTGATAATCTTTACGGATGTCGAGAATCTTTGGTAGACGGAATTAAAAGAGCAACAGATGTTATGTTAGCTGGAAAAGTTGCCGTTGTGGCTGGTTATGGAGATGTTGGTAAAGGTTGTTGTCAATCTTTGAAAGGTTATGGTTGCCGAGTTATTGTTACGGAAATTGATCCAATTAATGCTTTACAAGCAGCAATGGAAGGTTATGAAGTTAAAAAAATGGATAACGCTGCAAAAGAAGGAGACCTTTTTGTTACAACTACAGGAAATTATCATGTTATCGTAGACAGACATTTCCAGATGATGAAAGACCAAGCTATTGTTTGTAACATTGGCCACTTTGATAACGAAATTGATATGGATTGGTTGGACAATAAATCGGGAGCAGTTAAAGAAAATATTAAACCGCAATATGATAAATATGCTTTGAACGGAAAAGAGATTTACATTCTTGCTGAAGGCAGACTTATCAATTTAGGTTGTGCGACTGGCCATCCTAGTTTTGTAATGAGTAATAGTTTTACTAACCAAGTTCTTGCTCAGATTGAACTATGGACAAAAGAACATCCGATTGGTGTTACAGTTTTACCAAAAGAACTAGATGAAGAAGTTGCTCGATTACATTTGAAGAAAATTGGCGTAGAACTTGATGTGATGACCGATGAACAATCTAAATATTTAGATGTTTCAAAAGAAGGTCCGTATAAATCAGAACATTATAGGTATTGAATGAAATCAACAATAGAAACTATCAAAAACAGAAGGAGCATTCGAAGTTATTTACCTCAACAGATTAAAGAAGAGGAATTAAAAGAAATTCTTGATACTGCCGTTTATGCACCAACGGGTAGAAATCATCAACCTTGGCATTTTACAGTAATTCAAAATCCAGAATTAATTAAACAAATGGGTGCTAAAACAAAAGAACTAATGTCTCAATCAAAAGAGGGATGGATTTCCGAAAGAGGTAAAGATTTAAAGTTCAATCTTTTCTATAACGCACCAACAGTGATTATTGTTTCGGGAAGAAAAGATGCTTATTCTCCATTAACTGACTGTTCAGCTGCAATCCAAAACATGCTTTTAGCTGCTGAAAGTTTAAACATTGGTTCCTGTTGGGTGGGTTTAGTCAGCCATTTTTTTTCTATTAAAGAAGAAGTTGCCAAGTTAAAAATTCCAGAAAATTATGAACCTTATTATGCTGTTTGTTTAGGTTACAAAAATCCTGATGCAAAGATAATTATGAAAGAAAGAAAAAAAGAGGTATTTAATCATATAAAATGAATAAAACAAACGATGTAATTGGAATTGGTAATGCAATGATGGATTTCTTATTAGAAGTTGAAGATTCTAAACTTACCGAGTTGGGGTTGAATAAAGGGCAATTTCATTCTACAACCCATAATGATAATGCTAGAAATGTTAAAGAAAACATTCATCAAGATCCAAAGATAAAAATGGCTTCTGGAGGTTCGGTAGCTAACACAATGAAAGGTATAGCCTGTCTCGGAGGAAACACTTTATTCTGCAGTAAAATTGGAGAGGATATTTATGGTGATGCTTATGTCCAAGAATTGGAAGCACACGGAATTACTTCACGAATGAGTAAACATGGTCCAACGACAGGTTACGTAGTTTCATTCATAACTCCTGATGCAGAAAGAACTTTCCTTGGAGACATTGCTGCAAATAACCATTTTTCAAAAGATGATGTTCTTGAAGAAGATATTATGAACAGTAAAGTTTTACATCTTGAAGGGTACCAATTTGAAAATCCTGCTAAAGAAGCAGTATTGCACGCATTAGAATTAGCAAAAAAATATCACACTAAAGTTTCCATTGATTTATCGGATCCCGGAGTAATTCAAAGAAACAAAGATTTTTTCAAAGAAATTGTTGCTGATTATGTTGATATAATTTTTTTAAACGAAGAAGAAGCTGAAGCATTTACTGGATTAACTAAAGAAGACGCACTTAGAGATGTTTCTAAAATGGTTGATATTGCTGTTGTTAAATTAGGTAAAGAAGGTTCATTAATTTATCAAAATAATCAAACAACTAAAATCCCTGGTTATAGTGCCAACGCAATTGACACCACTGGTGCAGGAGATTCTTATGCAGCGGGATTTCTTTATGGTTATTGTCAAGATTGGGACACTAAAAAGTCAGGGAAATTAGGTTCTTTATTGGCAGCGAGAGTTGTCGAACATATTGGTGTTAAAATTAATATATTAGATATTGAAGCAATAAAGGAGGAAATAACAAATGACTAAAATTGGAATTATTGGCGGCTCGGGATTAGACAATCCAAACATTTTACAAGAAGCTCAAGACCTTGATGTTAACACTAATTTTGGTAAACCTAGTTCGCCATTAAAAATTGGAAAAATTTCTGGAGTGGATGTTGTTCTACTTGCTCGACATGGAAGAGAACATACTATCCCCCCAACACAAGTAAATAATCAAGCTAATATTCAAGCATTAAAAGATATTGGATGTACTCACATTATCGCTACTACTGCTTGTGGTTCATTAAAAAAAGAAATTGGCCGAGGAGATTTTGTTGTTCTCGATCAGTTTATTGATTTTACAAGATTAAGAAAGTTAAGTTTCTATGACAGATTTGAACCAGGAAAAATTTCACATACGCCAATGGCCGAACCGTTTCATAAAGAGTTAAGAAATGTTTTGTATGGAACTGCAAAAGAATTAAATTTGAAATGCCATCCTCAAGGAACCGTGGTTACGATCGAAGGGCCACGTTTTAGTACAAAAGCAGAATCAAAGATGTTCGCTTCCTGGGGAGCAGACGTAATTAACATGTCCATTGCCCCGGAATGTGTCCTTGCTAATGAAATTGGTCTCCCTTATGCCGCTGTTGCCATGGCTACTGATTATGATTGTCTGTTTGACGATGTTCCTCCCGTAACTTGGGAAGAAGTTTTGAAAGTGTTTGAAGAAAATGTAGATAAAGTTACTAATTTGTTAACTAATGTTGTCCAAAAGATTAATTCTTGTAATACCTCTTGTTGTTGTCATCAAAATTGCGAGGAAGTTGAAGAAGAAAATGAAGAAGAAACTTTTGATTTAAAATCTACAATAAGAACAATTCCAAACTGGCCAAAAGAAGGAATTATGTTCCGTGATATAACAACACTTATTGAGAATCCGAAAGCATTTTCTTATTGTATTGAAAAGTTTAAAAAAAAATATGCGAATTGTGGAATTACAAAAATTGCTGGAATTGAAGCAAGAGGATTTATTTTTGGTGCTGCATTAGCCAAAGATTTAGGGTTGCCTTTTGTTTTAATTCGGAAGAAAGGTAAACTGCCAGGAGAAGTTGTTGCTCAGGAATATGCTTTAGAATATGGAACGGATAAAATTGAAATGCATACTAGCTCAATTTCTGCAGAAGATAATGTTTTGTTAATTGATGATTTACTTGCAACCGGTGGAACAATGGCTGCTGCTTGTCAATTAGTAGAAAAAGTTGGTGGAAAGGTTTTTGAAACCGCTTTTGTAATTGATTTGCCAGATTTAAAAGGCGCTGAAAAACTTACTAATTATAAAATATTTAAATTGGTTGATTTCGAAGGAGAATAGAATAAGTTAGTGTTTCACTTTCTTTTCAAACAATTTTAATTTTTTCTTAATTGTTCTTTCTTTCTCTCGTTCAGCCTCTCTTATGATGGCTTTTTTTTCATTTAATAAGTGTAATTTCCGTTCTTCTTTTTTCTGTTTTTTTCTTTGTTGTCTTTTTATTTCTGCTAACTTTTCGTGTGTACGTCTTTCTTCTTCATTCAAAGCGAATTTCTTTTCAGCTAAAACTGTTTTCATTTCGTCAACTTGATCTTTAACTTTCTCTTCTTCCTTTTTCCTTTTTTCAAAAAGTTTAATTTTTTCTTTAACAATAATTTTCTGTATTTTTTCTTCTTGTTTTCTAATTCTTTTTTCTTCTCGATATTTCTTCTTAAGTTCTTTTTCCCTTCTTTTTCGAGCAATCTTATTTTCTTTAGCTCGTTGAATAGCTTCTTTTTCTTTATTGGTCTTAAACACACCAAAATTATCGTGGAAGAATTTACGCCGTTTACGTCTAGATTCACGTTTTCTTTGCTGGACAACTTCAATTAAACGTCTTTTTTCAGCAAGAAGATCTCTCTTTTCTTTCAACTTTTTAGCTCGAGCAGCACGTTTTATTCTTAAACGTTCAGCTTTTTTACGTCTTCGCTCAGCTCTTTTTCGAGCAATCTTATTTTCTTTAGCACGTTGAATAGCTTCTTTTTCTTTATCAGTTTTAAACATACCAAAATGATCATGGAAAAACTTACGGCGATGCCTTCTAACTTCCTGTTTTCTACGCTGTATTGCTTCAGCTATTTTTTTCTTCTTAGCAATCCTTGCTCTCTTTTCTCTTAATTTCTTAGCTTGAGCATTTCTATTTTTCTTTAAACGATCTTCTTTCTTCTTCTTTTTCTCAGCCCTCTTTCGAGCAATCTTATTCTCTTTAGCACGTTGAATAGCTTCTTTTTCTTTATCAGTCTTAAACATCCCAAAATTATCGTGCAAGAACTTACGGCGTTTTCTGCTTGCCTCTTTAGCTCTCTTCTCTTTATCAGCGATTCTTGCTCTCTTTTCTCTTAATTTCTTAGCTTGAGCATTTCTCCTTTTCTTTAACCGATCTTCTTTCTTCTTCTTTTTCTCATTCCTTTCTTGAGCAATCCTATTCGCTTTAGCTCGTTGAATGGATTCTCTTTCTTGAGCGGTTTTGAACATCCCAAAATAGTCGTGGAAAAACTTACGACGATTCCTACGTGCCTCTTTAGCCCGCTTCTCTTTATCAGCGATTCTTGCTCTCTTTTCTCTTGACCTCTTAGCTTGAACATTTATTTTTTCTATTAATATTTTTTCTTTATTTTTCTTTTTCTCATTTATTCTCTTATTAATTTCTTGCTCTTTAGCCTGTTCAATATCTTTCTTCTCTTTATCAGTCTTAAACATACCAAAATGATCATGCAAAAACTTATGCCATTTTTTCTTTAATTCTAACCTTCTCTTCAGTGATTGTTTTAATCTCTTATCTTTCTCAATCTTTTTAATAGCAAGAGATTGTTCTTGAATTATAATCAAATTTTCTTTCTCTTTATCAGTCTTAAACATACCGAAATAGTCATGCAAGAACTTACTTATTTTACGATTAAAGTTCCACTTTCTTTTTTCCTCATTAATAAAAGTATTTTCGCTTTCAAAAACCACTTGTTTATATTTTTTTGATTTCAAGAGCTTGATCATATTTTTAGCAAACTCTTTATATTTTAATCCCCTCATCTTTTCTCTCTGTTTACTATTCAAACTTCTTTTTGTCTTTCTTCTATCTGTTAAAATAATTTGATATTTTAATTTACGTTTATGTTTCCAACCAAATCCAATTAGTAATGATAATAACATTATCACTAAAATAATCCATAACCAACTTAAATCAAAAATTATTTTACTTACTTTATCACCTATTGCTTGACCAACTAGATTTGCATTTATCCCCTCTTCTGTTACTTCAACATAAACAGTTCTTTTAGCAGTGGCAAGATAATCTTCATAACCTACTTGAATATAAAAATTATAATTGCCATTACTCAAATTTTTAGGAATAAATATCTTTGTACTTTCAGTTTTTTCTTCAAAATTTCCTAGGTATATTGTATCTCTCCCAGAACTAATTTCATTGTCATCTTTTTCTAGCCAAAAATCAATCACCACATCATTACTAAAATTAGCCATTCCTTTAATGAAATAAGTGAACCCCATATAACCGTCAGAACCTATTGGAGAATCAATGTCTAAAATCTTAATGTCAAACAATTTTACACATTGATGATAGAAACAAGCTTTATCATTATTACAATCATCATGAGTATAACATTCATAATCTTCTTCATCAATTGATTCCGGTTCGATAATCCTAACTGCTCCACCACCGCCTCCAGAACCACCACTACTACCTCCACCGCTACTAGATGAAGAAGAGCTAGAAGATTCTGCAACAGTACCTTTTATTCCAGAATATTGTAAGTTGCTAACACTAAAAGTGGCCCCATCATAAGCACATCCAACCGAATTGGTAGTGTTTGTTCCGTTATCAAATCCAACACTAATATTAGCAGTTAAACAAGAAGTTAAATCTGTTTCATTACTTCCCGTACAATCAGAACTGATTTCATCAATAGAACTTATTTCCTCATCTTTAACACATAAAGAAACAAACTCATTATTTTCTAAATAGATTGTTTTATTGTAATCAGATTGGAGCTGACTAGAAAGGTTAATGATTAAATAATTTGTATCTTTAATAATCGAAACATTACTCAGATCTAAATTGGTGATACTAAAATTATGGCTGAAATTAACCATCAACTCAGTATCATCATAAAAGAAAATGTCTTCTTTACCGGAAAATGTTCCATTAGTTCTATTCCCCCCAACAGAAATATTTAACCTAGTTAATCCAGAATTAGTTACATTAGATTCATTGTACAATAAAGGATCGGAAAAATCAGGTAATCCATCAATATCTGTATCAGGAGTTGCATTAACTAAAAGAGAATAGTTACTTAGAGACCAATTATTTCTACCTGCTAAATCAGAAACTAAACAGTTCCAGGTATAATTACCATTACTTAAACTTAAATTCCAAGTTTTTTCACCACTTGCTCCACTTAATGAAGAAGTTTGATTTAATGCAAAACTTTGGTTAGTTGAATTAGTGATATACAAACTAATATTAGCTAAATTAATATTATCTGCCACCGTACAATTGAAGAATAGATTAGGAACTCCAATAGTATTATCAATTAAATTATCTGTAGGAACTATTAGATTTACAGTTGGATCTGTTAAATCAACATAAAAAGTAATAGAAGCTGAACTTACTTCCCCCACACTATCATTAGCATAAATTGTAACGTTATGTTGCCCTTCACTCCAGGTGATACTGGTAATATTAGTATCACAATCTGCCAAAGTAGTATTACTTAAAAAAGAATCGTTACTATACCAACAATCTTCAATATTATCCCCAGAAATGGTATAATTAACATCTAAACCAGAATCAGTACTGAAATAATTACTTGATGGCGTTGAGATACTGATGATTAAAGAGGAGGTATCAATAGTAAAAGTAACGTCAGTCTGGTTTTTATTTCCAGCAGAATCATTGACCCAAAGGTAAACTTCATGCTGTTGCTCTGACCAAGTTATGGTAGTAATATTTGCACAGCTTGCTAAAGTAGTATTTGAGGTCATAGAATCGTTTGCATACCAACAGGATTCAAGATTTGTATCCGTAGCGGTATAATTAAGATTTAAACCGGTATCGGCACTAAAAGTATTATTACTTGGAGAGCTTATGGTTAAGCTAGGATTGATAGTATCAACGATGAAAGAAACACTATCGCTGTTTGAATTTCCAGCAGAATCATTAATCCATAAAGTTACATTATGTTGACCTTCACTCCAAGTTACCGAAGTAATGTTTGCACAACTAGCCAAAGTAGTATTACTTAAAAAAGAATCATTACTATACCAACAAGAGTCTAAGTTTGTATCCACGGCAGAATAATTAACATTCAATCCAGTATTTGTAGTATAATAATCATCTGTAGGATATTCAATTGTAATAGTTGGAGAAATTGTATCAACAGTAAAAGTAACAGTAGAAGTACTTTCTCCAAAAGTATCATTAGAATAAATGGTAACATTATGTTCACCTTCTTCCCAAGTTACTGAAGTGATGTTTGCACAATCCGTAAGAGTATTATTTGTAATTCCTGAATCTGTTGAATACCAACAAGAATCTAAAGTTGAACTGATAACAGTATAAGTAATATCCAAACCAGTATTTGTTGTAAAGGAATTGGTAGTTGGAGAGTTAATTGTTAATGTTGGGCCAGTTACATTAGTAATAATAACAGTTCTCTGTTCGGTATTATCAAGATTATTTGAATCATCTTCAGCAAAAGTTTGGTAAGTATAAGTGTCATAACTCAAATTTTCAGTTGCATTTTGAGATTGATTAACATAAAAGTACCATTGGGTGGAATTAAATTTATTTAAGTTTGAAACGTATTGTTGATATATTTCTTGTTGAGATAAACTTTTATTCCAAATTCTTACTTCATCTATTAAACCATTAAACTCGTCCTGACCAAAAGCATCCCCAATGTCTTTTCCTATAATAAACTCTTCATCAAAAGCCCCAGGAGTATTAGCACAGGAAACACTATTTTCCATAATTCCATCAACATAAACTAAACAATCACTTCCATTCCATTGCCCAACAACATGATGCCAATTTCCATCCGCTATATTAGTGGAACCGGTAGCATAATTTGAATTTGATCCAGAACCATATTCATAACCAAAAACAGCAACTTCACCTGTTGGACCAATTCTTAAATCCATGGTATTCCTAGGATCACCATATGTGCCCCTACCAACTAGCATCATACCCCAAGTTTGAGTTATGTCTAAACTAGAAGAGGTTTTTTCCCATAAAGAAATGGTGATAGGAGAAGTAATATTTAATGATCCCGAATCTGCAAGATCAACATAATCACCAGAACCATCCATATAAATCGCAGAACCATATTTTCCTGAAGTGTTATAAACGGCATTTACTAAAGTCCCATTATTATTATGACCAGATATGTCTATTGTATAACTAGAATTATCTCCCACTGCAGATAAATTATCAAAATTCATCATCAAAACAAGAGAATCATTAAACACACTGTAATTGGTTCCGTTCCAATTGTAAATAAGTTCATTCAGATATGATTCAGTTATTGAAACATTTATTTCAACACTGGTATTATTTTTTATTGAACCTGAAGAAAATGTTGGTGAAACAAAACTGATTACTGGATCAAGAGAATCAATAGTAAAGGTAACATTAGCACTATTTGAATTTCTAGCTGAATCGTTCGTCCAAATAGTTACATTGTGCTGGCCTTCTGACCAAGTAACTGAAGTAATGTTAGTACAACTTGCTAAAGTGGTGTTGCTCAAATAAGAATCGTTACTATACCAACAAGATGCTAAATTGGTGTCTGTCGCATTATAATTTACATCCAATCCAGTATTGTTACTGAAATCATTGTTATTTGGGGAAATGAATGATAAAGTTGGATTAATAGTATCAACTGTGAAAGTAACACTATCATTATTCACATTGCCAGCAGAATCATTAGTCCAAACAGTAATGTTGTGTTGTCCTTCTTGCCAAGTTATACTGGTAATATTTGTATCGCAACTTGCCAAAGTAGTATTACTTAAAAAAGAATCATTACTATACCAACAAGAGTCTAAGTTTGTATCAACAGCAGAATAATTAACATTCAGTCCAGTATTTGTGGTGTAAGTATTATCCGAAGGAGTAGAAATACTAATGGTTGGAGTAATAGTATCAACTGTAAAAGTTACAGTAGAAGTACTTTCACCATTAGTATCATTGGTATAAATTGTTACATTATGCTCCCCTTCACTCCAAGTAACAGAAGTTATGTTAGCGCAATCTGTTAAAGTAGTATTACTGCCGCCATTATCACTGTACCAACAAGAACCTAATGTTGCACTAGTTGCAGTATAAGTTACATCTAATTCAGTACTGGTAGTAAAAGAATTTGTAGTTGGAGAATTAATTGTTAAAGTTGGACCAATGGCTTGAGAAATAGTAATTGTTCTTTCTTCTGTTTGAGCTTGAGCGTTTGCATTATCAGTTACAAAAGTTTGATAAGTATAAGCACTATCATTTAATCCGTCTGTTGCATTTTTACTTTGGTTAACATAAAGATACCATTGAGTGGAATTAAATTTGTTTAAGTTTGAGATATATTGTTGGTAAATTTCTTGTTCAGATAAACTTCTATTCCAAATTTTTATTTCGTCCATCATCCCGTCTAAAGTATTTCCAGACCCCTCTCTCTCCCCAATTAAAAGGGGGATATCATTTAGAACAGTACCTGATGGCGGACTGGTACAATGAGCAGCAGAATCCACTACTGTTTGAGAAACTCCATCTTGATAAATATTAACACCAGAAACAGCACTACTCCCATCATAAGTAATACAAATATGTTGCCAAATATCTACAGTTCCATTCAGAACATTCTCAGCTGATGCAAAAATACATTTGCTAGTTCCCCAATTTTCAACTATATAAAGTGAAATTGCATCCCCTGCATAAGTTCCACTAGTAGAATCCCATGTATGTACTTCCCATCCCGCATAAGTTCCACTATTCAAAAGTTTAGACAAAGGAGTGTGTACAGTATCACCAATAGTATCAAAGTTAACCCAGAAACATGATGAAAATGGATCAGTCCTTTCGAAATCAAAATTTTCTTCATTTGAAATAGTAACGTTACCACTTGAACCATCAATATTCAATCCACCATTATACTTACCAGTCATATTCAAAGTAGTTCCACTAAACAGGGTTCCATTATTTCCGTTTCCACTTACATCGAAAACATGCGTATCATCTTCTTCTAAATCAGAAACGTTATCAAAATTCATCATCAAAACTAAAGAATCATTATACAAGGTATAATTAGTTCCATTCCAATTGTATTTTACTTCATCCAAATTTGCTTCTGTTATTGAAACATTAATCTCGACAGAAGTGTTAGAGGTAGTGGTTGCATTATTAAAAGTGGGAGAGAGATATTCAAGCACAGGACTTACTAAATCAATTGTGAAAGTTAGTGTGGAAGTTCCTAAATTGCCATAACTATCATTAGCCCAGATTATTAAATTATGTTGGCCCTCTGACCAAGTTAATGAGGTTATATTATCGCCACAAGTTGAAAATGAAATATTGCTTAACATAGAATCATTACTGTACCAACAAGATTCTAAGTTTGTATCAGTAACAGTATAATTAATGTTCAAACCAGTATTATTTGTATAAGTATTATTTGATGGAGTGTCGATATTAATAATTGGATTGATCGAATCAATTGAAAATGTAACAGCAGAATTATTTAAATGACCAGCAGAATCATTATTCCAAATAGTTACGTTGTGCTGGCCTTCTGACCAAGTAACGGAAGTAATGTTAACGCAACTTGCTAAAGTAGTATTACTTAAATAAGAATCGTTACTATACCAACAAGAAGCTAGATTAATGTCTGCTGCTGAATAAGTCACATTTAAACCTGAATCTGTCGAAGTACTTTCATTACTAGGAGAATCAATACTAATTGTAGGATTAATAGTATCTATTGTAAACCTCATCACAGAATTATTCACATTCCCAGCACTATCATTAACCCAAATAGTTAGATTATGTTGCCCTTCACTCCAAATTACAGAGGTAATATTAGTTTGACAAGGTGATAAAGTTGTGTTACTCAAATAAGAATCATTACTATACCAACAAGAATCTAAATAAGTATCAGAAACAGTATAGTTAATATTCAACCCAGTATTATTAGTATAAGTATCGTTAGTAAAAGAGGTAACACTAATTAATGGATTTGTTGCATCAATAACCAAAGTATTATTTACCGGCACATAATAATTTCCTGCCCAGTCAAACACATCATAGTACCAAGTATAATTATCATCTGCAAGGGTTACAACAATCCCAATATTAGAGGTTAATATATGTTCTAAAAAATCAGCATTTGTTGTTTGATTTACTAATTCACTTGAAGAATTATAAATATGTAGGGTGGCATTTTTAATACCTATATTATCACTTAAATTAACTGTAAAGTTTTGCGAAGCAGGAGTATTATAAGTGTTATTTTCAGGAGAGATCAATGTTGCATTAGGATTAATCAGGTCCAATGTAAAAGTAATTGTGGAGGTATTTTGATATCCACCACTATCATTAACCCAAATAGTTAAATTGTGTTCTCCTTGACTCCATGTGATCCCCGTAATGTTTGTAGTACAATCTGCTAAAGTAGTATTAGAATCCATTGTATCATTACTATACCAACAAGAAGATAAATTAAAATCAGTAACAGTATAATTAATATCCAAATTAGAATTAGTAGTATAAGTATTATTTGCAGGAGAGACAATTGTTAATGAAGGATTAGATGCATCAACAGTTACAGTATAATTACCAGTTGTGAAACTATTTCCGGCCCAATCAAATAATTCATAAAACCAAGTGTAAATTCCATCTGCTAAATCAACAACAGTCCCAATGGTAGAGGACAAAACATATTCTAAAAGAACTGTCGTTATATTACTTATTAAACTTCCCGAAGAGTTGTAAATATATAAGGTTACATTGTTAACCCCAATATTATCAGTAAGATTAATAGTAAAATTTTGGGAAGCATTAGTAGTATTATAAGTATTATTCTCAGGAGAGATTAATGTCCCATTAGGGTTAGTAAAATCTATTGTAAATGTTAATGAAGAACTTCCATTATTATCTAAACTATCATTAGCCCAAATGGTTAAATTATGTTGACTTTCCGTCCAGACAATAGAAGTTATATTAGAACAATTACCATCATTTCCTAAACTGATATTTTCAGACATACTATCATTAGAATACCAGCAAGAAGACAAATTCAATTCTGAAGTAGAATAGTTGATATCTAACCCAGTATCATTAGAATAATAATTATTACTTAAATCAAAAGTAATTATCGGCCCAGTTACATCCACTCCAGTATAAGAACCATTTTCAAGGATAGATATATTCCAATGATCTGTCTCATTACTAATTGTTTGATCAGATGTCCAATTTGCATAAGCAAAGAATTCATGAGTTGTGTTTATATTTCCAGTAGCATTAACTGTCCAAGTGATTGTTTCAGATTCTCCTTCATTTAATGAAAGATTATAAGGGTTTTGTGTAGTGGTATAAAACGGAGTTGCCGAAGTGTTCATTGATATTAATCCGGATTTTGTTGAAGTACTAATTGCCCCCGAAATATTTATCTCATCAATAGCAATATCTCCTGTGTAACCTCCTGCACATGTATAATAAAACCTCAAATTACCAGAACCACTTAAAGAAGATAAGTCTGTAGTATTCTGGAACCAAGCAGTTCCTTGATTCCCACTCTCAGTCCATAAATTCACCCAAGACCCAGTTGTATTCTCTTGTAATTCTAAAACACCTATGTTTGACCCATACATGTTATTATACCATGAAATTTCTTCATTAGAATAAGAATCAAAATTAATTGCAGGTGTTTGATAAACAATAGCTGTTTGCCCATTAGTATAACAAGATCCTGAAGATGTTTCTACATAAATATAATAAGTTCCTGAAAATGCAGAAGATGGACCTGTACTTGAAGAACTAGTCCCTCCGCTATTTCTTGACCATGCATAAGCTACTCCATCATCATACCAAGGCGAAGTGAAATTGGATTCAAAACTATCATGTTGTATTGTTTCTGCATCTGAAGCAGGATCTAAACTAACATTGACTTCACCACAATCAACATTATTACAGCTTACAGTGGTTGAAATAGTAAATGTTTCATTTTGAGTTACATTAACATCAGTTAAAGGAGAAACCATTGTCAAACCTATAAAAGGAATTCTACTGAAAGTTACTGATCTAGTATAATCTAAACCAAGAGTGTCATTACAATAAACTGTCCAAGTGTTTGAGCCACCTGAATTAGATACACTACTGAAATTTATGCCTGGAGAAACTAAAGTAGAATTTGTTGCCCCTCCATTAGTACTATACCAACATTGATCAAAATCATAACCTGATTCAAGAGTATAATTTAGTTGAGTCACATTAGTAAGATACTCAGTACCACTAATTGGATAAACAATACTTATCGGACTAACACTGAAATTAACAATAGTAACATTCCAAATACTGGTTGTATTACTTACATCCATATCTGAAGTCCAATTTGCAAACACAAAAAATTCGTGCTCAGTATCTTGACTACCGGTAGCATTAACTGTCCAAGTAATTGATGTTGATTCTCCTACGTTTAATGAAACATTATAAGGGTTGTTTGTTGTTGTATAAAACGGTGTTGCTAAAGTGTTTGTTGAGATAACTCCATTTTTTGCAGATCCAGTAAGAGTAATTGAAACATAACCCTCTGCAGTATTTATTCCAGCAGTATTGTTTTGATCAGTTCCATTATTAAAAGAACCACCACCACCACCTGCACTATCTGAAGACCATTTACCACCACCACCACCGGAATAACCCCCTCCTCCTCCTGAACCAGCATAACAGCCGCCACCACCTCCAAAACCACCATCTGCACCTCCACTATAAAGTGCTCCACCTACACCTCCTGAATGAAAAGTGTAGGGTATTGTTGCAGAACTATAACTAGTTTGACCATTAGAATCCCATCCTGCACCACCACCACCATAATCCACCCTAGTACCACCTGCACCTTCAGTACCACCAGCACCACCGCCACTTGCAGTAGTAGTATACATACCATCCCCCCCATCTGTACCATTTTGTCCATGTACATCAGCAACAATAGCATATTGTCCAGTTCCACCACCACCTCCAGCAATAATCAAAGGTGTTGCAGTAGTATAAGATTCACCAGTTGTTACATAAGTACCACCGCCACCTCCGCCACCTCTACTAGTGGTAGTAGAATCACTTCCTTCTTGACCCACTAAAATTTGAAGTTGATCTCCAGCTGTTAAAGAAAATTTCCCAACCATTTTTGCACCAAGACCTCCTCCAGCATATGTTGGAGCAATATAATTCACACTATTACCTCCTCTAGCACCATAAACTTCAATAATATAAGTACCAGTTGTAGGAACAGTAAAGTTTTGAATACCATCATTAATATTTACTAATCCTTCTAAAGTCGTCCCAGTATAATTGGTATCACAATTATCTTGTGAAGGTCCTGTTTTTCCACTAGCACCACAAGTAGTAAAATTATAAACAGTCTCACTAACTGGATCTAAACTAACATTTATTTCCCCACAATCAACATTACTACAACTCACATTAGCCAATACACTAAAAGTTTCATGAAGAGTAACATTAACATTTCCAGTTGGACGTATCACTGTTAAACCAATTAGTGGAACTTTACTAAAAGTTACAGATTTACTATAATATAATCCAAAAGTATCATTACAATAAACTATCCAAGTGTTTGAACCAACAGCACTAATAACACTGCTAAAATTTACACCTGGAGAAACTTGACTTGAATTTGTTGCTCCATTATCAACACTATACCAACATTGATCTAAATTGCTACCGGCATCTACTGTATAATTAAATTCGCTAACATTGACAACATAATTTCCACTGGTAGGATAATCAATAGTAATCGGACTAACACTAAAATCAACTATAGTAACATTCCAAATACTTGTAACATTACTAACATCCATATCTGAAGTCCAATTGGCAAATGTGAAAAACTCATGAGTTGAATCTACATCACCAGTAGCATTAACTGTCCAAGTAATTGATGTTGATTCTCCTGCATTTAATGAAACATTGTAAGGATTGTTTATTGTTGTATAAAATGGAGTTGCTGAAGTATTCATTGATATTATTCCAGATTTAACTGCTCCAGTAAAAGTGATTGATACATAACCATCCGCTACATTAATTCCAGCAGTATTATTTTGGTTAGTTCCACCATTATAAGACCCTCCGCCTCCAGCTATACCATTACTATTTGTACCTCCACCTCCAGAGTACCCACCTCCAGGACCTGTTGCTCCTTGACTACACCACTCACCACCTGCACCTCCACCAAATCCACCAATTCCACCATTATCACAACCATCATCACCACCAGTCCCACCACTTAAAAAAGCAATACCAAATGTTGAACCATAAGCATCAGTACCATTTCCAGAAAATCCACCTCCACCTCCAGAACCACTTCCAGCAGCACCTCCACTACCATCAGTACCTCCTGCATAAACTCCTTGTGAACCAGTACCTCCTGAAGTCTCATTTAATCCTGGCTGCCCATTTCCTGGATTACTATTTCCACCACCACCTGAACCACCTCCAGCAATTATCAATGGACTTATTTTTGTACCATCATTCATAACAGATGAAGAACTATCATTAACAATAACAACAAATGTACCCCCACCTCCACCTCCTGCTTTTGACGAACTTGTTGAACCCATTTGCCCCGTTAGTATAAAAAGAATATCGCCTGTAGTTAATTCAAACTCACCATACATTCTCGAACCATTTCCTCCTAGATAAGTTGTTGTTGACCCATTACCTCCTTGAGCACCTGCAGTTTCAATAGTATAAGTGCCAGTTGTAGGAACAGTCCAATTTTGAATCCCACTAGTAACATTTACTAATCCATCTAAAGTAGTTCCAGAATAATCAGTATCACAATTATCTTGTGAAGGTCCTACTCTTCCAGTTGCACCACAAGTTGTGAAATTATAAACAGTCTCACTAGCAGGATCTAAACTAACATTAATCTCACCACAATTAACATTACTACAACTTACATTAGCTAATACATTAAAAGTTTCATGAAGTGTAACATTAACATTTTCAGTAGGATATAACATTGTTAATCCTAACATTGGAACTTTACTAAAAGTTACAAAAGAACTTCCAACTAAACTATTATTATCATTACAATAAACAGTCCAAGTATTTGAACCAGTTACACTTGTAAGACTACTAAAATTAACACCTGCAGAAACATTACTTGAATTGGTAGCCCCATTATCAGTACTGTACCAACACTTATCTAAGATTTGTGTCAACGGATCAATACTAACAGTATAATTTAATTCACTAACGTCAGTAACATAATTAGTACTTGAAACAGGATAAGTTAAACTAACGGAAGGATCTGAAATGCCCACTGAATAATTTACAATAGTAACATTCCAATGAGTTGTTTCATCACTGATAGACATATCTGAAGTCCTGTTTGCATAAACAAAAAACTCATCGGTATTATTTGTATCCCCAGTAGCATTAATTGTCCAAGTGATTGTTCCCGAACCACCTTTATTTAAAGTTACATTGGAAGGATTTGAAGTTATTGTAAAGTTATAAGCTGAAGAATTACTAGTGTTTAACGTAACATTAACTTCCCCACAATCATTATTTGTACAACTAACAGATGTAGAAACAGTAAAAGTTTTATTTGCAGTTACATTAACTCCTTCGCTAATAGCAGCTGCACTTGGAGTTATCAAAGTTAATCCAACACTTGGAATTGAACTGTTAAAAGTCACAATATCAGAACCAAAATTTCCAGAAGTATCATTACAATAAACGGTCCAAGTATTATTACCATCAGAACTACTTAATCCGGTGAAATTAGTTCCTGCAATTGAATTTGTAGAATTAGTTAATCCACTGTCTACAGAATACCAGCAGCTACCACTACTATCTAAATCAGTATAAGTATAATTTAGTTCAGTTATGTTAAGATCATAAACAGTTGCAGTTGGATATAAAATTGAAACTATAGGATCAACATTGTCAATAATGGTAATATTAAAATGAGTTGTTTCGTTTGCAACACTAGAATCATTAGTTTGATTAGCATAAACAAAAAATTCATGAACTGAACTTGCTTCACCAGTAGCATTAACCCACCAAGTAATTATTTCTGATTCTCCGGAATTTAAAGAAACATTATAAGGATTAGTTCCGTTTGTATAAAAGTGGTCAGCTGAAGTGTCATTTGTTATTAACCCCGATTTTGCAGTAGCAGTATAAGTAATGGTAACATAACCATCTTCAGTATTAAATGACGCAGTATTATTTTGATTAGTTCCATTATTGGCAGAACCACCACCTCCACCATATCCTAAATCAATTGCAGAAGTTGAAGGATATATTGTTGCTGCCGCATAAGAATATGTTGCTCCTTGTCCTCCAGAATAACCGCCGCCGCCGCCACCTCTTACCAAGACATTAGAGCAACCAGCACCTCCTCCACCAAAACCACCATTACCACCGAAATATGTACAAGAACTAGTACCTCCCACTCCACCATTTAAAAAAGAGTCTCCTCCAGTAGTACTGGATCCATCTTGTCCGTCGCCACTATATCCACCACCACCAGATCCTTGTCCATTAGTCTGACCATCATCTCCGCCGCCGCCATTAATACCACCACCACCTTGGTAAGTACTGCTTCCACTAGATTCTGTATTTCCCGGATCACCATTTGGATTGTCTGGAAAACTACCACCATCATAATCAGCATTTCCACCGCCGCCACCAGCAGCAATAATGTGGATTGAATTATTGGAATCAACTACAAAAGTTCCACCGCCACCACCACCACTATTAGAACTTCCACCAGAACCACTTCCTAGCGTTCCTCTTTGTCCAACCATGATTTTTATAACCTCTCCTTCAGTTAATTCAAAATCACCAACCATTCTAGTACCATTTCCACCACCTGCACCGCCTCCTTTCGCTCCTACTGCTTCGATGGTATATGTTCCAGTTGACGGAACCGTCCAATTTTGAATCCCCGTTCCCAAAGTTACACTCCCAGCCAAAGTGGTTCCTGTATAACTAGTATCACAATCATCTTGTGAAGGGCCCGTTTTTCCAGTTATTCCACAACTTGTAAAATTATAAATAGTGCCACTAGCAGGATCTAAACTAACATTAACTTCACCACAATTGCCCCCAGAACAAGTAACGTTAACAGTTACATTAAAAAATTCATGTTGTGAAACATTAATATCTGTTGTAGGATAAATCCAATCTAATAATAAAGAAGAATCAGCCAGGGCTATAATCTCCTCCATCATTCCAATCATTGTTTCATTTACAAAAGTATCATTTTCAGTTAAATTAATGTTTGTCCCATGAGTTTCATTTACTACTTCCTCTGTATCATTAATTGGTTCAATAATAGTTTCAATTACATCCTCAGTTTCATTTTCTTCAGTTACTGGAAGCATGATTAGTAATTCTTCAGTTTGATTTGATTCGTTTACTACTTCCTCTGTTTCATTAATAGGTTCTATTGTAGTTTCAATTATCTCATCAACAACTTCACCAACGGTTTCATCTATTATTTCTTCAGAATCATTAATATGTTCAACAATTTCTTCCTCAATAACTTCTTCAATTTCTTTTTCTTCTGTAACAGGAAGCGCGATCAAGAATTCTTCAGGAGGATTGTTATTTTCCACAATGGAATTATTTGTTACATTTTCCACTTGAGTGGCGTTATCTAATCCAGTCATGTTAGTCAAGTTTTCGTCAACAATTATTTCAATCAACTCATCAGATTCATTGACAATAGAATTGTTAATCTCATCAACAGGTAACGTAAGAACAAAATCAATTATTTCAGTTTCATTAACAACGCTTTCAGTAAAATTATTTTCAGTAGAATTGGTTTCATTAATTCCAGGAACACCAACAGCCGCTCCAGTTAATAGGTTATTATTTGAGGATGGATTGTTAAATAATAAGAGTACACTAAATACAATTAAGAAAGTTACAATTAAACCTATTTCTTTTTTACGTTTCATTTTCCTTTCCAATAGTGTAACTTGGCTTTACCAACTGGCCGAATTCTTATTTTCCCCTCCCCTTTCAGTTCTGCTAATATTACAGGAACAGTATTTCTAGAAATTTTTAGAGCTTTAGCTAATTCTATAATTGTAAAACCATCTGTATCTTTCTTTAGAATTTCTACTACCAACTCTTTTTTTGTTTTACCCATAGTGCATTAACGCTTAACGATATCGTTATGCATTAACGCATTAGAGTTTATAAGATTATCGTTTTTATATTAAAAATTAAAAGAAATTAAGAGACTTAATGTTTCATTCGTTCTATTGCTTTCTTGATCTCATCATCGCTATTAACAGGCTGTTTCTCAGAAGAATCAGTTTTAACAACTGCTGGCTGAACAACAACTTCTTCTTTTTGTTCAACATTTTCTTCTTGATATTTAATTTTCCAAGTCTGATCTTTGATTTTTGATTGAATAGAATTCAAATCATAGTCTGGCTGTTTAGGTTGCCAAAGAAGTTTACTATTCATTTCATCTTCTGCAGTTCTAGGAAGTATATGGATCACTAATTTTCCATCTTGATTGTCGTCACTCTCTCCTGATTTTAAAATTATATTTGTGCCGTGTGCACCAAGACCTTCAAAAACTAAAGTTGCAGCAAGGGAAGCAGTAGAAAATAAATGAAAAGATTCTTCTGCAGATAATTTTTCAACATACTTCTCTTCAACTTTACTATAAATTTCAATATGCCCCGCAACAGCACCTTTTTCAGGAAGAACACAAAGTACTTGTTCATCCTCATAAATTAATTGATTATTTTCAGCTATAGGTTTAAGAAATTCTGGAACAACACCAATGCCAGTATGCCAACTCATTGGATTACGTTTAAAATGATTAGCCATCATGATTGGAAAATTATGTTGTAAAGTTTTTAATTTCTCTTCATCCAAACTATGTTTCATCTCAAACAAATAATTGAAAAATTTATCACCATTCTCTCTAGGAAAAATATGTACTAAAAAGTGAGGGAAATATTGGCCAGCAGCGTTACCTGCAGCAATGAACATGTTCACGCCAGTACGAACCATCCCTTTTTTAACCGCCCCTAATAGTTGTGGCATGATTGCAAAAAAATGTTTAAAATCTTCAGGTGGAATGTAAGGGGTAATAGGATAGTGTTCTTTTAACGTAAAAACTGTATGCCCTTTAATAATAGGATAAACATCTAAGATGGCTAAAGTAATATCATCCTCAAAAACAGTTTTTCCCTCTTTTTCTTTAGAAACTATTTGACAATAAATACAACTTTTCTTTTGTTCAGCCAATTGCGCTTTTATTTCAGGTGAAAGATTCATTTTTAGTAAACCAAATAATAAATAAAAAAAGAAAACTATTTCTTTTTACTTTTCTCAACCAGCTTTGCTAACTTCAGCTTCTTAATTAGCTCTTTATATCGGTTTCGAATAGTTACTTCAGTTACGCCAGCAACATCTGCAACTTCTCGCTGTGTTCTCTTTTCACCATGAATCAAACTAGCAACATAAAGTGCAGCAGCAGCAATACCAGTAGGACCTCTACCAGAAGTCAATTCAATATCACGCGCCATTTCTAAGATTTCTACAGATTTAGATTGAGTTTCTGCGCTTAACTTTAATGCAGAAGCGAACCGAGCAATATAATCTGCAGGATTACTAGGCTTAATGCTAATCTCAAGCTCTCTAGTTACAAAACGGTAAGTTCGACCGATTTCTTTCTTTTCAATCCCAGAAGCTTCACTCATCTCATCTAATGTTCGAGGAACTTCATGCCTTCGACAAGCAGCATACAAAGCACCAGCAACCACTGATTCCATACTTCTACCCCTAACAAGGCCTTTCTGAACAGCTAATCTATATATACGTGCAGCTTCTTCTTCTACGGATTTTGGTAATTTTAAGAATGAACTTACTCTTTTAAGTTCAGCTAAAGCAACTTTTAAGTTACGTTCAATAGCTGTACTAATCCGGATGTTCCACTTTCTTAACCGGAAAAATTTGTCCCTTTCTCGATCAGAACTTAATTTATAAAAATCAGCAGTAGTCCCAACTTCAGTTCCAAGACCTTCATCAAACTGAGTTTGTGAACTTGGAGCGCCAGTCCTTCTTTTACTTACACTATCATCTTCAAATTCTCTCCATTCTTGAGAAAAATCGACCATTCGGTCTTCAATAACTAATCCACAATCACGGCAGATTGTTTCACCTTTATCATTATCGTGATAAATGTTTCTACTTGCACATTCTGGACATTCTTTAAGTTGTTTTCGAATCATTTTTTTTCACCTTTATTAGAACTATCACCTTTGAGTTAAACGTTAACTTTAAATACTATTTCGCGCGACAGTATATAAACCTTTCGTTATTTTTATGGAGAATAGAAAGCTTTATATATTAAAAAATATTACTTTTAGTTTATGCAAAAAAGAGGACAGCTTGGATTAATTGAATTTCAATATTTTTCAGTAGGTTTTCTTATTGGATTATTTGGCGGTTTTGTTCTAGTTTTTTTAGGAACAAAAAAAATAATTCCATTTAAAATACCTTTAGTTTGTGGTTCAACATTATTTATGAATAAAAAAGGACAGCTAGGACCAATTGAAGCTAAATTTTTCTTGATTGGATTTTTCATAGGCATTATTATAAGTTTAGTATTAGTATTTTTAGGCACTGCAAATATTTTACCATTCAATATCCCATTTGTCTGCCCAGTTCCAAAAGCTTAAGTAAAATTATTCTTATTTGTTCTTGTTTATATATCTGCAAGAATAGAAAACGTTATAACTGGTTCTGATTTTATTTTCTCTTAAGTTCGATTAAATTAAGTTTAAAAAAATGAGGTAAATGAGAATGGATGTAGAAAGAATTCAAAAAATTAACAATCTGGCAGTTGATTTGGTAAAACAAGGTTTAGCTAATGATCGAGAAGAAGCTATCGCTCAAGCTGAAAAAATTTTCAAAGAAAGAGATTCTGGTTACAGCTCAATAAGAGAAACTACCGAAGAGATCCATCAGGAAACAAAAAAAGAAGAAGTTAAAAATAATGCTCCAGAAACATTATCCCAAGATAAAATTAAAGATATTTTGGAACAAAATACTAAATACTTGATTAGTAGGTTAAAGGAATTTGAAAGTAAAATAGCAACTATGGAGAATGAAATATCAATTATAAAAACGAAAGCTGCTTACCAAACAACAGTAAGAGAAGTTGTAAAAAGTCCAGAACAAAAAAGCACTTCAGCAGAACCACCAAAACAACAAGAAAAACCAAAAGAAAGTCATCCACGTTCTGGAAATTACAATGAAGATGACGTTTCTATTGAAAAATTCTTCTATACTGGGAACAAATAAAAGTTCTCTTTTTTCTTCTTAAATTAAGCGAAGTATATACTGCAGTATATAAATCTTTAAAAAAGTTTAACTACTCTAGAATAGAAACCAGGGGGTTTGTAAAATGAGAACAAAAATATTATTAGTATTATTTACCTTATTCTTGCTAGTTAGCTTTGCTCAGGCAGAAATTACAATTGAAGAAAATGACCTTAATATTCCAGTAAATTATGGTAATTTAATAGATGATGAAAATTTAGATTTATTCACTGGACATCAAATTACATTAACAAATAATGGAGACATAGCTGAAATTCTAACTTTAGAAATTATAGATTTAAATAGCAATTATGATGATTTTGTGCTAAGTCAAACTAGCTTAACATTAAATCCAAACGAAAGTAAAACCGTTAGTCTTAGTGGTAAAACCCCTGTTAGTACAGATCAAGGCAAACAAGAAGGCGTTGCTAAACTTAAAGTAACTTCAGCAGCTCTTGATCAAAATTTTAACTTAAACACTGAAGTAGAGTCAATGATTAAAATCAACAAAATGTATGTTCATTTAGATGGAAGCCAAGAAGAAAGTGTTAATGGTGACGGTGAAAATGTTGAAGCTTTACCGGGAGATGAAGTAGAATTTAGGTTTAGATTAGAAAACTTATTTCATGAAGATTATGATCATGGTGATATTGAAGGAACAATAACTGTTGTTATGGATGATTCTGACTTTGGCGATGATATTGATGAAGAAGAAGATTTCCAACTTGATGCTGATGAAAGGATTACTGATGATGATGATGAAATAGTAATTAGTTTTAACATCCCTGAAGACGCTGATGATAGTAATTATGATTTCATAATTACTCTTGAAGCAGAAGATGAAAACGAAGCAAAGTATGAAATTGATTGGGAATTTACGATTAAAGTTGAAAGGGAAAGAGATGATTTAAGATTTGAAAAGCTTACAATCTCACCAGAACAAATTGACTGTACTCGTAATATCCAAGTTTCTACAGAAGTTATGAATTATGGTAAAGATAAACAAAAATATGCCCTATTAACAATAACTAACTTTGAGTTAGGGATTGATGAAAAACATGACTTTGACATTAAAAGTGGTAGTTCTTCAGATAATAAAGAAATTTTCCAATTTAGTAAAGAAATTGACGAAAAAATTAAAGCAGGAACTTATGTGTTGGAAGGATTCCTTTACTATGATTACAATGAATTTAGTCATTCAATTAAAACAGATTTAATTGTGAAAGATTGCGTAATTGAAGAAGAGGAAGAAGAAACTGAGGAAGGGACAACAACTGTAATCACAAGTACGCTTGACTTGGAAAATAAAGGTCCAACTACTACCACTACTAGTGATACAACAGACACTAACAGTCAACTTTCTTCAGGAGCAATTGTTGATACAGTTGAAGATTCATACAATCAAGAGGATATTATTATTGCTGCTTTAATTGTAATCATAGTTTTGATGTTAGCAATGATTATTATTTTTGCGATAGTACTATTAAAATAAATCGATCAAATAAGGGGTAGATGTTTTAACACAAATAAAGATTGAAAAAAATATTAATGAGGTAAATAAAAATGAAATTAACAAAATCCCTTATGGCTATTTTAGTGATTATAGCTCTATTGATCACCGCAAGTTCTGCTTTTGGTGAAGTATATATTAACGAATTTGTATCCAATCCTGTTGATGGAGAAAGTGAATGGATTGAACTTTACAGTGATACTGGCGAAGCTAGTTTACTTGACTGGACCATTGAAGATAACACAGAAACATTTACTTTTCCAGACAAAGCAATCCCCGCAGATGGACATCTAGTTCTAGTTTATGAATGGCAAAGTGAAGACGTTATGCCAGACAATTATGTTGTTTATGGTGGAGATGCTGCAAATTTAATTTTAGCTGAAACTGATAGTCTAGAATTATTTGATGCCGAGTTAGTTCCAGTATTACGAGATTCTATTTCTTATGGTGGTATTGGAGAAATTGAATCTTCTGAAGCAGGAGAAACTCTTGCTAGAATTCATGATGGAATCGAGATTAGTGGAACTTTAGATGATGGTTGGATTATTTCTGATCAACCTACACAAGGAAAATTAAATAACAGAATGCCTATGTTATTACAAGAACTTCCAGCAATCACTTTTCAAGAAGGTGCTGATGAAGGCACAAGTGTTAGTTTAGTTTTATCTGAATACTTTTCTGAAGAACCAGATAACCCAGAAATAGAAACAATCACTTACGGATGTAATTTTGAAGATCCCGTAACTTGTAGTGAAGAAGATGGAATTTTAACAATCACTCTTAACGAATTAGGTCCAGACGAAAATATTGAAAATTATAATCCTACACTTACTTTAACTGTAGATGACACTTATGCCCAAGAAGACTTCCCAATAGAAATTACTATTGAAAGTGCAATTGCAATTGATGAAAGTTCAGTTGCAGTAGTAATTGGAGATAATACTAAAGAAGAAAACATTTCTGAAGTAATTAACGTTTCTTCTGGACAAGATGTTAAAGTAGATTTTAAGTATACTAATAATATAGATGGAGTAATTGGTTATGTTATTGTAGATGCTGTTGCTAGTAATCCTGATGATTTTGTGGATTATGGCTTACCTTACGAAAACGATGATTGGGCTTTACTTCCAGGATTAATGACTGGTTCCGATAGTTTTGAATTTACTGTACCGTACAAAGTTGAAGATTCATTTACTTTAACTATTACTGTTGAAGATGAAGATGAAGAAGGTAACAAATACTTTGACGAAATAGTTCTTGACTTTGATGTTCAAAAGAAAGGACAAGACATCATGCTTGAGAATGCAGAATTAGTTGACAGCGATTTAACGTGTACTAGAATTACGACATTAACAGTTGATGCGTCTAATGTTGGACAGTATCCGGTAATACCAGAATTAAGAGTATTCAATCAGGAACCAACTGGGTATGCTATAAACGCAAATGAAATTCAATTTGATTTTGATGTTGAACCAACTTTTGAATACACTCATTTTGGTGCTGAAATCCTTAAAGATGGCGAAGCAGAATTATCATTCGACGTTAACCTTACTGAAGTTGCAAAAGGTGAAGAACAAACACTTTACATTTATGCTGTAAGTCCTTTTTTCTATGACGCTGATACTGACATGAATTTTTATGCTGCAGATCTTGAAACTGTTAAATTTAATGTTAGTGATTGTTTGAATTTAACTGACTTAGAAGACCATGCTCAAAGTTATCGGGCTGAAGAAGTAGGTATTGTTTTATCATACGAATCTTTTATGATTGAAGACCAAGAAGGATATAGTTTTTCATTTGATGTAGTTAATCAAACTAACGAAGATTTATTCTCTTGTGGAAAAAGTGAAGATAATGAAGATGTCTGTGATATCAATAAAGATAATGATTGGGGAACTTCAGAAATAACTGTAGAAATTAGTGAAAGCAATACTGGTTCTGTTATTGAAGAAAGTTTTACTGTAGAAGTATTACCTACTTTAGAAGTTGAAGAAGTAACTATCAAGAATAACTTAGGTGATGAAGTTAGTGAAGAAGGTAGCACTTTAGAAATCAGTCCAATGGGAGCTTTAACTGCAGATTTTAAGATCAACAACTACATGCCTGAAAAGTTTCATGGGTTAACTGCAGAATTTGTTGGTAATGAAGCATTCAATTTTGCTGAGAATAAAAAGTCTATAACTGTGTTAGAAGGAGAAGATGAAACTGCAATCCTTACTTTAAACGCAGAAATACCTTACAACATTGCTGAAAATACTTATGACTTACATTTGAAAGTTAGTGGTAAGTATACTGCAGACGATGAAGTTAAAGATGACGTTTTCGCATTTAACTTAGATGTAAAACCGGGTTCAGATGGTGTAGAAATATCTGAACTAAGTTGGGTAGATCTAGAAACAAATGAAACATACTGTAACCAACAACCAACTTTAAGTGTTAACATGAAAAACGGTGGTAAATTTGATGAAGAAGATGTTAACTTTGTAGTTAAAGATGAAGATGGCACAGTATTATACGATTGGTATGCAAAAAATGATGAAACTTACTTAACAATTGCTGCAGGAGATTTAATTCATCCTACACCTGAAATAAAAATTAATACTAAAGAGTTAAGTGTAGGATTACACACTTTAACTGTTGAAGTAACTTACAATACAGGTACAGATTCAGCAACTCCAAAAACGATTGATTTTACTAAGAACGATTGTATTGGCGTAGCTCAAGATGCACTTACTATTACAGAAGACGATTTACAAGGTTTAAGTCTTGATCTTAACGAATATTTAGTTAAAGAAAAAGGTGATGTAGTTGAGTATGAATTTACTAACATCCCTGGCTCTAACCCAGATGTGATAACTTGTAAAGGAATGGTAACTGGTAAAATGTCTTGTGGTAAACCAAAAGATGTTAATCAGCAACTTAACCAAGGTCAATCAAACGTTACAAATCTTAATGTAACTGTTTATGGTGCTGATGATACTGCTAACAAGATTGTATTACCAATAACTATAACTGGTGTAAATGACCCAGCTGAAATCATTAAAAGTAAGTTTGAATTTGTTGAAAATAGTTTCTATGAAATTGCTCTTGCTGATGTTGTTAGTGACATTGATAACGAATTAACAATGTTAATATTTAGTGAAGATTCAGAAAATATCAAAAGTATAGAAACAACTATTGATGGGATGTTAAAAATTGTTCCTGAAGATAAAGATTGGAATACTAAAGAATTACCTAACCAGTTAGAAATTTTCAATTTAACTGTTAACGATGGAGTTAACGAAACTGTTAAAGAAGTACAGTTAATAGCTAGAAATGATAAAGCAGATTCAGCTAAAATTTCTGAGCAATATCCTACTGAAAGTCCAGTAAACAGTTTAGATAACAAAAATTTTGTGATGAACGTTACTGTTGACAATCCTGACGGGATGGAAGTAGTAGTTAAATGGTTTGTTGACGAAGTTAAGAAAGCTGGCTTTGGCGAAGATTCAATACAATACATCTTTAACCAAGCAGAAGCTAAAGAGTATACAGTTAAAGCAAGTTTAGTTAATCTTGAAGATGATAGTGAACTTGATTCAGTATCTTGGAAAGTTAAAGTAAATGATCAGCCACTTACAGGAGGATTAACTACTAACGTGGGTACAGACTTGACTGATAATGAACTGGCTTCATTCCCAGGATTAACTTTAGAAAATGGTTACGGAAAAATCACTTTTAATGATGATTTAGATTTAAGAGATATTGTTGATTTTAGTGAAATTGTAAGCATTACCGCAAATGGTGTTGGCGTTGATACTGAGAAAGCACCAGGATTCGACGTACCTGCAGTGATAACTATTAAAGGTTTGGCTCAAGGTAAAACTATGGTTTACAAATATCTTGGATTTGGTGAAGAGTTAGGTACTAAAGAACTTTGTACAGATTGCACAAAAATATCTCACTCGGACAATAATTACATCTTTGAAGTGACTGGTTTTTCAACTTACGTTGTTGTTAACGAAAAAGCTGCAGTTTTAGAAGTTTCAGAAATTTTGTTTAGTGATGTAGAAAGAACAGAGATTGTAGAAACAACTTTCACAATAAAAAATCTTGGTACCATTGATGCAATTACTAACTTAGCTTTTGATACTGGTAATGTTGATGCAGATTACAGTTTAACTGTGTTAGAAGCACCAACAACCATTCCAGCTTTAGAAGAAAGAACAGTAAAATTACAATTAACTGTTCCTGATAACGAAGATGCCGGTGAACATAGTATTGGACAATTAAAAATGACTAGTAATGAAGATAACGAAACTGCTAGTGTGAAAATCAGTCCAAAGAACTATCTTAAAATTGAAAGTATTGAAATCAATGGTAAAAGTTCAGGAGATTTTGTAATTGACGAAATTAACGAAATTACTGTTAATGTAGAAAACAATTATGACCAAGACATGGATGAAGTTGTTGTGGAAGTAACTATTCTTGACGTTGATGGTGAAGATCTTGAAGAAGAATCTGATGAAGATGATATCAATGATGGGAATGACCAAGAGTTTACTGTAGAGTTTGATCTTGAAGGCGAACAACTTGACCAAGAGAGATATACAATCGAAGTTAAAGTTATTGGTGAAGCTGACGATGGTAGTGAACATGAAATTGTTGAAACTAAAGAAGTTGATTTAGACTTAGAGAAGTATCAAGTTGTAATCAAAAAAGCTACTTTATCAAGTACAAGTTTACAATGTTTAGACCAAACTAATTTGAAAGTTACTGTTGAAAATCTTGGTAAGAAGAAAGCTAAAGATGTAGAAATTCAAGTAAGCAGTACTAACGGATTGAGTTTAAGTGAAACTGATATTACTTTAGACGACCTTTTTGATGATGATAATGATAAAACAGAATCATTCATGTTAGACTTTAGTGGAGCCGAAGCTGGAACATATCCGATAACTGTTGAAGCTTTTAGAGACGGAGATTTAGAAGACTCTACTGACTTAAGTTTAGAAATCAAAGAGTGTTTAACCACACAAACTGCAACACAGACACAAGTTCAGCAAGCTAACCAGGATTTAGTAGCACAACTACAAGCACAACTACAAGCACAGTTAGCAGCACAGCAAGGAAACGATGACCAAAGTGAAGTAACTAGTTCATTTACAGATACTGGCATGTATACAACTTTGCTTGGAATTTTAGTAGTGTTACTGTTTTTTGCAGTAGTTTTAGCTGTCGCAGTGATGGTTAAGAGAAGTAATAAGAAATAGATTTTTTCTTATTTTATTTATTTTTTTATTTTCTTTTATTTTAATTTGTTTAATTAGTGAATAATAGTAAAAAATGGTAAAAAAAATACGAATGTTACTTTGTGATTTGGATGGCACGTTGATCCAATATCCTGGTAGTAAATTTCAATCTACTTGGGATGCAGTAGGTGTTGCTGCAGAAGTGGAAAAAGAGTTTGAAGATAATTTGGAAAAATTCTATAGAAACTCAGAGTTATGGAATATCTGGGCAAAGGAAGATGCAAAATTACTTCAAGGAAAAGATTTTGCAAAGATTAAACAGAAAGTTTTAGAATCAATTAATTATTCTCTTGGAGTAGAAGAACTTTTTGCAACCTTATCCAACAAGTATCAAAAGGGGATCCTATCTAATGGATTAGGTTTTGTTGCTGATGAACTATGTAAACAGTTTAATTTAAATTTTTATATGGCTGATGAACTTATAGTCGAAGATAACATTTTCACGGGCGAGGTTGTTGCTGGAATGCCTAACAGAGACAAAAAGAAAGGATTAGAATTAATTTGTAATCGGTATCAAGTAGAACCGCAACAAATCTGTTATGTTGGTGACCATGATAATGATCTTGTTGTTTTTGAAGAGGTTGGAAAAGCAGTTGCTTTCAATCCCAAAACCAATAAAGTTAGAGAAAAAGCACAATATGTTATTTCTGATTTCAGAGAAGTATTAAAAATTATTTAATAGAATATGATTTAATTGATTTCTAACTGAAAGTTTTAAATACTAATTCCTAAAATGATATTCTATGCGAAACATCAAGAAAATATTAATTGAACAAAGTACGGGTAAGAAACATTTTGTTAAAGACTTAGAAGATAATTTCCATACTTCATTAGGAGTGATTTCTAAGAAAGATTTAAAATCTAAAAATCATATGATTAAATCAGATAAAAACAAAACTTTTTTTCTTATTGAACCAACATTTCCCGATTTGTGGGAATCTTTACAAAGAGGACCACAGATGATTATCCAGAAAGATGTTGGCATGATTATAGCTAAAACTGGGATTAATAAAAATAGTAAAGTTGTTGATGCAGGAGCAGGAAGTGGAAGTTTATGTTTATCTTTAGCAAATGTTTGTAAAGAAATTACTACTTATGAAACTAACCCGGAACATTATAGTATCGTGGCAAAAAATATTAAATTGTTTGGATTTAAGAACATTGAACTTAAACAAGCAGATATTTACAAAGGAATTAAAGAAAAAGATATTGATGTAATAACATTGGATTTACCTGAACCTTGGCGAGTAACAGAACAAGCAGAAGAAACTTTAAAATCTGGCGGTTTCTTAGTAGTTTATCTTCCTAACTTGGGCCAAGTAAAAATGTTTATTGACTCAACTAAAAGAACAAAAATAAAAGTTTTAGAAACATTAGAATTATTGGAAAGAAAATGGAAAATTGAAGATAAAATTATGCGACCAGAATTTCAAATGTTAGGCCATACCGGATTTTTAACATTTTGTCGAAAGTTATAATGATCATAATTATGATTAATATAAATTAATGGGTTAACATAAATAATTAAAATTATCGAGGTGATCAATAATGATTAAAATTAAAAAATTAAGTGAAGATGCGACAATTCCAAAATATGCTCAACCAGGAGATGCAGGAATGGACTTTTATTCTAATGAAGAAATCACTATTTTGCCAAACGAAAGGAAACTAATCAGTACCGGAATTGCTATGGCTATTCCTCACGGTTATGTGGGCTTAATCTGGGACAAGTCAGGGATTGCAACTAAACATGGAATAAAAACCATGGCGGGAGTAGTTGACTCTGGTTACCGGGGAGAAATAAGAATTCTTGTTCACAACCTTTCTAATCAAGATTATACAATAGAAAAAAGTACAAAAGTTGCCCAAATGCTAATCCAACCAGTTGAACAAAAAGAAATTAGTGAAGTAACAGAACTTAATCAAACAGAACGAGGTTCTGGAGGGTTTGGTAGTACCGGAAGACATTAACTTCTTTATTAATTTATTAACTCATCCATTTCTTTAATTGTTTTCCTCTCCAGTAAACTACTCCAGAGTAGTCCAATCTTTTTAAAAGTAAGAAGATTATTTCAATAATTATCGATGGGAAAAGAAAGTACATATATATATAAGATAGAACATTTTTCAAAAATATTTGGCCATAAATTTATTCTTAATGATCTTAGTTTTAATATTAATCAAGGAGAAATATTTGGGATCATTGGTTCTTCAGGTTGTGGAAAAACAACATTACTTACGGCTTTAGTGGGGTTTATTATTGCAGAAAAGGGGGACATTAAATTTAGAAATGCTAAAGTTCTTAATGAAGAAGATAAAAAATCGTTCAGATCTATTTACAAGTTAGGTCACGAAATGAAAAAATCTTACGGTTTTGCCCCTCAAACCCCTAGTTTTTACCAAAATCTAACAATAAAAGAAAATATTAATTATTTTGGTTCACTTTACGGTCTTTCAAGAAGGTCAATAAAATCAAATACGGAATATTTACTAAACCTTCTTGGACTTACTCAATCTCAACATGTAATTGCTAAAAAACTTTCGGGAGGAATGCAAAGACGTTTAGATATCGCTTGTGCTTTGATCCATGATCCAAAAGTACTGATATTAGATGAACCAACCGCAGATCTTGATGCAATTAATGCTAAAAAAATCTGGAACCTGCTTAAAATAATTAACCAAAGAGGTACCACAATAATTATTGCTAGTCACCATATTGCTTATTTAGATAACTTTTGTGATCGAGTTTTGATCTTAAAAGATGGCCATATTGCGGCTATTGGAATGCCTGATGAAATTAAAACTAAAAATGCTCCGGAAGAAAAAATATTTTTTAAATCTACTCCTGGTAAATATGAAAAAATCATTAAAGAACTTGCAAAAAAAGTTAAAACCAAATTAGATTATGAAATTAAAAACCAGGCCTTGATTATCCATTCCCATAAACCAACAGTGATTACACATGAATTATTACAGATATCGGAAAAGTTTAGAGAACAAATAAAAGATTTAGAGGTTACTAAACCAACTTTAGATCGAGCTTTTATTATGATCCATAAAGAAGAACAGATAGAGGAAGAAAATTTTATTAAAGGAAAAGAAGAAGAAGAAGAACCAGAAAAAAAGGAAAAGAAGAATGAAAAAAAAATTCAAAGAAGAAAAGTAAAGAAAAATAAAAAAGAAGTAAGGGAAGTAAGAGAAAAAAAGAAACAAAGAAAAAAAACATCATCTTCAAATCAATTAAGTCAAGAACAAATTGAAATAATCGATCAAAAAATCAAAGAAACAAAGAAAAAATATAACCTAAAATGAAACTATTAACAATAATTTTCAAGAACTTTAAGATTTTATTTAGATCTAAAACTTCTGCATTCGTTGTGTTATTAGGGCCATTATTAATTATTGCCCTAATCAGCCTTGCTCTTTCAAATACTGAAGAGTTTCAGATTAATGTGGGCATTATTGCTCAAGATAATGAAGGTATGACTCAACAGTTCATTTCACATTTAGAATCAGGAAATTATAAATTAATTAATTATTCTACCATTGATGAATGTACAGAAGAGATAAGATTACAAACAACCCATCTTTGTATTAGTTTCCCGGAAAATTTTAAAATTGATAATAGTGATGAGATTAAGGAGGTACAATTTTATGCAGACAAAACAAGAATTAATTTGGTAGAATCCATTGTGTCCTCTGTTAAGTCTACAATTACTGTTAAATCCGACGAAATTAGTTTAGGATTCACAGAAAATATTTTAGAAACAATAAATGTAACTTCAAATGAAGTTGCTAAACAAAAATTAATTTTAGAAGAGATTAAAGAAAAAGCCAGTGGATCTGAAAAAAATATTGAAAAAATAAAATCTAATAGTGAAGAAATAAGTAAGAATTTAGAAAGTTCTAAAAATGAACTTAAGAATGTTAACTCGCATAATGATGAAATTGAATCTTCAATGAATAACTTAAAAACTAAAACTGAAACGTTGTTAACCGATTTAGATAAGCTTTTAGATACACTTGAAGATTCGGGAACTGCCTCATCAAGTACTAGTAAAGTTAGGACAGATTATAACGCAGTTAATGACATTTTAGAAACAGAAACGAATGATATTAAAGAAGGAAATGACGCATTAAAAAATATTGTTGATAATGTAGATGAAACTATTAATTCTGCAAGCAATTATGACATTAAAACTTTCGCTAATAATGCCAATACCGAAATGAGTGTTATCTCTGAAAAAATTATAGAGATAGAAAATAAAATAAAAACCATTGAAAACAAAATTTCTTTACTTGAAGTGACTTCAGCAGAAAACATAATTAACCCATTTTCAATAAAAGTCAATTCTATAGCTTCAACTTCTGAAAGATCAACATTTATGTTCCCATACTTTGTAACTTTAATAATTCTTTTTGTAGGCATAATGCTTTCAAGCACATTAATAGTAATGGAGAAACAGTCCCGGGCATTCTTTAGAACATTTACAACGCCAACAAGAGAAGTTTATCATATTATTGCCAATATTATTACTAATATGATAGTGATTTTATTACAGCTGGGATTAATTGTCATTGGAGCAATTTATTATCTTAAAATACCTGCTTTAAACAATTATCCCGTAACTTTAGTAATACTCATTTTAAGTTTATTATTTTTCATTATGTTGGGAATATTACTGGGATATATTTTTAAAACACAAGAAGGAACAAACATTGGTTCTATTTCTATTGGGAGCATCTCCATTTTCTTATCAAACTTAATCTTACCAGTAGAATCATTCCCAGAAATTGTAAGAAAAATGTTAATGTTTAATCCGTTTATGCTCTGTTCAGAACTGTTTAAAAAATCAATGTTATTTAGTGCAAGTTTTAAAGTTCTGCAAAATCAATTAATTTTATTAGGAAGTTACTTAGTGGTAATAACCATATTAGTGATAATATTTTATATGATTTCACTAAACAAATTTTTAAGTGTTATTTCAAATAATAAAATTCTTAAAAGGACCCATTTTACAAATGACAATTGTTTACGATTACAAGATGGAACACTTCTAAAAAATAAAAATGATTTACTTCACGCATTAAAAGACATGCAAGAAGATGAATATATTCAGTTTGTCCATAACCACCATAATGAATTTGCATTATGGATAAAAGATTCTTTCAAAGACAAAAAACTTGCTAGGAAAATTAAAAAAGCTAAAATAAAAGATAAGATTATTGAAGTTTTAAAAGAAGACATCAAAGAAGAGATTGAAAAAAATAAAAAGGGATAAAACAAAAACCCTAATAACCACGCTATTATGCAATTAAATAACCACTATTCTTTTTAGCAAAATCCTTTGCCAAACCTAATTTAAATTCGTTTTCAGCATAAATGGTGTAAAGAACCATTCCTTTTTTCACTAGATTATGTACTTTATGATTGATATATAATCCTGAACCTTTGTCTTGTGGTGCACCAGCAATTCTAGCAATCTTAGAAATTATTTCGTTATTAATTTCTTTTACTCTACCAATTTTTTTAGATTTTACAACATACTGATAAGAACCAAGTTTAACTTTTTTCTGTTTACCTTGCATTTGAATGATTTCGTTCATCTTCTTTAAAGCTTTACCACTATCAAGAATTTCATGTGCCGCTTTTATGCCTTTACCTTTACGATATTTACCGGTCATTTCTAATAAAGCACCAGACATCATCAAAGCTTTATGTTTCAAATCTTGTGGTGCCAAAATATCATTTTTTAAGACCTGCATAACGTCCATCGCTTCCAAAAAGGGACCGATACCATTACCTATAGGTTGAGTCCCATCAGTAATAATTACTTTAACATTCATCCCTAATTTTCTACCAATCATTTCAAACATTTTTCTAAGATGTTTTGCTTGTTTCCAGTTTTTCGCTTTGACCTGTTTACCCATGGGAATATCTATTAAAACATGGTTAGCAGAAACAGAAAATTTTTTTGCCATCACTGACGCTAATAATTGCCCTTCTGCATCAATTGATAAAGGATGTTCAACTTCAATAATTTTATCATCTGCAGGAGCAAGATTCATTGAACCGCCATGAACTATACAGGCTTTAGCTTTCTTGACAATTTGTTTAATTTTCTTTTCAGGTAACTCAACTTTTGCTAAACATTCCATTGTATCTGCGGTCCCTGCAGGAGAAGTAATTGCTCTGCTGGAAGTTTTAGGTATAGTGAAACCCGCTGCGGCAATAATCGGAATCACAACCATAGTTGTTCTATTTCCAGGAACTCCACCAATACAGTGTTTATCCAAAGTAATTCCAGGAAAGTTTAATTTATATCCCGTTTTCACCATTGCCCGAGTCATATCAATAACTTCTTCATTATTCCAACCTTCAATAAATCCTGCGGCAACGAAATAAGTTTTTTCTATATCTGTCAATCGGTCATTAGTAATATCATCAATGATATGTAAAAGTTCGGTGTAAGATAATCTTTTTCCGTAAAGTTTACTCCTAATATGTTTTACAGATTCGGGTTTACCCGTAAATTGTAGTTCCACATTTTGATTTTTTTTTACTTCCAATTTGTCCAAAACTTCTTCAAAAAGTCCAATTTTTCCTTCGGGAACCGCTCGATTACTTTCAGAAATGTCTAAAATGCAAACCTGTTCTATTTTATTAGTTTTAACTAAAATCCGGTCACCAGAATGTAAATCTAATTTATGGGCATCTTTTTGATTAAGAATTACTACTAAAGTACCACCGGTAGCAATGTCCATATCTTTAACTTTAAATTTTATACGATGATTTTGCTTAGATTTCATACGCTAACCTCTTTTTATTAATATAAAGAAAGTTGGTTTTGTTTATATAGTTTTTTGTTTAAGTTTACCAAACGACTAAATTTAAATAGCAATAAGTATTTATTAACAAATAATGAGATCAATAAAAACGATGAAAATAAGAAATATTAAAAAAGAAGATAAAGAACAGATTTACTTATTAGCTAAAGAGGAAGATGAAATATTACAAAAATTTGCTTCTTTTCCCGTTTATGAGGTTAATTTTAATAAAAAAATGTTTGAAAAACTTTTTAATTCTTACTTTGAAAAAAATCATTTATTTATTGGGATTGAAATTGAAAAAAATATTATTGCCATTATTAGTGGCTATATTAAAAATGCACCCAACGGAAACGTAGGTTACATTGATAATATGTTTGTTTCAAATGAATATCGAGGACAAGGTTATTCAACAATATTAAGAGATGAATTTTTAAAATGGTTAAAAAAGAAAAAAATAGAATATTGTCAACTTGATGTTTTAGCAAAAAATCATCATGCCGTAGAAATATACCAAAAATGGAACTTTAAAATTGATGGTTTACAAATGACTAAAAAAATTTAAATTATAAAAAAAACAGAAGATAGAAAAATAAAAATAAATAAAAAAAGTTAAAAAAGAATGAAAAATCTAAGACCCAAGTGAACCTTGACTTAAACCCTTTCTTTCAACGATTTGTTTACGAACTTTGTCCTGTAATTCTCGAGGTAACATTTCGAAGCTCTGGTCAACAAGTGAAGAATTTCCACGACCACCAGTTGCACTTCTTAAATCGTTACTCCAACCAAACAATTCCGCTACTGGTAACTTTGCTTGAATTACGTTCATGTCACCTTCTTGTTGCATGTCTAACAATTGTCCCCTTTTCGAAGAAACAATCTTAGAAACTTCTCCAACATAATCGTTAGGTGCTTCAATCCTCGTAACTTGCAATGGTTCGTATAATAAAGGTCCACCTTGCATCATCGCTGCCCGGATACCTTCTCTAACTGCAGGATACACCTGTGCAGGACCTCTGTGAATTGCATCTTCGTGCAAAGTACAGTCCATTAAACTAACTTTAACATTTATGCAAGGTTCTTTTGCTAAAGGTCCAGCTTTCATAACATCTTCAAAAGTATCTAAAAGCATTTCCATAATCTCGTTGATATGGACAATACCACGAGTTTTATCAATAAATATATTTCCATTAAACTCACACTTAACATTACCAGCTAATTTAGTATCCCAACCACATTCGTCTCTTAAGAAACTGATAACTTCAGTATCTTTCTTCTTGAATCGACCATTAGGCATTTTCCTTTCCCTAATACCTGCCATAACGTCTTCTTCTAAAGGTTCAACTATAAAATAAAATTTGTTATGTTTATTTGGAGATTTACCTTCTACTTCAGGACTGGTTTTAGTGATTGCTTCCCTATAAACAACAATAGGCGGAGATGTTTTAACTTCAACACCTTTCTCTTTAATTATTCTATTTTCAATAACTTCAAGATGTAATTCTCCCATACCATGCATTAAGTGCTCACCGGTTTCTTCATTAATTTCAATTTTAATGGTTGGATCTTCTTTTTGTACCTGCCTTAAAACTTCAATCAATTTTGGTAAGTCGCTTGGCCTCTTAGCTTCAATTGCTTTAGTAACTACTGGATCAAAAATATGTTTTATTTCTTCAAAAGGATCTGTTGCTCCCCCCGTGGTAACAGTTTCTCCAGGGATACCTGCTCTTAAACCACCAACGCCAATAATGTTTCCTGCAGGGACGTTGTCAACAATTTCTCTCTTTGCCCCATTATAAACATAAACTTGCTGAATTCTTCCAGGAGATTTAGCCATATTTAACCAAACTTCATCACCTTTTTTCATGGTTCCACCAAATAATCTACCGGCTGCAATTTCTCCTGCTTGAGGATCAACAACAACTTTAGTAATCACAAAAAATAACCGGCCGTCAGGATTACATGCGATTAAGTCTTTACCGTCCTTACTTTCTAAGTCACCTTGCCACAATCTCGGAATCCTATATTCCTGTGCTTGTACGGGGTCTGGATGATGATTAACAACCATATCCAATACCACAGAATGAATTGGTGCTTTTTTTGCTAACTCTTTGGTTCTTTCTTTAATTTCTTCATCATTACCACTATAAGCATCAATAATTTCTTTAAAAGAAACGTTGTTTTGTTTCATGTAAGGTAAACTGATACCCCAATTATGGAATGCAGATCCAAAACCAACAGTACCTTTCTCAATATTTACTTGCCATTTCTCCTTATACTCTTCTGGAGCTACGTTTTTAATAATTCTATTAACTTCAGCAATTTGTTTAATAAACCGTTGCTGCATTTGTTCAGGAGTTAATTTTAACTCTTTAATTAATCGATCAACTTTGTTAATGAAAAGAACAGGCCTTACTCTTTCCTTTAAAGCTTGTCTTAAAACTGTTTCTGTTTGTGGCATTGCCCCTTCAGAAGCACAAATTAAAACGATAGCTCCATCAACTGCTCTCATTGCTCTAGTAACGTCACCACCAAAATCAACGTGACCAGGAGTATCAATCAAGTTAATTAAAAACTCTTTATCCCCTAAATTGTGAACCATAGAAACGGAAGCAGAATCAATTGTAATTCCTCTTTCCTGTTCGTCTTCGTGAAAATCTAAGTTTCTTGCTTTTCCTGCTAGTTCTTCACTCATCATTCCTGCACCAGCAAGTAAATTATCAGAAAAAGTAGTTTTCCCGTGATCAATATGAGCACAAACACCGATATTTCTAATATTAGAAGGCACTTTCATTAATCTAGTAACCTTGTCAACCATTTTTTCTGCCATTTTAATATATTCCTCCTAAAAAATTATTCAAAAACGTGCATCTCGTGCACTGTCCGATAACTATGTAATTCTTCTTCTTTAAACCATAACTTAATTTCTTTTTTTGCATCGTTAGAATTTGCGGAAGCGTGAACAACGTTCTTAATCCCAATCTTTTTCTTGTCAGCATGACCATAACTTACTTGGGCATAATCTCCCCGAATTGTTCCAGGTAACGCTGATTTAGGTTCAGTAGCACCACACATTTTTCTAACTAATGCAATTGCTTCTACTCCTTCCAAAACAATAGCAACAACTGGACCCATAATAATCATGTCTTCAAGGAAAGGATAAAAATCTTTATCAATATGTTCTGCATAATGTTTTTTTGCAAAATCTCTATCTGCCCAAAATTGTCTCATCCCAACAATTTTTAAGCCAACTTTTTCAAAACGACTTAATATTTCACCGCAAAGACCTCTTTGCACAGTATCTGGTTTAAGCAAAACTAAAGTTCTTTCAATCATTTTATCCACCTACTCATTTTTTAACATTTTTTTGATCTTTTTTTGTAGCTTTTCTGTAATCTTCTGTCCAACGAACCCGTAATGGTTTCCTTTTAAGTTGTAAAAGATTTTTTTCACATTTCCTGGAACAAAAATTAATCACTTTACCACTAGCATAAACAAAAATTTTTCCCGTACTTCTTTCAATTGAATTTCCGCAAAATGTACATTTAGGCATTTTATTTCCCTCCTGGAGATGTTTTTATTTTCTTCCGCCCCTTCTTCCGCCGCCTAGGCGTTGAGCTTCAATTTCAGTTTCTAAAAGCATTAATGTGTCACCAACTTTCACCGGTCCTTTGACATTTCTACGAAGAGATTTATTTTTATCCCTTCCGTCCAAAACTAAGCACATTACTTGAGTGATTTCCCCTCTACTACCTGCACGAACAACTATTTCTTTAACTTCTGCAGGAATTCCTGGAGTGAACCTAAGTTCTCCACTATCTTTAACAGCACCTTTTTTGGCACTTTTATCATACATTTTTTTTGCCATAGTTAGTCACCAGTTTATTCTTTAGGTTGAGATTCTACAGAGCCTACAGATCCTAAAGATTTTGTCAGTTCTTCAATTGCAGATTTAGCATCGCCACTTTTAGTAACAGCTACTGCAGCAGAAGAAACAGCCAGGCCTGCAGCCGCGCCAAGATCTTCTTTTTTTTGTATTTCTACACAAGGAATACCTTTCTCTTTAGATAAGAGTGGTAAATGCATAATTACTTCTTTAGGACTTACGTCCGCAGCATAAACAACTAATTTAGCTGTACCTTTTTCGATTGCTTTTGTCACTTCATTAGCGCCCTTTTTAATTTTACCACTTGTTCTTGCAATTTCAATAATTTCCAATGCTTTTGCTTCATTAACCATTTTCGAATAACCTCCAGTATACGTTTGTCGTATAGATTTTAATTTAGTTCATTTAGTTCATTAAGTTCATTACCAATTGACAAAATAAGAATTTAATCTTACCTCGTTGTCTAAAACCAACTCATTGGTAATAAAGTACTAAAACGCTAGTCCATTTATAAAAGTTACTGAAATTATTAATTTTAAAACGTAACCTTTAAAAAAAGAGAAGTAAAATGAAACTTTAGGGGCAGGTGTTCTAATAATACTAAAAAATTTAACATACGATAAATATTAACATTTCAAAAATATAAACCATGAAAACAACTAAAGACATTAAAGTTCCTGAAAAAATAATTGAACAAGTTATTGGTCAGGACGAAGCAGTAGAAATCATAAAAAAAGCCGCTTTACAACGTAGACATGTCCTTCTTATTGGTGAACCAGGAACAGGAAAAAGTATGTTAGGATTAGCTCTGGCAGAATTGTTACCAAAATCAGAACTTAAAGATGTTCTTACATTTCAGAATCCTCATGATGAAAATAATCCATTAGTGAAAGAAATGGAAGCTGGTAAAGGCAGAGATGAAATTAAGAAGCATAACTTCGATACTAAAAAAATGTTGAAAAATAATAATTTTCTCCTTTTCATTGTTGCAATTTTCACATTAATTGCTCCCTGGTGGGTCAGGTACCATTACAAATCAGATTTAATGTTTACCGCTTTCTTTTTAGGGGGAATGTTATTTTTGGCAGCAGCAGCAATTATGATGAGCATGGGCCCAAGAATGTTTAAAACAGCTCAAGCAATATTACCCAAACTGATAGTTGACAATTTTGGAAAAAAGCAAGCACCTTTTTTTGATGCTACTGGTAGTCATGCTGGTGCTTTACTGGGAGATGTATTACACGACCCATTACAATCTGGCGGTTTAGGAACCCCTGCAAACTTAAGAGTTGTTGGTGGATTAATTCATAAAGCTAACAAAGGAGTTATTTTTATTGATGAAATTGCTACTCTTCATCCCCGAACACAACAAGAACTTTTATCCGCATTACAAGAAAAGAAATTCCCTATAACTGGCCAATCAGAAAGATCTTCAGGTGCAATGGTGAGAACAGAACCTGTACCTTGTGATTTTATTCTTGTTGCAGCAGGTAATTTAGAGACTTTAAAAAATATGCATCCAGCATTAAGATCAAGAATTCGTGGTTATGGTTATGAAATTTATATGAACGAAACTGTGCCGGATACAAAAGAAAATAGAGAAAAATTGGCAAAATTTGTTGCTCAAGAAGTTAAGAAAGAAAATGGAAAAATACCACACTTTTCTGTTGGAGCAGTTAGCGCAATCATTGAAGGTGCTAAAAGAAGAGCTAATCGTAAGGGGCATTTAACTTTACATTTACGAGGTCTAGGGGGATTAGTAAGGGCAGCCGGAGATTTAGCAAAACTAGACGGTCAAAAATGGGTTATGGAAGAACATGTTAAAAAGGCTAAGAATTTGGCCCGGCCACTTGAACAACAAATGGCTGATAAACATATTGAACGGAAAAAAGAGTATGAAGTTATAGTTACAACTGGTAAAAAAGTTGGTAGGGTAAATGGACTAGCAGTAATTGGTTCTGGATCAGCCTATTCAGGAATATTGTTACCTATCGAATCAGAAGTTACACATGGCGGAAAAAAGTCAGAAATAATTGCCACTGGTAAACTTGGAGAAATTGCTAAAGAAGCGGTGAAAAACGTCTCAGCAATAATTATGAAATATTTCGGTGAAGATATCAAAGAAACGAGAGATATTTTTGTTCAGTTCTTACAAACGTATGAGGGAGTAGAGGGAGATTCTGCCAGCATAGCTGTAGCCACCTCAATCATTTCCGCTTTGAAAAAAATTCCTGTACGGCAAGATGTGGCGATGACCGGTTCATTATCCGTTAGAGGAAAAGTATTACCGGTAGGAGGAATATCTTCAAAAGTAGAAGCTGCAATAGATGTAGGAATTAAAACAGTAATATTACCAAAATCAAACTTACAAGATATCGTTATTGAAAAATCTAAATTAAAAAAAATTAAAATTATTCCAGTAACAACAATTGAAGAAGTCTTAAAGTATACATTAGACTGGAATGGTAAAAAAAAATTAAAAGAAAAAATAATTAATAATTTAAAGAAGGGTTAAGAAAGTTTATAAAGCACAACCTATTTTTAATACTATATCAAATGGCATATACCCCACCCGATCAATCAATGATTAGAGTAAGATTACCGCAAGGTAAAGAAGTTCTCGGCATTGTTCAACAAAGATTAGGCGGGAGCAGAATGCGAGTTCTTTGTTTAGATGGAAAAAATAGAATTTGTAGAATCCCCGGTAGGTTAAGAAGAGCTTTGTGGGTTAGAGAAAATAATGTCGTTATCATTGAACCTTGGGAACTTGGCGGAGATGAGAAAGGCGATGTGGTTTACAAATATAGAAGTAAAGCAGAAGTCGAATTCTTAAAAAAGAAAGGATTGTTAAAAGATATTGAAGAAGAATTCTAGTCCAACAATCATATTAGATAATATTTAACCAAAGATAGAAATACTTAAATAAACAGTTTGTTAACATTTCTTTATGGCAAAAAGCAGATTTAAATTATACATTTATGGGATTATACTTTTATTACTTTTTTTTGGTTTGATTAGAATATTTATTACTGAAAGTGGAAAGTTTTTCGCTTTAGAATTATTAGGGTTATTATTCTTATTACTACTATCTTTAATTGGTTTTATTGGTTACAGCGAGGTTTGGGGAGAAAGGGTATTCTTTTTTGTTTTCCTGTTTTATTTTGTAAATTTAATTTTAATCTGGAAAGTACAAGGAGCGTTATATTTAGTGTTATTATTACTAACTTTGATTGGGTTCTTAATGAGTTTTCCAAAAAAACCGGACCAAGAAGATTGCCATGAATGTTTTGAAAAACCAGAATTTGAAGAAGAACCGCACAGTGAAGTTTTTGATCCAGTTGTTAAAGAAGAAGAAAAAAGTGAAACAAAAGTTGTAAAAACCGTGGATGTAAAAACAAAAGCTGTTAAGGAAATAGTTAAAGCAAAACATTCTCCTGGTAAATATATAGCTAGTTCTTACAGTAATGTTTACCACGAACCAAAATGTGAATGGGCAAAAAGAATTTCTGTGAAAAGAAGAGTTTGGTTCAAAGATAAGCGAGAAGCAACAAATAAGAAGTATAAAAAACACAGTTGTGTTAAATAATAATTTATTTTTAATTCTCTTTTCTTTCTTCTTTAAAATAATAAATGACTAATCCAATAACACTAACAGTCAAAGCACTATCAGCAATGTTAAATGCTGGCCAGAAACTAAAACTAATAAAGTCAATCACGTAACCACGAAGAAAACGGTCAATAAGATTTCCGATTACTCCGCCTAAGAACAAAGCAAAGAGTACTTGGGGGAATTTTTCTTGCGGGATTTTTTTATAATAAGCAATTACGGTTACGGCAACAATTAAAGAGATTATTCCTAAAAAAAAAGTTTTTCCTTGTAAAATGCCAAACCCAGCACCGGTATTCTTTATCAAAACTATTTTCAAGTATCTAAAACCAAAATAAGGTTCAAAATTTAGGATTAAATATTTTGTTAATTGATCAAAAAAGACAATTAAAAAAGAAATTAAAGAGAAAGTAAGTCCTAACTGGTGTTTTTGAATAAATGTTTTTTTTACCATAATTTTTCTTCTTTCTTTTCAGCTCCACCTAAACTAAGTTTTTCCAAATTTGCCATTCTTCTGTCAAGAGAATTAAGAATTGCCTTAATGGTATCTAACTTACTACTAATCAATTCTAATTCTCTAGAATTAGATCCTGGCGTAGCAGAAAGCGGAGATGATACTGTTGGTTGCTGTGCTTGAGAAAGTGAACCAGCTGGTTGAGATCCCATCCCTGGAATATTTGCTGTCCCTGGTGCAGTTGAACCAACATTAGCAGGATCAATTCCTGTTTGGTCAGGAAACGCTGCTTGATTGTCCAAACCTAAATCTTGCTGGCCCAATCCTAATTCGTCTGAATGTAAACCTGTATCGGCTTTACCCATTTCATGATCTGCAAGTTTATCAAAATCAAAATCATCCTCTTTTTTCCAAAACATTAATTTGTTTAATAAGCTCATAAAGTTAAAGAATTATTTTTTAGGTTTTAAACTTTTTTGTTTTTCATGATAGATTAACCAAAAATTTAATAAAAAGTATCATAAATTCTTGGTTTATGGCAAAGAAAACAGATAATACGGATAAAGCTGAACAAATTGGAATACATAAAGGTTCATTACAAACTTTAAGTAAAGAAAGGGAAGAACTTGCACGTATTTTACAAATTGTCGAACAATTAATGCAAATGCATCTTGTAGAACTTAAAAAGTTAGGCGTAGATTTGGTTAAAGAAGCTAAAGACACTACTAAAAAACTTAAAGGCAAAAAACCTATTGAAGATGTGTTAGGATAAAGTTACTTCTTAAATTTTTTTATTTTTATTATTCTGATTTTTATTATTAATACTTGAAAAGAAAAAATAGAAGAAAAAAGAAAAAATTACCTAATTAACAAAGCTACCAAAAAGATAACAATAGCTAACAAGATGATTATTCCAGCAATGATTAAAGCAGTCAAACGCATTTCTCCCCATGTGTCTGTTACAGGTTCATTAACAACGTTATTAGTTGCTGGGAATTCAAATTGTTCAATTGTAACTGTACTACCCTCGTCATTATTGCTTGATGGAAGATAATAGTTATCAAAAGTGTAACTTTCTTCTTCATCTTCCTCGCCACTTAAAACTTTACCAACCTTTTCCCTCAAATCTTTAAGATCATCTTCTAAAGTATCCAACTTGTCAAGTAAATCTTCTTCATCACTTAGACTACTATCTTCAACAACATCAATTAAATCTTCAACTTCATCTTTAAGATCTTTTAAATCGTCGTCAAGTTTGTCAAGTTTATCTTCATACTTATCAAGGTCATTATCATCATCTTCATTGAACGCTTTTTCATACTTCTTCTTAAAGTAAAAGTAATCATCTTCAAAGTCTTCATACTCACCATCAAATTCTTCATACTGTTCCCATTCTGTTCCTAAAGCGTCAGGATCAGTAGCATTCTCACTGGTAGGATTATCTGCTGGAGTTGAACCACCATCACAAACGTCTCCAAGACCATCATTATCAGAATCTACTTGATCAACATTAGCAGACAGTTTACAATTATCAAGAGCATCAACTATTCCATCGCCGTCAGTATCATCAATAGTTGGATTACCAGTTAAAGTATCAGTTGAGTTACTATTTGAGTTACCAGTTACATCAAAAACTTCCCCATAAGCAGTAACAACAGTAACTTTACCTTCAGTTTTTTTTGCTATAGCAGCCATGATTTTAACTTTGCCATCAATAACATCAGTTTGAAGTTCGTTCAAATTAATTTCAAATTCAAAATGCTTAGTAACCATTGACGGGAATGAATAAACCAGTTCTCCGCCAGGGATATGACAATCGCTTCCGTCAGGATGACATACTACAGCTTGAGCAACAAAATTACCATAAGTATCATGTTTCCACATATTTGTAATATCGTAACTAACTGTAACAGACTCGTTAGAAACTAATGGGTCAGGAGTTACTTCCAGATTAGAAATTACTAAAACAAGGGGTTCATCGTTATCATTTAGAGGCCCAATTTGAACATCTTCATAACTTGTTCCCTCAATTAACATTTCAGTCCCATAAAGATCATATTTGTGATTAACTAACACCTTTGCTGCTAACCTTGTATCTTCGTCAGTATAACCAGCAACAACCATCGCTACTTTATCATTATATTGGAAAAGTTTAATGATTGCTTGTCCTGGTTCAAGACCAATAGTACAATCAATAGGATTTCCAAACAATTCTGCAGCAACAGTATTTACACAAGGTCCACCAACAACAATTAAATTCTGAGCATTAACATCAGAGATTTCACTATCAAGCTTAACCGTGTTACTAACTTGAGCATCTAAACTAACAGCAATTTCTGTCATTGCTAAATTGTTCATTGAAACAGAATTTTCACCAACAACAAAGTAACCGTTAAATTTACCATCTTCAATAAACATTTCAGGATAATCGCTTAAAGTTAACATTTTGTAAGCTGGAACAGTAGTAGTAATTCCAGAATGTTCTTCAACAATATCAACAAAATCTTCTAACTGAGTATCAAATTTCTTTAAATCGGTTAAAATATTATTAAAAAGATAATCGGCTTGGGCATTATTTCCCATATACTCATCTTGGTAATCTTCAACGTCATCAATTAAATCATCAACATTATCCATTAAATCATCAATTTGATCTAAAAGTGATTCTGCTAAATCTTCATCAATTTCTTCGTCAATCTCAGAAACAACATTTTTAATTTTGTTAAAGTCTGATTTAACAGAAGAATAGTAATCTTTTACTTGATTAACAACTTCATTCAAATTATTAGGTGGGAAATCAAATCCACTGATTCCTTCTTTCAAGTCAGAATATCTTTCTGCTTGATCCCCTAATTCACCTAAAAGTTTTTCAAAAACATTAACTTTATTCTGATCATCTAATTCATTAAATAAATCAATATTTCCATTAATTTGTTCAAGCAATAAAGTAATTTGATATTCAATTTTACCTAAACTTTTCTTTAAAAATTGAGCAGTTGCAAATGAAAGATCTTTACCTTGAGTTTTCAAAGTGTCCTCAACAGAATCTAACTTTGAAGTAATACTTAAAATCTGGTCCTCAATTGTTAAAACTTCAGATTCAAAATCAGGTGTTTCAATTACATCCAATAAAACAAATAATCCATTTTCTAAAGTTTCAAGATCATTTACAAGATCTTCAGCGTTTTCTGATAATTGTTTAAATTCAGAATGTAAATATGCTAATTTTTCAGCATCTTCTTCAGAAATAAAACGAAGATTGTTCTTTAAAGTGTCAACTTGTTCCGCTTTATTAAAAGCTGTTTCTTCAATTTGTTCAGCTTTTTCTTTTAAAAGTTGAGTATTAGTATACATTAATTGAATTTTATTTTCATTTTCCTCACCAGATAATTGAGAAAATTGAGTTTCTAATTTTCCAGTTTGATATTCAACATTTGAATAAAATCCTTTCAAATTATCTAAATTTTGTTCTAAATAATTAATCTGATCATTATCAGCTAAAATCATTGAACCGCTAAAGCCCATGACTAAGAATAATACCAGAAAGACAGTTAATATTTTTTTCCAAACCATTTTTTACCTCGTCAATATATTCTAATTATTATAAGATTAAGCATCTACACCCTTGATTCTACTTTATAATGATAACAGGTTTATAAACTTTTCGATAATTTCTACTAGTGAGTAATTAACAACTAGAACCTCTATTTTTGAGAATTGTTTAGTTTTACTAAAGAATTACTTCTCCGCGATGAGTTTTAGGTAAAAAGTTAAGGATTTTAGTCTCTTTATATTTAGCACAACCTAAAATCTGATCACCATATTTTAAGATGATTAAACGAGATTCCACACCCAAATCTTTAATGAGATCCACTCCCAAAAAATAAGTTTTCGTTTCTTCTTTAGATAAATCAACCAAATTAATTAATTCTTGACCATTTTTCTTTGCTTCTAGATATAATAGTTGTGCCCCTTCTTTGCTTAATCTAACCTGATTAGGTTTAAATTCAGCAAAATATAAGCCAATTCTCTCAATGATAAGGTTGTCTAAATTAATTTGAGATAAGTCTTTATTAACAACAAAGATTTTATTTTTATCATTACGAAGGAAAGCATATTTTTTTTCAAGAAAATAACCAAACTGTTTAATGACAAGATTTCTAATCTCTTTAATTTCTCTACTGTTCAGGATGATTAGTTTATTTTTCATTTTCATAGTATTTCCTTTACAATATCGCTTACTAAATTTATAATTTTCCCTTTTTTGTTACGGTTTATTAATTATTTATTTATCAACAACAAGTTTTATATAGTTTTTTGTTTCATATTATGGTAATAGCAATTTAAGGGGGCGTAATAAAATGATTTTTGGATTAGATATTTTATCAATAATTATAGTTTTAGTGGTATTCTTTATTCTTTCAGGTTTGAAAGTTGTTAAAGAATATGAAAGGGGAGTTCGATTTACTCTAGGAAAATATACAGGAATGATGAGGCCAGGTTTAAGAATAGTTGTTCCAGTAATTCAAAGTTGGGACCGAGTTGATTTAAGAGTTAAAGCTGTAGATGTTCCGGACCAAGATTGTATTACTAAAGATAATGTTTCTGTTAGAGTTAACGCAGTACTTTATTTTAAAGTAGCAGAAGCAGAGAAAGCAATTATTGGAGTAGAAAATTACTTTTATGCAACATCTCAATTATCACAGACTACAATGCGAGACATTGTTGGAGAAGTTACTTTGGACGAACTTTTAAGAGAAAGAGATGAAATCTCAAAAAAGATTCAAACAATTGTTGATAAAGCTAGTGACCCATGGGGAATTAAAGTTGAGTCTGTAGATTTAAAACATGTAGAACTTCCAGATAACATGAAAAGGACGATGGCTAAAGAAGCTGAATCTGAACGGGAAAAGCGAGCAGTGATTATTAAAGCAGAAGGAGAAGTTATGGCTGCAAACAACATGTCTAAAGCCGCTACAATGCTTGCTAAGGCACCTGGTGCTTTACATCTAAGAACTTTGCAAAGCATTAATGATATGAGTTCAGATCAAAGTAATACAATTGTCTTTGCTGTCCCTTTAGAAATCTTGAGATCATTTGAAGGTTGGGGCGGTAAAAAGAAATAGTTTTGTTCTTATTTTTTTATTTTTCTTTTTTTTTATTTGTTTGATTGATCCTTTAACTTCTTTGTTCACAAATCAATAACGACTTTTTTATTCTTCAAACTGATTCCTCTAATTTTTTTAACTTTCTTCAATTCTTTTTCAATCTCTAACCATTCTTTACCTTCTTTTCTCGCAGAATTAACATAATCAAGAATCTTTTGCAGGGGCTGATAATTCTCATAAACAATTTCGCCTTTCTTTTTGTTCAATTCAATCTTACTTTCCTGTTTGGTAATAGATTGATCCTGGTTAGAAATAATTCTCTTTAAAGAATTAATCCTTTGTTCATATGGAGAAACTATTTCAAAAGGGTTAAGGGTATCAATTGCTTCATTATAAGTTTTAGTTTTTTTATTTTCTTTAATATCATCTAATGCAAAGGGAGTAATATTATCTTCATAAATGAAACCAGCAGGTGTCTCAATCAATTTTAAAAGTTCTTTAAGAGATTTAAGAAGAGCTTGAATTTCCTTTCCAGTAACATCTTTCTGTGATTTATCCTTATCGACTTTTGCTAGTTTACAAACTTCTTCTGCATATAATCCACCAAGACCAATCTCTGTTGCAAGAGAAGTAGCAAGATTTTTCTTTTCACTTTTTTTGAAAACTGTAGCTAGTTCTTTCTCACTTACTTTTTTCCAATTAATTCCTGCAGTTGGAAAAATATATTTCTCTTTTACTTTTACATTACGATCTTTCCATCTCTTTTGTTCAAGAGCAGCAATAGTATTATCCTCAAGATCTGTTAAAATTAAATTTCCACGAGAAAATAGTTCGATAATCATATAATATTTCTCTTTTTTTTCAATCTCAAAAACAACAACTCTTTCAGAACCTTTCTGTTCAATCCTTCTGATAAAAGCATTATTAAGATATTTACGTAATTGCATACAGAAAGATGATGGTTTTAACGGCGTTTCTTTTCTTCCAGTTAAACATAAAAATTTACCAGGGACAATTTTTAACAACTTTTTACCTTCTCCTTTAGCATGTAATTGAAAAAGTAATTCCATCTTTTCCTGATGATAAACTTGTGAGATTCTTCCATTTACTAAAAACTGTAGCTCATTAATGATTGCAGTTAGTTCAAACGAAGTTAAGTTTTTCTTAGGCATATGGTTAGAATTGTTGTTTTGTTTTATATAAGTTTTTAGAAAAAAAATTAAAAAAGGGCCCGGAGGGACTCGAACCCTCGATCCGTCCCTCTGCAGGGGACTGCATTAGCCGCTTTGCCACGAACCCGTTAAGGGTGATTTATCTTAGCTTATTTATATAATTTTCTAACTAAAATAATATTAAATATCACAAAACATTTATAAACTAAAATATAATCTTTATGATTGTGGAATTTATCCATTTAAAAGAGGTCGTTAAAGAGTTCAAAAAGACTAAGATTCTTAAGAATGTCAACCTAACAATTCAAAGGGGAGAAATTCTCGGAATAATTGGTCAGTCAGGTAGTGGTAAAACTACCCTTCTAAATTTAATTGCTGGTTTTATTGAACCTACAGAAGGAAATGTAGAATACTTTTCAAAAATTGATCATCAACCAAAAGAAATGCACAAGAATTTACACAAAATAAAAAGACATATCGGATTTACACCGCAACATGCTTCTTTTTATCCAAAACTTACTGTAAAAGAAAATCTGCTCCATTTCGGTCGACTTTACGGATTAAAAAAAGCTTTATTAATTGATAATGCTAAAAGTTTATTGGAATTTACTAACCTGCATGGACATCAAAACAAATTAGCTGAACATCTATCTGGTGGGATGCAAAAGAGATTAGACCTTTCTTGTAGTTTAATTCACAAACCAAAATTGTTAATCCTTGACGAACCAACGGCAGACCTGGACCATATCACGCAAGGAGAAATATTAGAATTAATCCAAGAAGTTAACAAGCAAGGCGTTACAGTAGTAATAGCGTCTCATCATCTTAACAATTTAGAAAGGATTTGTGATAAAATTGCGATCATCCATAAAGGTGAATTGAAAAGTTTCGGCGCAGTAGAAGATGTCCGTAAACCTTACTTAAAAAATAACATTTGTATCAATATTAAAGTTGGAAAAGATAAAGATAAAATGATTGCAATGGCAAAAAAACTTCCAGTAAGTAAAATTGTTGATCAAGGTCATCAAATAGTTTTACATCCACTTGAAGATGAAAAAGCTTTATTAGCTTTGATCAGAGCAGTGAAAGAAGAAAATTTATACTTACACGACATTGATTTACGTAAACCTTCACTTAACGAAGTAATGGGTAATATTGTTGACGAAGAGGAAAGGAAATGAGCTCTTTATGGTTATTAACAAAAAAGAATTTAAAGTTATTACTTAGATCTAAATCTTCAGCTTTGATCGTAGTTTTTGCCCCGTTATTAATAATTTTAATATTAGGTTTATCGTTCAGTAATTCTTCTCAGTACGGAATAAATATTGGAGTTCATGCTTCATCATTTAATGCGGATGTTAACTCATTCATGGAAACGTTACAAGAAGAAGAGTTCAAAGTAATAAAGTATGAAAGCAGTATTGAAGATTGTATAGAAGACATTAAACTCAGTTATGTGCACACTTGTATTTCCCTCCCTGAATCATTTCAAATTGAAGGTAATGCTAAAAAAGAAATTACATTCTATATTGATCCCAGTAAAATTAATCTTGTCTGGATGGTCCAAGAAACTTTAAGAACAAAACTTAATTTAAAATCTGAAGAAGTATCAAAAGCATTAGCAGGAAATATTTTAACAAAGTTAGTGGACACGAATACAAAAATAGGAACTGAAAAAGATAAATTAAGTACAATTAAAGGAAAAACGGGGAGTGCTTTAAGCAGTGCAGAAGCTGCCAAAACTGATTTATCAGGACTAGACTTTACCGTTCCCGTAACAGTTTACAATTTATCTGTAACAGAAGCATTCAAAACGCAAGTTTCCGCTAACATTAATACAGGGATTACTAAACTTGATGCTGCAAGCAGTGCAATAAACGGTGCTAACTTAAGCAGTTCAGAAAAAAGTGCAATAAAAAAGCATTTAACCCTTGCAAAAAGTGAATTAGCAAATGCTAGTGCTAGATTAACAGTTGATAGTGAAGGTTCGTTTATTGCGGTAAGTAATCTAATTAATACTTTAGAAACCGATTTAACTGCAACTAAAGGTAAATTAACTTCAGCTTCAGAAAAGGTTACTGGAACAACAGATAATTTAGGCAATATCCAATCTTCACTTAGTGAAGGAATGAGTTCTTTAGATACAGTCTTAACTTCTTTAAACGAAATTAAAGCTAACTTGGATGCACAAAAAGTTACTGAAGCAGGAGTGATTTCTAATCCTATAACAACAAAGATTGAAAATGTTATTCCTGCCCAAAGTTATTTAAGTTATATGTTCCCGGCTTTAATTGTTTTGGTGATCATGTTTTCTTCACTTTTATTAGGAACCACGTTAGTAATGATGGAAAAGAATAGTCCTTCTTTTGTCCGTAACTATTTCGTTCCAGTAAAGAAAGTTACTTTTATTTTATCAACTTACCTAACAAATTTAATTTTAATGATTGTTCAAATTGTTATCATCTTAGGCATTTCATTAATTTTCTTGAAAGAACTTTATATGACGATTCCCCAAACAGTTTTAATATTATTCCTGGCCGCTTCCGTGTTTACTTTTTTAGGAATGGCGTTAGGTTACCTTTTCGTTTCTGAAGAAACCGCAGTACTTGCTTCAATCTCATTAGGAAGTGTATTCTTATTTTTCTCAGGATTGATTTTACCTTTAGAAAGTGTATCAGTTTTATTACGAGAGGTTACTTTCTTTAATCCTTTTGTTCTTGCTGAAAAACTAGTTAGAGAAGTTTCTTTGTTTCAAACTTCTTTATCATTAATTTGGATGGACTTGTTAATTTTATTAGGTTATGCAATAGTAATGTTCTTAGTGATTTTGATCATCGAATCATTATTACATAAACAGTTGGTAACCAAATTTATGCGTCATCACCATCATAAACATCGCCAGAAACAGAAGATAGATGGTAAAAAACATTAATTAGTTTTAAAAACATTTATATTCTTAGTTAATTATTCTTTTAGTTATGAAAGTAATTGCAGTTACAGGAACACCAGGAACAGGTAAATCAACTTTAACTAAATACTTAGAGAAAAAGTTAGGTTTTAACAGACTAGATTTGCACGATTATTATAAACTAATTTCTACTGGCTATGATAGAAGTAAGCAGTGTTATGATATTGATTTAAAAAAGTTTGGAAAGTTGGTAAAAGAAAAGTCTAAAGAAAATGATTTGCTTGTTGATTCCCATATTTCTCATTTATTAAAGAAAGTTGATCTATGTTTAGTATTAACTTGTTCTAACTTAAAAAAGTTGGAGAAGAGATTACAAGAAAGAAAATATTCTAAAAAGAAAGTTCGTGAAAATCTTGATGCCGAGATATTTCAAGTATGTTTAAACGAATCTAAAGAAAGAAAACATAAGATTATTGTTATTGATACTGGAAAAAGATTTAGTAAAGTAGAATTAATTGAAAAAATTAAAAATAAAGTTTAGAGTTCTTCATTTGCATTGTCAAGACCACATGATTCTATTAATTCAGATAAAGAAATTAATTGAGAAGCTGGTTCTTCCCTAATTTGTTTTATCTTTTCTAAAGTTTTTTCCATGTCTTCAATTCTATTTTTGTTAGAAACTTCAACACCTCTCTGAAATTCTTTATCTTCGTTTATTTTTTTATTAAAATCACAATAACTAGAAAAAATAGAATCAATCACTTCAACTGTATTCAAAACATTTTCTTCATTAACCTGCTTTATCTCAGCTTCAATTTGAAACAAGTTATGAGGATATAAAGAGGGATGAGCTAATACTTTAGCTCTGTAAGTTAAACAATTTATTTCTTTATTAAAATAAATTCGGTTTAGCCAAATTAGTTCCCATTCATTTGTTAATTTAGTATCGTCTAGACAAAAAAAAGTTTTTGTTTCAATATTTGAAGAAGGATCAAAATTCTCTTCTAAATAAGTATGATGAATATCAATTGTTAATAAAGGTTGATACTCTTTTTGCACATCAGTGATTTCATCACTATTGGCTATACTCATTTCCCCGCCAAGAATGTTTCTTTCTGCTTTAATTTCATGAAATAAAACATTTTCTTGTTCGCCAAACTTTTCTAAATAAGCATTTCTTACTAACTGACCAAATTTTCTCTCATTCTCATGATAACCAAAAGTAACTAGAAATTTATCCATTTTAAAACAAAATGGTTCCGAAAATATTTAAAAGTTGTGAAATAATACATTAATCGGCAAATATTTATAAATCAACAATCAAATAACTCTAACATGGCCGCGATAACCGCAGAACAAAAACTGAAGCTTAAAAAGCTAATTAAAGAGTTACATAGCCATAAGGCCCCTCATACTGAGTTTGTAACCGTTTATATTCCTACTGGTTATGAGATGACCAAAATTATTCAACATCTGGCAGAAGAACAAGGAACAGCCTCTAATATCAAATCTGCTTCTACAAGAAAAAATGTTCAGAACGCATTAGAAAAGATGATTCAACATTTGAGAACTATTGGCAATACACCCGCGAATGGATTAGCAGTTTTTTCAGGGAACGTTGCCGCTGGTGAAGGTAAACAAGATGTTCGTGTATGGAGTATTGAACCACCAATTCCGTTAAATACAAGAATTTATCGTTGTGATAAAAATTTTGTAACTGATTTAATAGAAGAAATGATGGTGGAAAAAGAAGTTTACGGTCTTGTTGTTTTAGACAGAAGAGACGCTACTATTGCTTTATTGAAAGGAAAAACTATTGTTCCTTTGCAGAAGACTCATTCAGAAGTTCCCGGGAAAACTAAAGCGGGAGGTCAAAGCGCAGCCCGTTACGCACGTCTTCGGGAAGGTGCCGCTAAGGACCATTTCAAGAAAATTGCCGAATACATGAAAGAACAATTTTTATCTTTAGGAAAAGATTTGAAAGGAATCATTATTGGTGGTCCCGGAGTAACTATCAACGATTTTATGAACAAAAGTTTTCTCACAGGAGATCTTAAAAAGAAAATAATTGGTACTAAAGATTTATCTTATACTGGAGAGTTTGGATTACAAGAATTGTTAGAAAAGTCTGAAGACCTTTTAGCAGAAGAAGAAGTTGCTAAGGAAAAGAAAATCATGCAACGATTTCTTACCGTTCTGAGAGATGCTCCCAAAAAAGCCACTTATGGTGAAAAAGAAACTTTGAAAGCTTTAGAAATGGCTGCTGTTGATTTACTTCTAATTTCGGAAAACATTGAAGATGATCAGTTAGCTTTATTAGAAGAAAAAGCGCAAGAAGGTGGGGCTAAAGTTAAAATTATTTCTGTAGAAACTAGGGAAGGTGTCCAACTAAGAGATTTAGGTGGCGTAGCAGCAATATTAAGATTTGAAATTGAATGAAGATGAACAACCTTATCCAAGAATCTTTTCAAAGATTATTTCCAGAAAAAGAATTCAAATATCAATCATATTTAGAGTATAATAGAAGGTTATCAAATTTTAATGCAAACATTAAATATGATTACCGAAAAATTTCTGTTCATTTGAACTTACAATGGAAAGATATTGACGATGAAATTAAAATCGGGTTAATTCAAAGTTTATTGTTAAAAGTGTTTAAACGGAAAAGGAAAAATACCCAAAACATTGAATTATATAACAATTTTATCAAAAACATTCCTATTTTAACTGAAAAAACTAAATCAGATCCGATTTTAGAAGCTTCTTTTGAACGAGTTAACCAAAATTTCTTTTTTTCACAAATAGAACAACCTAACTTGACGTGGGGTACAGACTCAAAAAGGAAGTTAGCTTCTTATAACTATCATGATGATACAGTAACTGTTTCTACCATTTTCAAGGAAGTTAACAAAAATATTTTAGATTATTTGATGTATCATGAACTCTTGCATAAACATCACCAGTTTAAACACAAAAATGGAAGAAGTTTCTTCCATACAAAAAGTTTCAAAGATGATGAAAACCTTTATCCGAACAAAAACGATGTAGAAAATGAAATAAGTCAAATTATTAAAAATAGTAAAATTAATAGCCAAAATAATAGTAAAAACAATAGAAAACCGCAAAAAAGAAGTATTTGGAATTTTCTGAACTAGTTAAACTTAAATAAAAATTAGGTTTGCATTTATTAAGAAAAAACACACTTTTTGGCCCTATTTTCCAAAATGTTTAAAAACCAGGGGTATTTTTTAATTCAGATGACGAAGAAGAAGTTTCTATCACATAATGCCATGGACAAAATCATGCGTGAAGCAGGAGCTTTGAGAGTCTCAGATAACGCCAAAGCAGCATTAGCAGAAGTTTTGGAAGAAAAAGCATTGGAAATCTCTGCAGAAGCAAAAAAACTTGCTGAACATGCCGGTAGAAAAACTATTACTGAGAAAGATGTGCATTTAGCAACAAAATAATAATAATAATAATAATAATAATAATAATAATAATAATCAAAATTAAGATATGGGTGGTTTACAATGTATGAAAAAAAATTAGTCACTGTTGGTGGTTTAAAGAAAGGAGACACAGTTATTATTGATGGTTCTCCGTGCAGAGTTACAGATTTATCTGTTTCTCGTCCAGGTAAACATGGGCACGCTAAAGTAAATTTAACCGCAGTAGGAATGCTTGATGGTAAAAAGAAACAGACAGTAATGCCTGGCCATGATAAGGTTGAAGCACCAATCGTAGATAAAAGAAATGCTCAAGTATTATCAATTACTGGAAACAAGGCTAATGTCATGGACACTGAAACTTACGAAACATTTGAAATGGAAATTCCTGAAGAATTAAAAGAAGATGTTAAAGAGGGAGTAGAAGTTTTGTACTGGGGAATCATGGGTACAAAAGTAATGAAACAGATCAAATAAATTATGAGGTAACGTTTATATGGTAAAATTCGAAGAAGCTGGCGCAAGGAAACTGAAAAATGTTTTTGTTTGCAGAAGTTGTAAATCAAAAATTAGAGCTCCAAGTTTAAAAGTATCACAAAAAAAAATTAGTTGTCGAAAATGTAGTAGTAAAAAACTTCGTCCTAAAAGGAAGAAGTAAACTATAATTTAAAAAAGAGGTTTTTTGATAGATGTTGAGCTCAATACTAAGTTTTATTATCAAGTATAAGTATATTTTTATCTTCTATTTAGTTGTAATTATTTTTCTTTACCTTAAACGAAAAAAACTTGACTTTCAAGCAAAAATTATTATCCTTTACAGGATGAAGTTTGGTTTGGTTTTTATTGAAAAGTTTGTTAAAAAATATCGTGAACCAGTTATTCTCTTAGGATATATTGGAGTGGGGGCAGGTTATGTTGGCTTAATTTTTATATCTTACATTTTGATTAAAAATTTATATGATTTAATTACTATTCCAGCAGCAGCCTCAGGTGTTTCTTTAGTTCTTCCTGGGATTAATGTTCCTGGATTGGGAGTGTTACCTTTCTGGTACTGGATTATTGCAATTTTTGTGATTGCTTTAGTACATGAATTTGGTCATGGAATTGTTGCTAAAGCTCACGGCATTAATGTTAAAAATACGGGCATTGTTTTGTTAGGACCGATCATTGGCGCCTTTGTTGAACCGGATGAAAAGAAAATGGCTAAAGAAAAAGACATTACTCAATATTCAGTTTTAGCCGCTGGTCCTTTTGCAAACATTATTTTAGCTATTTTGGCTTTAGTGTTATTAACTTTTGTTTTCTCACCATTACAACAAACTATGGTTGAACCAACAGGGTTCATGTTCGATAATTATGTTAATGATTCTTATCCTGCAGCATTAGCAGGAATACCAACAGGAACATTGATTACCGGAATTAATGATCAGGAAACTTTAGAATTTCAAAAATTTAATGACGTGTTATTTTGTAGTCAACCGGGTGATGAAGTTTCTTTAACCACTAAAGATAAAAATTATCCCTTGGTGTTGGGCAATAACCCTAATAATCCAGAAAAAAGTTTTTTAGGCATAAAAGATATCCATAATGAGTTTGAACTAAAATCTGAGTATAGACAAGGTTGGACAAAAACGGCATATTACTTACTTGATTGGATTAATGGTTTCTTAAAATGGTTATTCATTCTTAGTTTAGGAATTGGCTTGTTTAATTTACTTCCTTTACCAATCGTTGATGGTGGCAGAATGGTTCAAGTAACATTACATAAAATTCGTGGCCAAGATAAAGGCGAGAAAACGTTCCGTTTTGTAAGTATGTTCTTCTTACTTATACTTTTATTAAACTTGTTCTATCCGCTGTTAGCGGGATTATTTTAAGTTTAAATTATTAATTATTTTTTGAAATCTTTAAGAAATTCTCTAACACGGTTATCGCCTTTAGGTTGAGCTGCGTCCCCTAAAGTATAATAAATTTTTTCAACAACGCTTCCCCAAGAGAAATCACCTTTCTCAACTTTAATTTGATTAATATGTATTTCTTTAATTTGAACACCTTTACGTAAATGATAATAAACACTTCTTTGGGTAACTTCTGGAAATATTTCATTATAGATCTTAGCAATCTGATAACCATAACCTTTTTTTAAATAGAACAAAATTTCAATTATGTTTTGTCGAATTGGACTTCCAATAGGTCTTCCTCTTACCATAAAATGTATAATATGTCCTGATTTATATTTGTTTTCATTATGGAAAAGAATAATTTACTTTTTCTCACAAAATTTATATACTTCTTTGTCATTAAACTAGTGGTGATGTCAAAATGAAAGCATTTGTATTAGTTTCTTTAAAAGAAGGAAATGAACAAACATTATCAGAAGAGTTGAAAGATTTTCCAGAAGTAGTTAATGCCCACATTCTTTTTGGAGAATGGGACATCTTAGCAGAAGTTGAGTTAGCTAGTGCAGAACAACTAGGTGCTTTTGTAATGGAAAAATTAAGAAACAGAGAAGATGTAAGATTAACCAGTAGTTTAATAGTAGCAGGATAAGAAATGAGCAAACCAGTAATACCAAAAGCTAAACAGAAAGAAATTGCTAAAGAAAGGGTAAAAATCCTTTTTCAACAAGCGGAAGAAGTCTTTTCTAGAAATAAATCTCTTGCTCATCGTTACGTAACTTTAGCTAGAAAAGTAGCGATGAAAGTTAAAATTAGAATCCCAATTGAATTGAAAAGAAAATATTGTAAACATTGCTATAAGTTTATGATGCCCGGTGTCAATTCTAGAATCCGTACTAGAGATGGTAAAGTAATTATCTCTTGTTTGGAATGTAAAAAATTTACAAGAATTCCAATTGGGAAGAAGTGATTAATCATAACCCAGTTCTTGTTTGTATGCTCCAATAAATTGTTCTTCAAATTCTTTTGGAGGAACCATACTCCACGCCCAAAAATCAGGATAGTTATTAGACATCCATTGAGTGAATTCTTTCTTATTAGGTAATTCAGATAATAATCTGTCTAAAGTTGGTCCTTCTTCTTTAATTTCTCTTATAGGAACATTATTATCTGAAAGTCCAGAACAACCACCAACATAACGACAAGGTTGACAGGGTTTATACACATAACAAGCTTTAGGTTTCATAATAAATTAATTAAAAAAATGATATAAAAAGATTATGTAACTAAAAACTTCAGATTACAAGAAAATCATAACTTATAATGTTCTTTTATTTTTTTAGCAGTATTTAAAGCAGATAACTTAGTATTATTTATCATTAAAGAATCCACATAAGAGATTGTTGAAAAGTTTTTTTCTTTAAGGCTTTTATTCAATTTATTTGAACAAGTAAGTTTCCCGTGTTTTTTCCTTGATTCATTCTTTACTCTTTTTAACAATTCTTTCTGACCACAATCTAATTTAACAAAATAAACTTTAACTTTATTTTTTATTAAAAAATTAAGTAGTTGTTTGAAATTATTATCAGAATTACCTTTAACATAACAGAAAGTAAAAATGAAATCAATTTTCTCTCTAACCATAGTTTGGAACATTAATTTACGTAATTTACGATTATAGACCCAAAACTTTTTGGTACCAAACTCTAAAAAATGATTCAACATGTCAATGGTTAAATGATTATGAAATATCTTAAAATTTATTATTTTACTTAGCTTTTTAGCAACAGTTAATTTTCCGGATGCCGGAGGGCCATAAATAACAACTACTTTCATTTCTCCCTCTCAGCATCCAACAACAATTTCTTCTCAGTCTTCGCTACAGTACGTCTAATTTCATGCACAGCATCCGCATTGGCAGAAATTGAATCAATGCCTTGATGTACTAAAAAGTCTGCCATCTCTGGCCGAGAACCAGCCTGACCACAGATTGAAGTTTTAACTTTATACTTCTTACATACTTTAATCACTTTAGCCATTTCTCCAAGTACAGCGGGGTGCATTTCATCAAACAATTTAGCAATTCTACTATTATTTCGATCAATTCCTAAAGTAAGTTGAGTTAAATCGTTCGTTCCGAAAGAAACAAAAGAAATTCCTTCTTTACACAATTCTTCAATTATCCAACAGGAAGCAGGAGTTTCTATCATTACCCCAAAATCAATATCTTTACATGGTTCCAAGCCAATCTCTCGCATAACTTCTTTAGCTTTCTTAACTTCATCAACATTAATTACGAAAGGTAACATCACCCCCACATTATCCAAGCCAGAATCATGCAATTCTTTAATTGCTTGAAATTCAGCTTTTAAAATCCTGGGTTCATCTAATAAACGACGGATTGCATGCCAGCCAATCATTGGGTCTGTTTCTTTAGGTTCTTGCTCACCACCTTGCAAATTCCGATACTCATCTGAACGTAAATCTGAGCATCTTACCCAAACTGGTTTATGTTGAAATGCTTTAGCAATTTTTCCAATTCCTTCTTTAAGCAAATTAACATAATCTTGATCTTTATCTTGGCGAATATATTCGGCAGGATGAATCTTACCATTAGCAATTATGATTTCTAATCTAACTAATCCCACTCCATCCGCACCAGTAGCAGCAGCCTTCTCTGCCAAATCAGGAAGATCAACAATTAATTTCACATCTGTTGCTGTAACAATTTCTTCCCCACCCGTTGAAGGTTGTACTGAAACAGGTTCTTTAATTTCCATTTTCCCTTCATAAACAATTCCACGAGTGGCGTGAACAGTAATTTCTTGTCCATCTTTTAAAATTTCAGTAGCATGTTCAGTTCCCACGATACAAGGAGTTCCCATTTCTCTAGAGACTATGGCGGCATGACAAGTCATCCCCCCTTCATCTGTAACGATAGCTCCTGCTTTTTGCATTGCCGGAACCATATCAGGAGTAGTCATTTTAGTTACCATTACCTCTCCTTTCTCAATTTTGCTTAGTTCAGAAATATCTTTAATAATTCTTACTTTTCCAGCATAAACTCCTCGAGAAGCAGTTTCGCCTTTAATTAAGATCTTACCAGATTCTTCATCTGCAGAAGAACTATTAACGACTTTTTCCCCTCCTTCTTTTTCGTTTTTCTCTTCTTTCTTCTCTTTGTGAAACGTGGTAACGGCCCTTGCTTGAACAATTAAAACGTCATTACCCTCAATAGCCCATTCAATATCCATCGGTTTTTTATAATGGTCTTCAATCTTTTTTCCCAAGCGAGCCAGTTCTTTAATTTCAGAATCAGGAATAATTTGTAGTTCTTGTTCATTTTTAGGGATGTCTTGTTTTTCATTATCTCCATTTTCATTTCTAAACAAACCCCATTCCTGTTTTTTTATTTTCATAGATTTGATTGCTTTAGTATTTTTATCAACAAGGTAAGTGTCTGGATTAACTGAACCAGAAACAATTGATTCCCCTAACCCATAAACCGCTTCAATCACAATTTCATCTTCTTGATTATTACTAGGATTAATTGTAAACATAATCCCTGCTTTATCAGAATTCACCATCTTTTGCACAATTGCAGAAATTAAAACCTGATCATGTTCAAACTTGTTTTTTGTCCGGTAATAAATTGCTCTCGCCGTAAACAAAGATGCCCAGCAAGCCCTAACAGCTTTAATTACTCGATTTTTTCCTTTGATGTTAAGGTAAGTTGCTTGTTGTCCCGCAAAACTTGCTTCAGGCAGGTCTTCTGCAGTTGCACTACTTCTTACAGCAACAAAAACCTCTTTTGCTTCAATTAAATCGTGTGCTTCTTTATTATCTCCCAACAATTCATAATTGTCAATAATCTCTTCCTTCATTTCTTCAGGAATTTCTGAATCCGTAATGATTTTTTGAACTTCTTTCGCTACTCTTTGTAATGTTTCTGTATCATCTACGTTTAAATCTTTGAGTTTATCTTGAATCTGATTTTTAATCCCTGTTTTTTCAATGAACTCTTTATATGTTTGGGCAGTAACTGCAAAACCATCGGGAATAGGTAAACCAGCATTAAACATTTCTCCAAGGTTAGCGCCTTTTCCTCCTGCTTCAGGAATAGAATCTTTATTTAAATTTTTAAACCAAACAACATATGACATTTTATCTACCTCTTTTTTTAATAATGTATTAAATAGAACTAAATTATTATTTAAACTTATCTTTAATACATAACATTTAATAATATAAATTATACTTATAAGAAGTATGAAACAAAAAACAAAATTAATCTTAGGAATTATTGGAACTATTATTCTTGCTTTGTTCTTAGGAATAATGGGAATATTCGCTAGTTTTTATAGTGGACTTAACATTAAATTTTTAGGTTTAGTGGGTTATGAAGCAAGAGGGGTTTTATTTTTTTACATTGGCGGAGCCTTAGGATTTGTGATGGGCGGAATAATCACTTATTTTGTTGTAAAGAAAAAATAATCATTTAAACTTCCCGCCTTTACCCCATAACCAGTTCCAAAATCCGTCAGGATCATGTCTTCCTCTAAGTTCTTTCAAAACAGCTTGTAATTGCCTGTAAGAGATCATCGCTTTTTCCCGTTTAAACTTTAAATCTGGATCTCCTTCCGCTACTTTTTCGTTCTGGTCAATATACACCACTAGCTGATCTAAAGCTTTTTTTAAATATTTCATTAAAGCGTTAGGAGAATTAACGATAATCGTTTTGTTAGGAAAATATTGTTGTAAATTATTAATAAATTGTTTGATAGTCCTAATATGTTTTAAGTTTAATTGTTCTAATTCTGCAATGAATTTTTCTGAGGTCATAATATTAATAAAAAAATTAATTTAAAGAATCATTCTTCATCAAGATCTTCACCAAAATCGTCAGTGTCTTCAATGCTTTCATCATACATTGGCTTTTCAGGAATCCTTTCAAGAGATTCTTTACTGACAGTTTCAAATTTCTTTTGCCGAGGAGCCCGTTCTTTCTTTTCTAATTGTTTAACAAGTTCTGCAAAGCCAACTTTTTCTAAAACTTTAGTAATTTTAACTTTAACAAAATCACCTTCCTTCGTGTTGGCAACAAATAACACAAATCCTTTAACTCTAGCAATTCCATCACCTTTACCACCGACAGAATCAATGTGTACTTCATATTGTTCTCCTTCTTTAACAGGAGCTGTTCTACTTTCATCCATTTATACGTACCTCCGAATACATAGTTCTATATTTATGAGAATTAGACTGCGACATTTGTATTTATATTAATCATAACTTTAAGTGTTTAAAAGCCTAAATATTATATAAATGTTATGTAAGAAATTCGAAAAAAGAAAAAAAGAAATAAAAAAATTAGTTGATATCAACTAATCCGGGGCTAGTTACTTCAAAACAACATTCCCCATCAGCTAAATTAGGAGCATCGATTAACTTCGCAACCCTACTTCCTTTTCTGCCTTTACGTAAATAAATTCGAAAAGTAGATGCATGGGCAACAATATGTCCACCAATTGAAGCTGTTGGATCACCAAAGAACTGATCCGGCTTAGCCATTACTTGGTTTGTTACGTAAACACAAATGTTATGACTTGAAGCAATCTTAGCTAAAGCATGCATATGTCTGTTTAATTTCTGCTGTCTTTCTGCTAATGTTCCTCGGCCAATATACTCTGCCCGAAAATGGGAAGTCAAAGAATCTATAACTACTAATTTAACATTTTTACCTTGTTCAGTAATTAAACTATCAACTTTCTCAGCCAATAACATCTGATGGTCAGAATTATAAGCACGAGCCACCATAATCCTACTTAAAGCATCTTCTGGAGTAATCCCTGCACCTTCTGCCAATTGAGTAATCCGTTCTGGCCGGAAAGTATTCTCAGTATCAATGTAAACAACAGTTGCAGTAGAATCTTCTTTCAAAGCGTTAACTGCTAAAATATGTCCAATTTGAGTTTTTCCAGAACCAAACTCACCAAAACATTCAGTAATAGCGTTAGTTTCAAAACCGCCACCCATTAAAGTGTCAAAGTTTTGGCTACCGGTAGAAATTTTTACTACTAATTCTCGTTTCTTTAAGATTTCAATACCAGTCTCAAAACCCATCTTCATACTATCACGAGCAGCGTTGATCATTTTTCTACCCACTGATTCTGAAACTCCAGCAGTTTCCGATAATTGTCCCAATGTAGCAACAGCAATAGACATTAAATCACGGTAACCTGCAGATTCTAACTTTTCTGCAGTTGCAGCCCCTACTCCGGGAAGATCTTGTATAGTTAGTTTTTCCATTTTTGGTTCCTCAATTGTTGATGGGACTTCTGTTTCTTCAACTTGAATTTCTTCAGTAAATTCTTCTTGAACCTCAACGGGTTCTTGTTTTTGTTTCGTCATTTTTAATATACCTCATTTTATATATAATAATTGTGCAAGGAGAGAAGAGAGAATAATCTCTCTATGCCTCGCTTTTGAACAACTCCTGTTCATTAAGAACAATAAACTCGTAAGCTTTCTGTAAAACCACACAAGCTTTTGGTAGGTCGTTGACTCTCAAGGAATTGGTAGACTGCCACTGGCCTTCTTTATCGGTATAACTCCTTTCGATGGAAATGGTTCGATACTCAGATTCTTCTCCATTTGGTCTTTGGCCTTTGTTTTTCCAAACCGTAGCAGAAACAGCTCCTGCTCTATATTTTTTTTCTGGGTAGTTTCCTTCTTTGATGGTTTCTACCACTATTTTTTGTGTATTCATTTTATACACCTCTTGCTTTCGCGTTTTATTTCAAACAGATGACAATTATGGCATCTGCGAGGTTGCAACCAGTTTTGGTTACAATAACTCAATAAGCAAACTTCTTTATATAGCTTATCCGCACCTGACCAGTGGACCAGTGGCTTATAAATGAATTTCTGAAACCAAAAAATTTTAGCGATAGAGAAGCTGAGCCACTGGACAAATATATTGATTTCAATAGGGATTTGACATTAGAAAATAATTTTCAATCTTAAAACAATAATTCTTTAATTACCAAAACAATCAAAACTAACAAAATAATAAATTCCCAAACACTGCCAACTCTGATTGGGCCTTTAATTTTAAAATTAGAAAGCGGATAAAATATTCTTATTCCCATAGGGGTTAAAATATCAGCAAACAGATGCGAGGAATAGCCAATTAAAATTGCCCAAGCGTAGTATGATTTCCAGAAAAAGTGAGTTAAAAAAAATAAAGTTAAAGCCATAAAAATAGAATGAAAAATCCCCCTATGTTTAAACACAAAACTAATTACACTACCAATAATCCCTGAAGCTTTCTTAATCTTACTTTTACCATCGTCAATGTCAGGTAAAATACTGCCAAATAAAACTATAAAAAAGAAGATAACTTCGTTTCCACCAGAAAAATAATCTTTTAATAATAAAAAGAAAACAATACCAAACAAAATGTGGGTATGAAAAAGCATTTTAAAAAATGAAGTAAGATAAAGTATTTAACTGTTACCTTTTTCCAACTTTTCTAATTTTTCCAACTCCACTTTTGGATCGGCTTTTTCTACCATTTGAACATTAAATTCTAATCTGTCGAACATTTCGTTTTTCTTCGCACGACCCATTAATTTTATCTGTTCACCTAAAAGAGAATTTTTTACATCTTCAAAAAGTGCTAAATTTTCTTTATAACTCGCAAATTCTTCTTCATTTTTCGATACTAAATGGTTAGTTTGATTTTTCCAAAAAACTGCTCTCGTAGTGCCAGTGCCATCATCTAAAACAAGATTCATAACGTAAGAAAGGCTTGGTTCAACGGAGCCATGCGTATTACAGTTATATGCGCCACCAACTTCAGTTGCCCTTTTTGCACATTGTGGACAAACATTAAAAAACCGGGGATCAAAAAGTTGAACAATAGTACCCATAATTTCCACTCCCGCACTCCCATCTTCAAGTTCAGAAATCTTTTTCCTTTCAAAACTGGTAGTTTGTCGAACAGATTCTATATTAACCCCTTCAGGATTAACTGTAATTTCACTATTATCATTAATGTGTACTTCTTTATTACCTTTATTTTCACGCACGTAAGCGTTTTTAATATCAATAATGTCTTCATCTTTAACATCAGTTAATAAATCAACCTGGTCATTCCAAAATACTATTCTAACAGTACCAGAATCATCACCAAGAATTAATGAACAAACTTTACCTGTAGATTCACCCTTCTGAAATTGGTGGACATCAAATTTTCTCACAACTTTACCCACAGTGGAAACATTTTTCATCCCAGCATAAATTTCTTTAATTTTAAGTTGATTTTTTGTTTGACTTACCAACTCAACACTTAGTTCGTTAGCAATAATGTGTGCTGCCCCTTCCTCACTAATTAATCCAGAAAGTTCATTAATTTTTTCTTTAATTCTATTATCTAATTCATCAGCAGCAAGTTTACCGCTAGCAACAATTTTTTCTTTAATTTCGTTTAAAGGAATTTTATACATTTTAGATTCACCCCTCTTAATCTAAGAGAAAAATTAATGATGTAAATTTATAAGGATTTATATGGTTGAGAATATATTAAGCATTATTACCTCTTAATTATTAACTTCAACCATCTTAACAACTGCAGACTCTAGATTTTTAAGAGTAGAAGTTACTGTAAACAAATAACCATTACTTTGTTTAGGGAATTTAGTTTCGTCAAAATTAATACTAATTCCGCCATTACAAAGATAAGCTTTCTGATTTTCTTTTACGGCTCCAGGGTGACATTTATGGTCTTCAGTAACAATTTCATCTTTAGCAATCTTAATACTTTCTTTAAAAAATCCTGCTCCCAAGGGAACTTGAGAAAATATTTGATTAGCTGTACCCGTTTTGCTTTTTAATGGTAAATAATCAGTATAATAAACAATATAATTTTCTGTAATTTGTAAATGAGGGAATTTAACTTCAATGTTATTATTGATTTTTGTTGCCGTAACATCGTATACAACTAAAGGGATAGAAGGCATAAAATCAAGAGCAAACCGTTTTTCAGCATCATCTTGACCAATTCTACAAAAAATAATTTCTCTATTAATATCCACAAAATTATTATCCTGGCAGGAATCATAATGCCAATTATTTTTTTTATTCTCATCCAAACAAGATTTTAAATCATTTTTGTTTCGACAAGAGTTAACAAGTGATTTTGATTCTTTTTTAATCTTATTTAATTCTTTAAGATAAAAAGCCAAATCAGCTTCAAAACGTGAACTGTAATAATATTTGAAATAAAATGGACTGGTAAGATAACCATCGTAAGCGTTAAAAACATCCATAGAACCAACAACTGCATTTTCATCAGCAACTTGTGGATCAGAATCAGCAATTTTTTGTTTTAATTCTTCCTCAGCTTTAAATTCACAAAAAGTATCCCCTGAATTAAGTACCGGAATATTCTTAATAAGGCCACAACCTAAATCACTTTGTAAACTATTTTCAATAATTTCTCTTGCTTCTGTCCCAAGCAAATCTTGACTTGTTTGCTGAGAAGATAAAATATCTTTTTCTGCATCTTGAAAAGCACGAATAAAACTTATTTGCCAAAGTCCTTTCTGTTCTGTCCCTGCGTCCATATTCATAGTAAAAACAAAAAATAGCCCCAGGGCTGCTAAAACTCCAAAAATGATCCAATGCATTAATGCTGCTTTTTTATTCATTTTTCATTACTCAAATTTGATAGGATTTCCAGATTCATCTATACCCAAGATCCAAGGATTATTAGCATATAAATCTCCGGGACTTCCTCTCTTACGGATATAAGCCATTTGATTTTTTAGTGTGTTTGGATCAATACTTCCTCCTTGAACAACTATCCCTCTCTCCAAAACTAAATAATCATTAACTTCTTGCGTTTTTTTAAGATGGACCATTACTTGTTCTTCATTATTATTAACACTGGAACTTAATACTGTTCCAATAAACATTAAAACAAAGAAAGCTGCAAATACTGTAAAGAGGAAATCGAACATATCATCCATCATGGCTTTCTTCCCACGTGGGAAGATAGCTAAAAAATTGTTTGAACAATTTTTGCTTGCTTTCTTATTTAATTTCATTTTTTAGGCGGTTCTCCAATCCTTTCCTGAACATAAATAAACAACTGATCTTTTGTAAAGGAATCACCGTCCTTAACAAAAACTGTCTTTATTAAAGTCAGGTCATCCTTATTATAATAATTATTAGTACGGATTTTTAAATTTTTATTTTTTAGCCACAAGCCAAAATTTATATCTTTATAGCCCTTCTCCTCTTCTGTCAAGTAACATTTATTTATTTGTTCATTAGTAAATTTACCAATCTCTATGATTCCGGGATAAACTCTTCCGGTATCTGAATCCATATAAGCTAAACATTCCGGAATATTAGTGAAACGCATGGAAACAAATTCCGCTTTCATTTCTAACGGAACTCGAGTAAGTTTGCTACGATAACCCGCAATTTGAATTGCAAAAGCTAAAATGATGATAACAATCATAAAACCAGCGATCATCCAATAGATGGATTTTCGCGCAATTTCGAATTGTGCTTTTTTGTTCATTGTTTTAATTTTAATCTTCATCTTCATTCTCGGCTTTAGGGAAAGGGTTAGGATTGTTTTTTTGTAAATACTGAATTATTTTAATATTTTCTTCGACCGGCTTTTCTCCGGAATATTCGCCAGCATTAACAATAATTGTTGTAGTGGGCATCCAATTATCTTCATCTGGACTCCAACGCCACTCCTTTCTATCTTTATTATATTTATAATATAGCGGGGTGGCATGTATTCCTGCATCGTAAGTATAAATCCCATTAACATCAGGAGCACCAAGTTCAACAGGTACACCTCTACTAATACTTTCACTTTCGCCACATTCTTTCAAAATAATAACATAACCATCTTTTTTCAAACAAACATTACGAACATTTTCAACAGTACCTTCAGCAGTATGTTTTTCAGGAAGGTAAAATGTTCTAATAGCATATTTGATTGTTGGTTCACCTTCTTTGAAAACAGCTACACTTCCAACATCTAAAGAAATAATATAATTTGACAAATCTCCTGGAAATTCAACAACTGCATCTCCGGGAACGCCAACAAGAACATTAATCATCAGCATCAAATCATTAGCGGCATTAACTTTGATAACTGTATCAGACTTAGCATAACCCATCGCTACTTGTAAAGTCATAAAAATAACTGTAATGACTACTAAAACTTCAAAAATCATTAAAATTATACTGGTTGCTTTCTTGTCCATTTTCAAATACTTTAGGTGTATTTTATTCTCACTTTATTAGAATCGGGACCACCAATTTTTTCAATCACGAAATTGATTCTCCTTGTTCCTGAAAAACCGACAGCGTTATCTTCATCCTCATCTTCAGGAACAATTACCCCTCGATCAACAAAGAAACCACCTTTACAAAGATAAGAATGAACATTGTGAGGAACACCAATACCGCAATTTTTCTCTTTATTTACCTCTTTATCTGCAGTATCACCATAAATTAAATCAAAATCTACCGGTTTACATAAAGTTTTAATAGGATTAATGGTCAACTTTCCACCAGAGAGAACAGGTTCAACTTCTCTGAATAAACAAATACAACCGCCTTTATGATCTTTCTTTTCACAAGCAGGAGGCCGATCAATAGTAATAATTAAATCTGATCTTTGCGTAGGAAAATCAATAATATCCTGACTTTCAAGAATAGGTATCAAAATTAATCCTGCCCCTGCAGTAACAAGACCGGCTGCAAAAATTCCTTGAAGAATAGCTCCTTCCTTAACAAGTTCACCAAGAGACTTTTCATTGGCATCCACTGACACTCTTAATCTAGGAGCAGAAAAATAAGCCATCACTGTTTCTTTATCTAAAATAAACATGTTGTTCCTTCGTTCATCCTCTTTACCATTTACAGCAAGATCTTCAGTTTCATCAACAAATAAAGAAAAGTTTTTTTTTGCTTGATCACTTAATCTAAAAAACTTTGAGCTGATGATACAAGCAGGGGCAAAAATAACGATAGCAAGGATTACTGTGGTCAAAAACTTAATCATCAAACCTTTTTTACCACAAGATGAAAAAGTCAAAAAATCATACCATTGATTTTTGCTTACTTTTTTGTTAATTTTATTAAATTTCATCTGTAATTAATTAGTATCTTTTTTCTTACCGATTCCACCTTTACAATCTTCTTTACAAGTAAAAGTATCACATTTATCTTTTTCAACTTTTAGTAGATCATCTTTATCAATACTCTTTGGACAACCATCATAAGTTGATCCTGGCTGACCTTCCGTACAAGGACACTTATCAAACATATCAGCAACGTTATCACAATCACAATCGTTCAATCCACCGATTTTATCTCCTACCGTATCAAAAGCTTTCTCTCCACTACTTTTAAACCAAATAACGATAAAAATAACTACTAATAAAGCAATGATCGCTGCAGAAATTATCCACCACATTTGCGATGTTCCTTTTTTGTTAAATTTTTTGTTTAAATTAAATTTTAATAAATTCATTATTGTTCACCTCTTTTAATTGTTAATTGTTAATTATAATTTAATCTCCACCAATATCTCCATGAACACAAAAGTTTTGCCCTTCCTGTGCATCAGCAAGATATACTGAACTTAATTCTCGTTCTTTAAACATATCTTCAAGTTTAATTTCTTCAATACCTTGAATTGCACCGTAAGTTGCAGTTGCCGTACCAGCAGCAACAGCCACGCCCGCTTTAACTATTGTCCCAGCACCAGCAAGAGCAGCAGTAGCGGTGGAAGTAGTAGCAGCAGTAGCAGCAGTAGCAGTAGCAGTAGCAACAGCAGCAGTACTAGCAGTAGCAACCGAACCGGCAGCAACAGTTCCAGTAGCGGCAGTTACAGGGATAAATATCCCTCCCGTACTTAAAGCTACAGAAGTACCAGCAACAGTGGTGGCAGTTCCCGCAACTACAGTTGTACTCGCAGCAGTAGCAGTTCCAGCAGCGGTTCCAGCAGCAGCAACCACTCCACCACAAATACCTGCCGTTCCTAAAGTACAAAGAATTACTCCTGTACCTACAATAACTACAGCAGCACCAACAGCAACAGTCAACCAAATACTGGCACCGGGCTCTTTATTTTTTGGTAAAAAAGAAATTGTATAAGCATGTCGACCTTGAATAGCAGTAGCTAAATTTTCAAACTGGCCCGGCCCACCATAATATTGAATATATTTGTAATAATTAAGTGAAGATTCTCGAACACACCAATTATCTTTACATTCACGCTTTTCTGCACAATCACCGGTAGTCTCACATTTATGACAATCATCATCAATATCTACGCCCTCACCATCCTCACAAGTAGGAGCAGATTTCAAAGGTTTTTCTTCCCACATAAAATCAGTCAATTCTGCTGGACCAATGGGAACATTATTTTGATCTTTTAATCTCCATTCGTCATTAGGTTTAATATTATCCTCATCAATCATCAAATAATAACAATTAAAACATTGATTTTTTCTTTCATCTAAATCGAATAAAGAAGGAATAGGGTCTACATCTGAACCGTGCAAAATTTCTTCATATCTACCTTCACCAAACATCCACCAACAACGAGCAATTTTTTCAGCGATTTCACGTTTAATAACTTCACGGTCCTTACTTTTAATTTTCTTTTCAATAGTTTTACATAAAACCGGCCCTAACTTAATTTCTCCACCAATTAAAGCGCCGTCTATTGTAATTTGTGTTTTTGCCCGCATGGCAATACTATCATGACAAAGTATTTCTGCTTGTTTATCGTCGGCTTTATCCATAAAGCGATATAAAGTTCCGGCAATCAAAGTAAAAGCAACTAAGGTAATAATTAAACTGACTAAAATACTAGCAGTCATACCTTTTTTACCAATCTTTTTATTAAATTTTATTTTTTTCATTTTCAAACCCTATTAGGAAGTAATTTGTTCTTTGAAGATATAACCATCTGCCGTATCTCGACAACACCATTCGGTATTCGATGCATCATTAAAACAATCATCAACTTTTCTTGCCTCGCAAAGGTACCATCTGCTATTTTGGCCGCAAAGTAATTCTCCGCCAATATGAGGGTAAACAGCAACTTTGTCTGTTAATAAACACATACTATCTTCACCATTTTTTTCAATTTCTTTTTTGGTGTTTGCTAATTGACGATAATTTAAACCGATATAATATTGGTTAGGAATTATTGCCCAACCACAATCATTAGAATCGGGCCAATCTTTTTCGGAAAGATAGAGATTACAACCACCATGATCATAACCATGAGCTTTCTCAAAATAATCATTACAATCCCAATCTTGTGAGGGACAGGGAAACATTCCTTCCTTTAATTCTGAAGATTTTGTAACCCCCATTATACCTCGTTCATCACAAGCAAAATAAATTTTTTCGTTGTCATTCCCACAACCATTACTTGATTCATCATCAGCAAAATGTTCTAATCCGCTATACCGGAACCAAGGTTGTTCCCGTTTATCATTTACCCAAACTTTTTTTGTTCCTTTTTCAAGAATTGCTTCTAATTTACTCAGATTCCTTTGAGCAAATATTTTCTCAGTTCCATTCAATTTTTCAATTTTTTCTTTTGATAAATTTATTTTATCTTCTAATTCTTTCTTTTCATCATCAGTAAAATTTTGATCATCTTGTTTTTTAGGAACCCAGATAGGTTCACTACTATCTTCCTCGCAAAAATAATGTACTTTTTCTTCACCAACATTAAATGTAAAATTCAAACCTTCATTTTCTGATTTACAACCAACCCACTTATTTCCCGCACAAAGTAATAATTCATCCTCATTGTTAGTCCAGAAATGATTATTTAAAAGACACAGAGGGTCCATGTTTTCATATCGTGGCGTAACTGAAGAATATATTTTTGTTCCTGGTGAATTTTTTGGAGGAAGAATTTCTCCAGGCGCGGCTGCAACCCACCCACAATCATTAAAATCAGGCCCATCATCTTCAGAAATTAAAACTAAACAACCTTCATCAGGAGTAGCATAACCACCATAACTTGCAGTAACACTATTTTTAATTACATTAGTACAATCATTATCTTCACCTCGGAAAGCAGAAAGGTGCGATATTTTTTGTTTAATTTCATGAGTTAATGTAGAAACACCTTTTTTACGTTCATCACAATCAACTTCACCGCCAAAAGTTGCTGCATCATCATTAGCAAACAGTTCAATTGCGTCATAACCTTCCGTAGGAGAACATTGTTCTAAACGGTTAGTAGCCAATTTATACATTAATGAATCATCATCAGAAGCATCATAAACAAAATCATTATCAATTCCATCTTTATCATAATTTACAATCCAATTTGTAGGGAAGAAACATATTTCGTTATCTGCACCTTTAAATAATAAACCATCATTTTCAAAATTTTTAGATTCATCGTTAACTGCATTTTTAGGCCAATTTCCATCAGTAATTTTTATTACATTGCCATTACGACCTTCTTCATCATACTTAATAATAAGTGAATTAACTTTTTGATAATAAGGTTTTTTAAATTTTTTACATGGTCCATCAACACAAGCTTTAAAGAAATTTTCTGCCACTCCACCCGGACCAGCAATTACGCAAGGTTTCATTTTCGGAACATCAAACTTGTTATAAATTACTGCTTTCTTCTCATTAATTGTTACTTGAGTACTGTTTTTAGCAGGATTATAAGTAAACGAAAAAACAGCAGTAGTTTCATCTTCACCTAATTCTTGAGAAAAACCGCCAAAACTTTGGAAACAATTAGTTTTATCACTCTTGGCCATCGCCAATAAAGTGTCTTGCAAGGCAGTAGCTTCCCTCAATAAAGTGTTAGATAAACTAGTTTCATCTGCAGAAAGTTCATCCAAGCCAACCGTTATATCAGGAAGAAATTTTTTTGCTCCATCGACAACATCTTTAAGTTGCTGAAATGATCCCTCTGGACCCCAATACATCATCCCCATAATAATTAGAACAATTAACGGAATCAAATAAAAAATAATTTTTTTACTGACAACCATTATAGCAAGTTTGATAACTTATCTAACAAGTTACCAACCTCCGAGTTTAATCCTGCGTACCAAGCAATGATAAAGAAAAGTAAAAGCAAAGCTAGAATGATTAAAACTAATTGCCACATTTCCATTCCTTTTTTTCCTCTAGGGAAAAAAGTCAAAAAATTATGAAAATAATTTTTGCTTACTTTTTTATTTGCTGGAAAAATCATGATGAAATTATTCCTCCCACTTTAAAAATAACAAAAGCAATAAATGCCATTCCCAATAATACGGCTAAAATGATTAAAACTAGTTTAGTAATATCTATTTGTCCCTGGCCCCGTTTACTTCTGAACGGAAAAAATGAAAAAAAATGATTCATTTTATGGAGTTGTTGTAGCCGCTGGATCTGGTGTTGTTCCTGTCTTTTCTTTACACGTACCACCATCACAATTATCAGAGATACATTCTGAATCAAGTTTACAGGAACGAAGATTTTTCTTCAACGAACTTAGACAACACTTTCGTTTACCACCATCATCAGGACAATCAAAAGCAAAGGATTCCATAGAATTCTCTGGACAATCTCCAGTCGCTAATACGCAGTCCCCACCTTTGTTTGAGCAGCTTAACAATCCACCTTCGAGAACGTTAGTCTTATCAGTAAACATAACCATCAAAATGATCATTACTACTAGAGCGATTACAGCTCCAATAATAATCCACCACATGTTCGCGGAAGCTTTACGATTTAAGATTTTCATCTTAACTAACCGCTCCACTTACAACCATTAGATTCGCAAACACCTTTATCAGTACTGAAACCTTTACAATGACTAAGCTGTTCTTCAACAAAAGTGGCTTTAGCTAATTCTTTACCTTCAGTAGAAGTTGCCTGACTTAATTCTAAATCAAACTTAGCTTCACTTACTGCTCCAGGTTGACAATCACCATACTGAATTCTCATTTTTATCAATTCAGTTTTACCTTCCTGACTTAATCCTTTTTCAAAAACACCTAATCTGCCAGTAAAAATCATCACCAAAACTACTAAAACAATTAAAGCTATCGCAGCTACAATTATCACATTCAATGATAAACCTTGGCCTTTTTTAGAAACCATTTATATCCACCTCATTTTTTATCAACATTAACTTAAATAATATTTAATTTTAGATAAAGAAAATCTATATATAAATGTTACGATAAATTCAACTTAAAAATTGGTTTATTTAGTCACAAAGAGATAATTCCCCTTCAACAGTACCTTGATCAGTATGTAAGGGAAATAGTCCAGAACCGTCCTTTTCTTTTTTCCAGCAACCACCTTTACCGCTTTTAATCAACATAATTTGTAATGGATCTGCCTCCAAAGATTCAATTAATTGTAATTTAAACTCATAGTTCTTATTCCACCCACCCAAAGTTTCATTTAATATTTCAGAAATTGTTTCTTCCAAAAAAATACAAGTCTGTTTATTACCGCAACGGTATAAGGAATGATCGCCCTCTACTAAATTATCTTGGTAATAATAAGCACAATCTTCAATTAAATCTTTGCCAACTTGAGGATAAACTTGACCAGAAAAACTTTCTGAACAATCTGGATCATTAATAGTGGTTTTCATCACCGCACTAATTGTACTGTACGCTAATCCTTTCCGGGTAAATATTTTTTTCCCATCATTATCTTTCAATGCAAAAGTAGCCATAAACAACATCCCTAAAGTTATCAAGATAACAATTACCACTAACCCAATCATTTCCATCTGTGCTTTGCGTGAGCGAAGCATGACCAAAAATCTTTGATTTTTCGTGTGTGCCGACTTGTTTGGAGGCACGCCCAAAAAACGCAGTTTTTTCGTGTGTGCTGATTTATCCTTAGCAATCATGAATACACCTCCACTTCCAAATAACCGAGGTTATATTTTTTCTGACCTTCAATCTTACTATCGTTACGTAAAGCAATAACATAATAAGTATTCTCTTTATTCTCCCAAATACGTTCTGTTCCATTTTCTACTTTTTTTACTTTCTGTTTATCATAAATTGTCCAAGTAAGATTACCAGGATAAACTTCAGTAACTGTAATTTTAGCATAAGAAAAGAGGTTAAAATAATAATTTAAATTTTTACTGAACACTTCCTCGGCTTGATTAAGTTTCATAATATCGAAACAGTTATCTTCATGTTCCGCTTCACCTTTAGTACAAATTACTTCTGGTAAGAATAAAGATTGTAAAGCGGCATCCATTGCTCTATTAGCAAGTAATTCCTCCTGCTTTTCACGGTTAGAAATTTGACTATACTTATAATAAAAAATCACTCCAAACAAAATAAGGACAAAGAAAATAAAAATTATCGCAATCGTTTCAGACATTCTAATTTGTGCTTTTCTCCGTAACCTTCTTTGTCTCCGTTGATACTTTTCCAATTTTCTTTTTTTATTTTCGTTCATTTTATTGATAATAATATTTTCCTAATTTAATATAAACTTATACAATCTCCCGTTTCCGATAAAATTCGGTTAGCTTTTCTTAAAGTATCAGCATGAGTTATCAAATCAAAACATTTTCCCTGCTCGCCCTGAAACACAAGACAAGTTTTAATTTGGTTTTGCATCGATCTTAATGAAGTGTAAACATTTTCATCATAAGTGGTTAAGTAACCTAAACATTCTGTTGTTAATGAAGTTTCAGGATTGGATTCATAAAATTCTACAATCTCTGCTAATTTACCACCAATATTTTCACTCATTTTCTCGCCACCATAAACAGCAATTAATTTGTCTAATTTTTTGAAAGCTTTCATCATATTACATTGGTAACTCTCTGGACTACCGGAAAATATTGCGCCATACTTAGCGGCATCCCTTTCTTCATCGATAGAAAGAATTCTAATAGGGTTATCATTAAGTTTTTTCCATACACTACCTTCTTTTTGATAATAATCTACAGTATTTACTCCTAACTTACCAAAAGAAACAGCAGTAACTTTTTTATCTCCCATGGCAAGTAACTTTTCCGGTAATGGTTTTCCCACATCAACATTGGTACCATCTAAATCCACAATTCTTACTTGAAAATTCCCGCCAGGATCAAGGTCGTTCAAATCAAATAATTGTTCCCAATTAATTTTTAACATAGAATTATCTGTTTCAGTAGCGTTATTGAATTCGTTAATAAAACTCACATCATTACCAACCAAAAAATATTTTGTATTCGCTGAAGTTACAAAAAGAAAATCTATAACTTTAAATGGTAAACGATAAGGTAAACTCCAAAGAACTAACCTTGTGGAGGATAATTCTAACGGAGCAAAAAGAGGATTAACAGAATCAGAAACATAATAACTATACCCCGATAAACCAAACTCACTTACTCCGGCATCACAATCAAAATATAAAGTGTAATCTACTAAACCACTAGTGTCAATAAAATTTTTAGTTTTTTCTGATAAACTAGCACCAGTAAAAATCGATTCCATGATGTCTACTACTTCCGCACTTAAACGTTCCTCAGAAGCAGCTTTCTCTTTAACAATGATTCCAATAAAAAATAGTAAAATCATTGCTCCCGCAATCATAATATAAATCCAGTTAAAAGTAACTTGTATCTGTGCTGATTTAGATTTCATTTCCAATTATTAATTTTATTAATTTTATTTGGGTGCTGCTGAAATTTCTGTCCGATCACCTTTACCTTCAATCATAATTGTAAATTGACCGCTTTTAATATCAGTACAATAATAACCTACCCCTTGTTCAGTTTCAATATCAACAATACTGATCTTAAACACTTTTATTGGCACTCCTGCAGACGGTTTTAAAAAGACGTTAGCATCAACTGATTCATAACCACCCTCATCACGCGCTTGTTCCCACATATCACAAGCAAACGCATCTTCTGCACAAAGTTCATCCATCCCATTATTAATCCCCGCAGGTGGATAATCCATATCAACAAAACAAACTTGTTCATATTTTTCAGGAATGTTAAAATCTTTAATTCTTACAGAACCATACTCCGTATAAATTTGTTTAACTGATTTCTCTAACCCGGTTTTAAACTGAACAAATTCTACCTGTTCACCACTATTTAAAAAACCCGCAATTGCTTTATACCCAAAAATCATGATTAACGCAAACGTTAATGCTGCCATAATAAAAATGAAAACTTGTCCAATGCCCATCGCCTTTTTTCCTAAACTCATTTTAATTAACCCTCTTTTCTCTTTTTACTGATTCCTTTTAACTTTGAAAATATATCGTTCGCTTCTTTCTTACTAACAACTTGATGAATTTTTTTATCTTTAGTTTTTTTAGCAATACCTTCTAATTTTGAAAATATCCCTTTCTCTGCAGTTTTCAACCCAGGCTTGATTTCTTCTTTATGTGCAACATAATGATGAGCAAGGTCATGTAACTTTGTTAATGAAGGGGTTTTTCCACGCAAAAATTTGTTAACATGGGGAATTTCTTTTGAACTTTTACCAAATGATCCAAATACTGATTGCCTTTGTCTTTGTTTCGATTTTTGTGCTTTACCTTTTCTTAGCTCTGCCAGCTTATCTTTCCAAGAAACAAAAACTCCCGGCTTAGTTGTAGAAACAGGGGCAGAAATCTTTTGCACCGGTACAGCAGGTCTTGCAGCCATTTTAGAAGTGCCAGTTGACTGATAATAATAAATCAAATAACCACCACCACCTAAAAGCAATAATAATCCTAAGATTAATAATATTCCAGGTAAAATGTTAGATTTTTTACTGGTACTAAAATCTTGAACTCCTTGATCTTTTTCAGCTTCTGCTTTTTCCTCTGCTTCCAGTTCCAGCTCTTCAACAGTTTTTTCATCGTCATCAAGTTTTACAGGGGCGTCAGGGAAGCAAGGGTCATAATTGCCCATATACTCTTCATAACTACTTAATCCGTCATCGTCATAATCTTCTTCAGTATCAGAAACACCATTATTATCAGAATCTACACTAGCATAATTGAAATCGCAAGCAAATGAATCATAAGTTTTTTCCCATAAATCTGGCAAGCCATCACTATCAGCATCAACACTTTCTTCCTCTTTTGGCACTTCTCCTTCTGCACAACCTTTTACATCAGCAACAGCACCACTTTCAGTGTCTGAGCATTGATCACAATGATCCAAGATTCCGTCACTATCTTCATCTTTAAATGAGACCATCTTTTTCTTACTAACATTATTACCATTATTGTCTTCTACCGAATAACAAATCCAACCAGTATTATCAAAAAATATTTTTTCTCCGCCGTACAATGAACTTGCCGCACATAACTTTTCACTGGCACTTTTTCCATAATTAAAATTTTTACAACCAGAATCATCTTCACATTTCATTTCTGCAGTAATAGAAGTACAAGAAGAATTATCATTAATAACAAAATCTACTTTCGGTGTGGTATCATCAAACTGACAAACAGAATAATTATCAGAACTAACTATGAACCCATTACTTTCAACAAAACTACCAGAATTGCCAGTAGCATCTTCAGCTTTAACTTTAATTTTATACTTATGACTATCTTTCAATTCAGTTATTGCTACTTTAATTGGCATCCCCGGACCCACAGTAGCACTCAAAACTGGAGTTGAAGTTTCTAAAGAAGCTGTAGAACTATCCGTTGAACTTGCACCGGTAGGTTTACCAAGACCTTTCATAAGTTGTTGATAATATGCTGAAGAGCCACCTGAAGATTGAACGGAAACAGATTCATCTTCAATCTTAACCACGCCTAAATCATAAATTTCATAAGTATAAAAAGAAATATTTCCTTCGTTGGTATAAACTTGAATTTCCATATCATCACTACCACAACTATAATTTCCATCTTCTACACTTTCAACAATTGGAGCAGAGAAATCTATCACAAAAGTTAAATCATTTTCAACAATATGATCACCCATTGTACATTTAACAGGAATTTTGTAATCGCCTTCTACTAAAGAAAGTGATTGGGTATGAACTTGACTATTAGTGTTTTCAAAAGTAGTGTAAAGATCATCTGATAAACTTTTATATTCACAAATTGCAGTTTTACTTGTCTCAACATTTAAGGAGATGTTTGTTTCTTTAAGATAATCACCGTCTGGCCAAACACTTAATATTCCTCCTAACTGAGTATAATCAACAACAAAAGTCATGATCTCCATCTCGGAAACATCACCCGCACCGTTTTTACAAATAGTATTAAATTCATACTCGTTTGTTAAACCAGTAAAAGTATTAACATAAAAATCCATTTGATGGTTCTGATATAATAATTTATCAATCCCAGAATCCGCTGCAGGAAGATCTGCTTCACTTCCAGGAAATGCCAGATTCATTGATTGATAATCTGTATGGCCAGCATCACTATATTTACATAAAGTTTTATCATCAGTTTCTGTAAACAAAATTACTTTGTTACCTTCCACAAGAGGATCTGGATCTGCATAAGCTTCAGTAATTTCTGGAGCGGTAGGATCATATTCCAAATACAATTTAGCCTCTGGTCCAATTTCTCCCTCTCCATTTTCACATTGAATATAAACTGCTTTTATCCCACCATCATCATCATAATCTGAACTGCCCGTACTTTTAGGAAAATCAGGTAAAGTATAACGGTTATCTGCACCTGCTTCTAAAATTTTAAAACCGGGCATATCATTATAATTAAAATTAGGTGAAAAATCAAATTTACAAATGTTTGTCGGCACTTTAGTAAAAAACTGCCATTCAAATTCTGGTAAATTACTAATTCCAAAAACGTTATCAAGATAATAATATGGTTGAGGTTTTTCTAAAGAGATCCCATAACCATCAATAATTAAGTTTCCACACGTTGGTTGATAAACTGGGTTATTAGCACTATCTTTTGAATAATAACAAATCTTGCTTGAATTTTTTAATTCTAAAGTTTCTGTGTACTCTTCATAACCGGCATTACCAATAAATTCACACCCATCTCCGAGACAATAATAAGTTTTATCACAATCAAAACCTTCCGCAGAACAATCAAAATCTACTGAAACAGTTTCAATAAAAAATTCTTCCCAATTGTAAGCAGTAGGTAATTCTTCACGTCCACCTTCCATTAAAATGATTTGCACAGACGGAGGAGTGAAATCTATAGTGAAATCAAAATAATCTTCATAAGCACCCTCTGCAAGAAGCTCATTACAAACAATTTTATATTCCGATGAATAAGTTTTTTCAATAGGAACAGAGACGGGAGAAGTTTGATGTTCTTTACCTTCTTCATCACTAATAAAATCGGCAACTTTTTCATTATCGGCAGATAAATATAAAGCACAAGTTGCCCCTACAGAAGTTGTTGCTTGAAATTCTATTTCAGTTTCAGCAACAGCTCCGCCGGGCAAGGGATAAACAATATCAATATTTTGTTCTAAATCAAATGTATAACTTTTACTTTTAACATTAACATTCCCCTGTTTATCTGTACAGGTTACGTTAAGATCAAAATTGACACCTTTCAGATTATCAAAAGTAACTAACTTTTCCTCTTGATCGGCTGCAGCAGATTTTGAAAATGTTCCTCCGGAAGGAACAATCTGTTTCAAATCAAATGAACAATCCATCAGTTCGTTCATTCCGTCCAAATAAACAGTTAAAGTAGTAACATCTGCAATAGTATCAATATTTTCATTAATCTCAAATTGTGGTAAAACATTGTCAACATAAACAAAATGTTCTTGAATTTCTTCTTGATTAAAATATTTATCTTTTGAATAAAATTTTATCCGATAAGTTTTACCATTAATTGGTTTATTCTGTAAAAAACTGGAATTAATTAAATTAACAACGACCAGTTCATCAGTAAGTTTACCGGGGTAAGAAACTTCTTGAAAATCTTCAGTAGCGCAAAAACTTTGCGCTTTCGGATCAGCGCTCACTAAACAATACCCTAAAACGCCCATTTTATTTTTTTGATTAGAATATTCATGATTATCATCACTACCTTGAAAAGTTAAGTTTGAATAAGCATGAGACACAGTATTTATTCCCTCCGGGATGATTTTTGTTTGTGGTGACGAATGGTCCATTTGGCAGGAAACTCTCTCGCCAGGATTAGTGAATATTTCACAATCACTTACAGTATTACCATCACCATCTTTAATACAACTTCCCGCTCCGCCAGGAATACCTTCCCATAAACATCTGCCCCAATCACATTGATCGTTTGATAGAGTTATTTCTCCGAACGGATTTTTTTTAACATTTTGTTCACCATTACATTCAAGTCCCGTATTGTAAGCATAACAATTAGCATCTTCATCAGGATTATCACCACAAGCATCACAAGAACTTAAAGGGGTAGCTTTATGGGTTGGATTAGAAAAACACCTTCCTAAAGCAGAACATACTTCAGCAGTACAATAATAATTTTCAAAAAGTGTTGCTTGAGAACTGCACAATGAACATTGATCATCTTGATCATATTCTTCTTCAACACAATAACCAGCACCGGTTTCTTCAGTAACTAATTCTGGAACTTCCATCCCAAGGAATAATAAATCGTAACTAATTACACTTACCTCTGCACTATCTTTCCAAACACATTTGTTACCCAAACAATTATTAATCCCGCAAGCATCTTTACTCTGATAATCAAAACAACTTTCAACCTCTTTACAACTATTACATTGGTCAGTAATTGTACTAGTAGAATCGTAATAACAATAATTTTTTGCTCCGTCTTCTAAAGGATTAGAATTACCGTAACAAGTTTCAAATTCGTAATAAAGGCCGAAAGGATCAGAAAATGTTTGACAAGCACCCGCACTTTTACATTCTGCATCCCTTGCCCCAATCCGAGCACAATAATAATCTTCACCGGAAGCGTCTCGTTCTGCACAATTTAATGATTGAATAATCTGATTCTCGTTATTACAGGTGTAAACAGTTTTACGCTTTTCTTTAACTCCAACAATACAAAAAGTTTCCCAGCCAGTATCTTCATGGTAACGAGATTGACAATCTTTATTACCTAAAGTAATAGTTTGTTCGTTAGCAGTTTCAGACTGTAAACTAGATTCATAAACAGCAATAATGGTGTAAGTATAAGTTTTATCCCATTCAACATCAGCATCAACTTTAGAATTTTCTGTTGGTGATGCTCCTGCAAAGAACTCACCGTTTTTATTAATGATGTAACCAATAACTTCCGGACACGGTTTTTTCCATTGTAATTTAACTTCCTTCTTTCCAAGAACGGGACTGATAGAAAATTCTTCAACATTTTTTTGTGGACTATCACCTTCTTCGCTACACTCTCCAATGTAAGTTGTTAAGAACAAATCTTTTTCAATGGCTTGTCCTGAGGAAACACTAACAATTTGTGGTTCAAAATTATAATTTTGATAAGTTGCAGAGATCTCATGTTCAACAGCTTCTCCAGTTTCATCATCTGAAACTTGAACTTCAATTTCATAAGACCCATCAGGATATTTTGAATATCCTTTAAAATTTCCGTCAAGATAAATTTTTGCCCCATAAGTAGACTTATCACCAGTATCAAGTTCGCCATTATTGTTGGTATCCAAATATACTTTACCTTTGACTCCTTGTAAATCTGCACTTTTAAGTTTAAAATTTAAACTGAAATTTCCTGCTGCTAATGTTAATGGTTTTTCTTCAGATTGATAACCAATTTTACTGGCAGTAAAAATGTACTGGCCGGAAGGTAAATCTATAACTTGATATTTTCCTTCTGCATCTGAATAAACTTTATTTCCGGTTGGACCGGTCAAAGAAACTGTTGCCCCCGAAACAGGTTGATTACTATCATCTTCAACAACACCATAAACTTCAGCCACACCCACTGAAACCGTTAAAGTAATATTTTTGTTCAATGTTTCGCCAGGACTTAAAAGAACTGAATGAGATAAAGACGAATACCCTTCTAAGTTCACTTTAAGTGCATAACTCCCCGTATTTAATTCTGTAAAAGAATATTTCCCAGAATTATCTGAAGTGAATTCTTTTTCTGCACCTTCAAGAACAATTTTTGTTTGCGCTAGGGGTTGACCTTCTTCGTTAAAAATATATCCAGAAATTTCACCTTTTTCAGTTGTTACACCACAATAAGTAGTAGTACAAGTATCAGGATTCATTCCAAAAGGATTAACAAAAATTATATCATTAAGATTGTATTTAGATAACTGTTTTTTAGCTTTATCATCACATTGAAACTTATTTAAACCATACTGACAAAATTCTATTTTTTCAATTTTACAACAACCGGGCGTGCACCATAAATCATAATCTTCATCAACAATAATTTCTCCGCCTAACTGAGTACATTTACCTTTGCTATGAATCTGACAATCAGTATTACAAGTACCTTGTTGACAATCATCAATCTCTGAACAATCAGAATTAGGAATAAAATGTTCGTTCAAATCACAATTATTACAATCATCTTGAGCTTCCTGATTAGTTACGCCAGCAACACAATACAAATCTTCGCTAGCTTGTGGATAAACATAACAACCTTCAACTACAGAAATTGAACCCCCTTCTTCTTGAGAATAAGATAAGTAAACAGTAGAAAATAGGATAAACAAAAATAAAACTACTAAAATCAAACCTCTTTTTTTACTAATCATTTAATATACGTTTAAATAAAATAGTATTTGTTTATAAATGTTCCGAGAAATGAGTTTAAGAAATTTTCTTAAATATTAACTTTTTTTTACAATCTTTTTCAGTTTAGAGATCACATTTTTAATTTCTTCTGCCCGCTTCCGATCTTTTTCACTAACTTTATTTACTTGTTCCGGGGATTGTTTTTCTTTTCCCTGATTTTTTTTTATGGGACGAATTAATTTTTCCAATTTTTCTAAAGCTTTAATTTCTTCTTTTGGTAAAGTTTTCTTTCTAAACTTTTGTTTGATTATTAATTTTTTTAACTTTTCAAACTCGTTAGGTTTAAGATTAGGATAATCTAATCCAAACTCAGTAAAAAAGTCTTGCCTTTTCCTTTCTTTAGATTTATGTTTTCTTTTTTCTTTAATTTTTTTAATTATATTTTTCTTTTCAGGATTAGTAGAAAAGAAGTTTCCCCAGCTGTAAAGTTCGGGATGAATTTTAAATTCAGAATAATCTTCAGTGTTTGTTTTTTTTGAAACAGGAGATTCAGTTTTCTTTTTTAATGAGGCAAAACTTTTTTGTTTAAAATGAATGTAAATAATAAAACCAATAATGCCAAAAATAACAAATAACATCCAAACTTTTCCAATGCTCAAATCTAACTGAGGGAGTTCAACTTTTTGCTGATTAGTTTGAGAAATAGTTTGGACATCATCATTTTCTACTATTGCAGAAGAATCAGTTATGGGATTGACCTCAGACAATAAAGCAGGCAAAATTATTGGTTCAGAAACTTCTTCCAATTCCACTGTTGGGTCTAACCCAGATAATTGAGAACATTTTTGTAAACATTGTTGTTGAGTAAGAGGATTATCAAAACTGAATTGAGTAGTATCTTTGTTTTTTGCATCTATTTCGCAAAGCCACTTATTTTTTTTATAACCGCAATAATCTCCCGCATAAGAATTAAATTGGCAACAACCAGCAGAACACCATTCTGCTTCACCATTGTCAGGAACAGCACCGGCATTACACTTACCCAAATATTCTTCAGTGCAAGAACTTTTACAAAAAACTTTTTGGCAATGAGGAAATTGATTAGCATCTTGACAATTTTGATTAGAAAAATATACTTCTTGCAATTGACAATCTCCTGCTAAAACGCATTCTTCATTTGCTTTATTAAAATCTAAATCAGTACAATAAAAAACACTTTCTGGATAAAGGAAACAACCAGATTCTGCTTGAATGAATGGAATAAGTAGCAATGAAACTAAAACAAATATCCAAGATTTAAAATAGAAGGATTTCATTTTAAGTGCAAACTCCTCCACTACAAGATTCACCAGATTCGCATTCACTCTCAGTATAACCACTACCTGGTTCCTCGCAAACAAATACATCACCCTTATGTTTTTCTTTCTCTGTTTCTTTTTCATCATCAGAAAGACCTTCATCATCAAACTTTTGATTATAATATTTTTCTATCTCGTCATTAAAACAAAGAGGTCCACTAGGAACACATACTTGCTCTTGACATTCTCCACCTGAACAAAATTCACCACTAGCGCAAGAACTTTTAATTTCAAATTTTGTTCCTTCGTCGTTACATTCAACAATATTCTTTTTCTCATTATCACAAGCAAGCTGGCCAGGGTCACAAATTTCCGTAAAACAACCGCCATTCTTACAAGTACCTTCGAAAGAACCGTCAAAATTAGTATCGCAAGGTTTTCCTTCATTGGAAGAACTGCAACCACACTTAAAAGGGAAATTAGGGTTATCTTTTTCGTCAAGTAATTGAATTTTTTCTGCTTCGTTATTAATATATTTTGAAGGGAAGTAAGTGTTTGGCTCTAATCCAGTATAAGTTATTGCAGAAGTACAAAAAATGTCACAACCCATCTTTCCGTGACACCAACCTTCGTTTTCAATTAATGAAAAAGAAAGTTCACCCTGACAAGTTTCAGCAATATCTTCACAACCAGGATAATTGGGATCATCATTATAACCACAAATCATAGTACTGTTAATTAATTTAGTTTTCCTTTCACCTTGACAAGTATTACCTCGCAAACCATCACAATACCTAAACTCTTCTTCTAAAAGATAACCCCCATAATTATCCAAATTAGTGAACCCCGTAATGCCATTGTAACAACCATCTAAAGGATTCTCAAAACAGGGCGTATCATTTTCAGTTTTTAATTTCCAACCAAATGGATTGTCAGGCTGGCCAGCACAACAACTGTGTGTAGATTCGTAAGGATTTACTGCTGGATTAAGATCTTTAAAATCGCTAAAATTAGTTAAGTTATTATTAGTTTCATCAATCCCAAATTGGTACTGGTGATACTTGTGTTGCGGATTATAAGCAAAAGGATATTCGGGATTCTGGTGTGGAAGACAAGCTTTAACAACAACAGGAATTTCTACAGATTTAGTACTGTTAAAACTTTCACAATAACTTGAAGATAATGAAAGGTTAAGTAAACCAAATTCAGTAGTTTCTTTGAAATTTCCAAACTCTAAATCTTCATCAAGTAAAGTTTTCCAATCATTAAGTTCCTCTTCATTATAATCATCAATATGACAAAATGGATGCGTATTTGCCCACGGAAAACTAAAACAATTATTTTGCCCATAAAGATTTACAGGTAAGACAGTAAAGATATTTTCACTATTTTCCTGATTGTTATAATTAATAATAACCTCTCTGCTAGCATCCAAAGAACCTTCAGGTAAAGTAATGTTAACAAAAGCAGGATCTTCATTAGAAACTAAATAAACGCCACCATAAAAAGTAACTAAATCTTCATAAGGGTGAGATAAAGAAAGGTTCATCGTCATTGGTTGATCAAACAAAATTCTTACAGTTTGCCAGTCATTTAAATCGTGTTCATCGCTAGAATTAGCAGTAAGATTATAGAAACCAGCAGGTAAAATATCCAAATCATTTTTACTAACATAAAAATCTTTCTCACTAATTTCTGTTGGATTAATTGGAGAATAATCTTCAAAATTAAAACTAACATTATCTTCGTCAGGGTCTAAAGCAAATAAACTAATATTAATTTCTCCAAATGAAGAATCTTCGTCTTTGATAACTAAGTAATCATACCCCCCTCCGATACATTGAGAACGATTAACATAATCTAATGCCGGTGCTCGGTTCTGTCTAGCAATCCGGAAAAAATATTGAATTGGTTTATTGATAATGGTATGTAATGCAGGAGTAAATGTATAAATATTATCACCATTAGGCAACTCTTCACTTTGCATATCCACTGCCAAATTTTTGTAATTGTTATAGTTAAGAATACTTCGGTTACATAAGTAATAATTTTTATTTTCTTCACAACCAGCAAATTGGACAGGATTAGCGTAAGTAAAATAATGATTTTCTAAAACTTCCTGACTATAATTAAAATCTAAAAATTTGTAATCATTCTCTAAAGGTTTACCAACAGTAGCAGAAACAAGTTTCTTAAATTGAGTGGGATAAAAAAAATCAAACGTAGATAAATGAAAAAACTCTTCACCACCCAAAACAAATTTTAAAGGATAATCAACATTAACACTAATCCCTTCGTCCTGAAGGTCAAGTTTCATTTTCATTTTAGTAGTTTCAATTTTAGCTTTACTAGAAATGTTAGTTTTAGTATAATTATTTACGCAAAGAATAGTTTTGTCAATTAAATAATTTTTTAAATCGCTTTCAATAGTGTTTGGTTTCAAACCCAAAGTTCCAAAACCAAGATTAATGTTTGGAAATTGGTACTGACAAAAGTGTGGTGAAAAAGTTTCGTTAGCACAAGGGTAAGCATTAAAAAAGTTATAATGTTCTTGATTAATTCCATAATAAACTCTGCCTCCTTCCTCGCCAGGTAAATAAGTTATTCCTGAATAACCTTCTAAAAAAGAAACTTTACCTCCTGGTTGATCATCCCAAATCCGGCCTTGTTTACCAAGCAAAATTAAACCACGTTCAAGTTCATCATTTAAACAATCTTCAATAAAAATTCGCATTGCTTCCTTCTTGAAAGCTTTAGTAAAAACTTTTTCTTTTTCCATTTCTAATTGACTGGTTTTAATGGTACTAGTCAATTTGATCATAAAAATAAACATAAAAAGAAGTAATATCCCAATAATCATAAACACAGTAATCTGTGCTTTTTTCTTTCTAGCTTTATTCTGCCAAATAGTTCTATCTCCCCTCTTTTTTCTCATACTTCTTAAAATAATTATTTAATACCTTATAAAAGTTGTTGTGATATTGAGGTTACTAACAAATTGTTAATAAGAAAAAAAGTTAATTTTTCTTAACATCTCTGTTAATTTAAATGAGTGGGATGATAAACAACCTGTTTAATATTTGTAATTTATTAACTTTATGTGATCTATTTGAAAATTCCCGGTACTATTAAGAGGACTTACCTTTAGTGAAATTTTATTCGTTGCTGAGGGATTACCCGAACAAGTTATAGATTTTTTAAGTGATCCATCAATGTATAAAGCACCTTGATCACCATTTTTCTCCAATTTTACAGTAATCCACTTATCGTTATAACTACCACCATCAATCGAGGTATTCTCTTTGTTACAAGTAAATAGAATTTGATTGTTTCCGTAAAAAGAATATGAGACGATTAAACTTTTAATGTGGACTGAACAGCTTCCATTAGCCCAATCACATTTCCCACGATATGTTAAAGAATAATCTTCTCCAATTGAAGAACTAAAATCTGCTTTTGTTGAAATAATATTATATCCTTCCATTATTAATTTTTCGGATGAAACATGATTTGAACCTTCTAGAACCCCCCATTTCTTTAGATCTAGTGAGGCCCCACAGAAATCATCATAAAATAAGCAGGGGGAACTGCATTCATCCACGCAAGTATTTTCTTCCAATTTACATTCACCGTCCTCACAATATTCATTGCTTCCACATGATTCATCTATTGAAGAATGTTTGTTACAATTATCAAACCACCACACATCTCCGTTATGACAAGAGGTATAAGATTTTTCTGGCTCGCAATCAGAACCACAAACATTACCCTCATCAATTTCATCATCGCAATCATCATCTTTACCATTACATACTTCTGTCTGAGGCACACAACTTGATTTTGGTTGACAATAACCGTTAATTTTCCAAACAGGGACTCCGTTAGGGTTCCAAACATTCTGTGAAAGTGATTCTGTAGTAATATCGCAGACAACCCCATCATAATTACCTCCACAAAGACTAACAGCCTCCTTCGGTGACCAAACTTCATAACCTTCATGAGTGCCATATTTAGTTTGGATATACATTTCAAATATTTCTTTAAGCGGAGTTGTTACAGAATTTTTAATTTCTTCAGTATCATAACCAGCTTTTTCTGCTGCTAAAAGGATCAAACCTGCCGGAACATCAATGTAATCATTTTGCATTTGTTCAAGAGTCATACAATATTTGTTAACATCTTTACCTTCTTCAAGAAGGTCTCCCCATTGCGTTTTAGTAGCTTCTTTATAGATTTTGTAACCTAAAGTCGCTACTCCCATTATTAAAGCAATTATTCCAACCAATGGTTGTTGTTGTTGTTCTACCTCTTCACTTAATGTTAAAGCATAATTATCTGTAGAAGTTAAATTAAAATCAGTAGCTTCAGGAAAATGATTGCCTTGCGGATCAACTGAGACCAAAATATTTTTATTTCCTTTATGTGAAAGATATACTGTAATTCCTTCTAAACCTTCGCCGTTTTCGTTTTTTATTTTTACGGGAACATTCTCACCGTTAAGAGTAAATTCAAGTTCTCCAGAAGAATTAGTAACTTTTTTTTCTGATTGCACATACTTTGTTTCTTGTGAACTTCCACCGATACAAACACCACTCTCGCATAATTCATCGCCAGGACAATCGTAATCATCATCACAACTTTGTCCCTCCCCTTGACATTGTCCTTGAACACATAACTGTACGCCCGGACAATCGTAATCGTCTGCACAAGACTTTCCTGAAGAACTACTACCCGAATCACAAGTAGCAAAAGCAAAAGTAGCTGCAGTGAATAATGTTGCTAGTTTTGTAGTAGTACTATTTCTAATCCTACTAAATAAAGATAATTTATTTTCTAAATCTGACATTTTTTATACCTCATAATTATTGATCAAGACATTGATTATATTCATCAAGACAATTAATTTCTATACATTGTGCCTGGTCACCCTCAAAACAATTATTATTAGCCATGCAATTCATTAAATCGTTAAAATCATATTGGGCTGCAACTGAAGAGTTATCCACACAACTTTGTTGACAATCCAAATCATCCGCTGCACAATCAGAAGATATACAATTAATCAATTCAGCACAATCATAACCAATACACTTATCTTGAGAACAATAAGAATCACCTTCACACTTATTGTAAACAGCAAGCCAATTATTACAAGAATCTTTCATCCAGACATCATCGTTTTTACAAACAAGGTTTATTTCTGGAACACAATCATTGGTTTCAGAACCACAAACATAATTTCCACCACAATCAGAATTGGAATTACAAGATTCATTTTCAGTACAAAAAGAAGCTAGGTCATCACCATTGTCATCAATCCAACCATTACAATTCATCCCCTCTTGACAATCAGAATCATCATTACAAGAATCGCAGTAACTACCAGTTCCTGAAGAACCGCAAATACCTTCCGCTTCATCCTCGCCATTACTACAATCATCTTTACCATCACAAACCCAACTAGATGAAATACATTTACCATTATCACATTGCCATTCACAAACATCATCTAAATTATCTTGAAAATAAGTGTCTTTATCTGGTTCAGAGGTATCTTTATCCGGGATAGAAGTATCGTTTTGAGAAACAGTATCCAGAGGGGAATAAGTATCTTTTTTTGGATTATAAGTATCTTTTTTATTAACAAAAGTATCTGCAGGAACTTCTTCTGGAGAAACACACTCGCTTTGATAACAAATACGGGTACCTTTACAATCAGAATTACTTTTACAACCTTCTTGTTCTGCCCCGCTAGAACCAGCACAAGAAAATGCCAAGACACTGGCAATAGTTAAAGTAGCTAATTGTGTTGATGTATAACTCCAAGAATTCTTTAATTTTGTTCCTAATTTCTTAAACAAAGACAAATTTTCATTAACAGTTTGATAAGTTAGTTTTTCTAAACTCATTTAATTCCACCCCATGAAATTTATATAACTCAATGATAGTAACGATTATTTATATACTTTTTGGGGATGTAAGATATAAAATGGTAAAAATAAACAAAAAAGCAGCAATTGGACTTTCCATCAATACTTTAGTGGTTGTTATTATTTCATTAGTAATTTTAGGAAGCGGGATTACGATGCTCTACAAATTTATTGGTGGTGCAGAAGATATTAAAGGTCAACTTGATTCAAAAACAAATGAAGAATTAGAAAGATTATTAGTTAATCAAGGTGAAAGAGTAGCTTTGCCATTAAATTCAATAACTATCCCTAAAGACGAAGGTCATGTTTTTGGAATGGGAATTTTAAACATTGCTGAAAAAGCAGATTTTAACATTGTGGTAGGACTTTCAAAATTTATTAATTCTAATGATGAAATTGTTGATATTAAACCCAATGAAGAAACAGAAATATTAGACTGGTTATTATATAATGATGAACCAACAACCATTGCTGAGAATGAACACCATAAAGAATCAATCATGGTTAATGTTCCTAACACCGCAGTTGATGGCAGGTACATCTTTAAAGCACAAGTGTTCATGAATGGCGCCGAATCTTATGGTAACATTCAAAAGTTTTACGTTATTGTAAAATAGAAAGAATTAATTTTTTTATTTCTTATTTTTCTTCGTTTACCCTTAACCTACCAGTTAACTGTGGCCAGAAATAGTCAAGTCCGCCAACCATTTCTACTTTCTGTTTAGTTCCATCGACTGTACAACTTAAATCTTCCATTTCAGAAATCTTTTCTAACAATTCTGTTTCCAGTTCTGGTGGTAATTGAATATGATTAACATAATCACAAATTGGCGTTTCAAAGTTTTCATATTCAGCGATTAAAGTTTGCTGAGTGCCAACATATTCCTGTACTGCCCGGATAGTTTTACCACCTTTTTTCAAGAAATAAACATCTCGAACATTTTGAGCATCAGTAATGAACTTCTTTTCATCAGAAAGTTCACTTTCTCCACCGAATAAATCTTTGAACCAATCAACAACTTTACCAAAGAATGTAGGAGAGATTTGAATTCCTTCTTTACCATAAATGATTGCATTCGGACCAGGAGAGTACCATAAATCTCCTTCTAAATCAGTACCACTTAAATCACAAGCAACAAAACTATCACTGCTATTAGATTGACAAACTTCGTTAAGTTTATCCTGAGCAACATCTAAAGCAATCAAGAACGAATCTTCAGAAGTGATTTCTTTGTTAAGAGTAGTAGCGAAAGCAACTTTAAATTTACCACCTTCTTTATATTTCAAAATACAAACGTTGTTAATACAAGTATTTTCTTTTTCTGGAACTAACCGTTTTCCTTCCGGATCAGAAAGACCAGGGAAACAAGCAAAACCAGTTTCGGGTTCAGCACTACCTAATAAAGTATCACCCACATCCTGAGTTTTCTCTTGCGCATATGGATTCTCTCCAGCAATGTAAACTTCTTTATTTTCTGTATTTAATAACGTATCTTGATAATGTGAACAGTACAAAATATATTCATTAGATTCTGCAACTTCTAAAAGTTTATCAGTTAAAAATTTAGTTCTACTAGTCCAATTACCATTTTCACAATAATGGTCAAGGACATAATTACTATCATTAATACAAGTGGGATAATTACCTTCATAAAAGTCGCTTGCTGAATAATCGTCACTAGCGCCCAAGTATGAACTTAACACAAAACATTGGTTAGGTTGACTACAGAAACCCCAACCTTCCATGTTCCAATCAAACTGCACTGGAAGATATTTCCATTCTCCATCAACACAACGATAATCTCGACCTTCATCGATATGTTCTGCTAAAGATGTTAAACTTTGCATTGGTTCAACGCAAGCATAACCGTTCCAACAAAAATTTTCTGGACAACAAGCCACTGCAGATCTTTCAAGATGGTTAACATTATAATAATAATCTGTAGTACCTAAGTCATCAACTTTTTGTAACATTGGTTGGAACACTTCACCGGGACCTTTAAATTCAATGATCAAGTAAGAAGCATTTTTACTATTAAATTTGGGTAATAATGCCAACTGAGAATTACCATCTTTATCTACTAAAGTTATTTCTGTTGTTGGAGAAGAGTTTGCAGAAAAGTAAAAGTCAACAAATTTATCAACCGCAATCCGTTCAGATTTTAAAGTTTCGCCAGTTTTAATGATAACTTTTTTAGCAGTTTCTGAATCTACTGATTCTGTTCTTTCTTTTTCATCATCTTTAATTGTTCCTTGCGGAGTTATCAATTCCCAATGAGGTAACACATCACCCGCGATACTAAATTCAGCATTAGAGATTACGTTTCTTGCTGGTAAAACTGGCGCAGAATAGTTTCTTTCTGTTGCATCAAAATGTTGTGTTCTCAACTCTAATTGTAAATCATCATAAAAATCAGAAATATTTTCTTCACTAGGATCAGGATTTTGGTAACCAACTTCTTCAATTCCTTCTGCACTCCAGGAATTGATTGTTGTAAACTTTTCTTTACCAGATTCGTGTGTTAATGAAGGTGAACAAAACAAATTTTCTTTAATGGAACAGTAGGGTAAATTTTCATAATTTAATGTATTAGGTAAAAATTTTTCAATATAATCAGCAGCTTGACATCCATAAAAACCACGTTGACCTTCAACAGGTTCAGTATCATTACCAGATTCAGGGTTAAGGTAAACTATTTGTTGAGATATTTTTTTAACTTTAACATTCCCATAATTTTGGAAATTTTTTGGAGATTTTCCAACAGGGATTTCATCTTTCTCAGGATTGTGACCTTTAACAAAATAAAGTTCGTACATCTCTGGATTAATATTTTTTAAACTGTACGGGGGATGACCTGGTAACGGATATAAACATTCATCTTCAGCACAAGAATAATGTAATGTTTCTACATGACCAGATTCAATCACATCAGATTCAATGTTATACTTCTCATTCATACTAGCGACTAAATAAATTATATTTTTCCCTTCATTCAATTCATTAACATCAAACTCTTCTTCTAAGGTCGAACCATAAGCAGAATCAAAAAACATTAAATCTATGGCACCGTTAGACGGGTAAGTAACTTTGAAACTGCCCTCATAATCTCCTCCGGGTTGAAGATAAATTGATTTGTCAATTTCAAAAGTTTCTAAGATTAATGGTGAATCTAATAAACTTAATGATTTTGATTGTGAGTTTCCTTCTTTAACGTCTTCTATCCACATATAAGAACCGTGGAAATTTTCACTAACATAAATTTTATGGGGATCTGGCATCATTTCGCTAAATTCGTCTACGACGATAACATTATCCCATCCGACTGGTTGATTGTTTTGTAAAACGTTATCATAACAATACACTAAGTTGGCACCCACATCAATCTTAATTTCTGGCAATCCAATAACTGTAGGAGCGCCAGAATCTATTCCCGAAGATGACAATTCTGTAAAATCCCCTTTATTAACAGTAGTAGTAGTTGAACTATCGGTGGCAGTATTAACGGAGGCACTTGCTTTTCCTCCGGTAAAGATATTAAACTCACAACGATCAAAAGGAGAATTAACTAACTGCCCCACGCATCCATTAGAAATAAAAAGACTACTATAACCTCCAAAATCAGGACATTGAAATTGTATTTCTCCAACACCAGAACTAAACCCGCTTCGATCATGATCAACAGAATATTGAACTGTTTCTGTTGGATAATTAATAGTAACATTTTTATCTTTATAAGCCACCATAAATTCAACATCCATAATCGTTTCCCCAGAAGCTATTGGTTGAGAATTCCAACACCCCGTGTTAGTTGCACTCGTCCCCGAATAATATTCAAACGGACTATTGCCACAACATGATCTTCCTGTTTCTTTAACAATTTGATCGTCTCCTAACCAAGCATCTTCACCATAATAAGATTTACACATCTTTTCTCCATTAATATTTGAAGAACTATCTCCATCATCAAACGAAGATAACCATGAACTACGTTTAATGTCATCCTCACCCGAACAAACAGGACTTGATTCTCCTGAACGAGTTAAATAAATGTTTTTTATCATTAAATTATTAACCGAAAACTCGGGAGTTAGTTCTAAGTTGGAAACTGCTTTCAAATTGGAAGGAATTGGAACTTTAATGTGCATCCAGCCATCTTCAGTAAAATAAGGGCCGTTAACAATATAACCTAAAATATTTTCTTCATAATAAACTGTATATTCTCCATTAGTGGACTTAGGACCATAAACTTTTAATTTTACATTGGCAGGAAGTTTTAAATCAGTACTATCTCCAGTTAAAACATTTCCGCTATCATCAACAAACTTTAAGAAAAAGTTTAATTCATCATAACCATAAAAATCAAAGTAAGGATGTCTTTCATAAAATGTTTCATAAAACTTATCAAAAGCACCTTTTGCAGAATTTATTTTAATTAGTTGACCAGAAATTATTTTTTCACCTTCATTTGCGTTTTCTTCAGCACTATCTAAATACAAGGCATAAAGACTTTCTCCTGCATTCCTGCCTTTAACATTTTTGTTATAATGTTTATCCTCTCCTTGACCAAAACATTCTGCCCAACTCCAATGACTTCCTTCTTGATAACAATAAAAATGGTTACCAAGTTGAGTATCCACAGAAGGATTATTACCCATAAATAATTCCCCTAAATTATTCTGATTACATTCATGCCATTGCTGAGAATCTGAAAAAACATCATAATGTGGTTGACCTGGTTTTTTAATAGTAAAGATTTCAAATTTAGCATCGCCAATAGGGCTAACCCAACACCAATCCGCGCATGTTCCACCAGGATTAGATGGAGCTTCATCAGCAGCTTCTTCGCCAGAAAGTTCACTTGCACCCCAGGAAGGTAAATCGTTTTCTCTGCCTACCAATTCTTGCTGCTGGTTTAAACATAAATATCCACCAGAACCGTCATCATTTTCAAGACTTTTACCTAAATCTTCTTCTACACCATGAAATCCACAACAATAACCAACTTCATCAACACCAGTTTTTAACCAAGAAAATTGTTGATTAAAAGTATTAGTTTGACCGTCAAGCATTTCACAAGATTCCCGATTATTATCACAACTATCAGAAGTTTCTCCTTCTAACTCATCTACGGGTTCACCATAACCTTCAGAACCGCCACAATCGTTATTTATTTTATCACCACAAACTTCTGGCGCGCCAGGATTAATGCAAACCGCGCACTTTGCGTGTTTAGGATATACACAACTTTGTCCCTCTTCAAAATCTGGACATTTATCTGAAGCTTGTAAATCTGGATCAAAAGGATTGTCCGCGCAATCGCCCGCTTTAACCGTATAACCATCATGATCCATGTCGACATCAATCTCTTCCCAAGCCGGAATATCATCAAATCCTCCTGAAACAACTTTATCATGAGTGGTACAATTATAAACAATATCCTTACCGGTGTCAGGATCTTTTGACCACATTAAAGTCCCTTGACCGTCAGGTGCATCTTCTTCTAAACTGCAACCGTACCAATTATTATCGGAAGAACAGATGTAAGTTTTTTCATCATGACTTTTGAAGTCTTTACACTTTATTCTGTCAGAATTACCATCATTATTGCCGGTTTGAGATTTTTGGCTAAAACTACTTGCACTAAACATATTCTCTTGACAAAAAGGATACATTAAAGTTCCAATCGACAAATAACCTTTAATACACTCATCAGTATATTTATCCTTTTCACACCATTTAGCACGACAACCAATACCTTCAGGGTCATCTATTAAACTAATTTCTTTTGACACCCCACTTATTGCCTTACAAATGTCATCACAGGCTCCACCATCATCATCAGAAGAACCTAAATTCATATAATTCCCTACACGTTCATTAATCATAATTTCTGCTAAACCGAAAAGAGAGAAGACTAAAAGAAATACAACTAAAGCTACTAAAATTACCCCTCTTTTTTTATTTATCATCTCTTATATAAGTACAATTACTTTTTTATTTATAAATATTACTAATAAGAGAAACTTTAAAAAAGCTAAATTAAAATTTTTTTAATAACAAATCCCGCCTGACTTTTACTTAATTTGTCTAACACTTTCCCATCTTTATCAATTATTTGCGAAATTCCAGTGTTAGCAGACCTTACTAAAGGTAAACTATTTTCAGTTGCCCGATGTTTTGAATATAAACTGGCTTGCCAAATTCCACCCCTAACTTCATGGTTATTAACAAGCGCAACTAATAAATCTGCATCCGCATTTTTCATTTCCCTAGCAGTTAAATCATAAAACTCTTCATAACAAATTATTGTTCCAACTTTAATTTCTTTTTCAGCAATGTAAAAACTAAAAGTTTCTGTTTTATGTTCAGGAATAACATTACCGGTAAAAAATCCAGGAAATCCAGAAGCGTAATAGCCAAGATATTTCCCTTCAGAATTAATGTACAAAGCAGCATCAAGATACTTTTCTTCAAACCGATCAATTGGAGTACCAATAATCAAATTAACTTGATTATCTTTAGCAAACTGTTTTATCGTTTCAAAAGCAGGTTTACGAAATACCATGATATCTATCGGTAAAGCAAACTCTGGCCAAACCACTATCTTTGCTCCTTGTTCCACTGCTTGTTTAGTTAAATTTAAATCTGTTTCTAAAACAATGCCTTCGGCATTTTCACGTCGCCAGTTCCAACCTTGATCAAAATTAGGTTGAATCGCTGCTACGGTGATTTCCGTTTGACTCTCAAACCCTTTATTAACAAACAAACTGTTTGAATTTAAAAGAAAGAAAATGAAAAATAAAATTATAATTAATGAAATTAACTGTTTCTTTTTTTGCTGATGTTTTCTTTCAAAGTAAACTTTTTTGATAATAAGAGTTAAAACAGAATTAAACAACATTACTAAAACTGTAATTCCAAACAAGCCAGTTGTTGCAGATAACCAAGCAGCATTGAAAACAAACAGCCCGTATTCAAAGAAATAACTACCCCCAATTCCAAAAACTGGGAAAAGCAATAGTAACAAACCCCAAAGTACGGGAGCAAGAAAAGATAGCCCAAAATTACTAATAACTTTAATTGTTGAATTTTTAACTTTCTTATCCAACTTCATTATCCAACTGTAAACATAACTAAAGATCAAAGAAAATATTACAAAAAAAGCCACAAATAAAGCCATCCCTAAAAAGAATAAATGAACTTTATAATCAAAAATCCATCTAAATCCTGAAAGTAAAGTTATTAAAGAAAAAAAAGCACCATGCAAAATTATTTTTTTCTTATCTTTATAAAAAAGAAGAATGTTCAAAAAGAAAGGCACAAAGACAATCCAAACTAAAATTGCCATTCCGTTTAACAGAAAAATGTTTATTATCGGCGAAATTAACATTAACAAATAAAACAAACTCTTTTTTTTCATGATTATAAACTTAAATTAAGAAAACTATTTTAATCTTTCTTATTGTAAATACCACTCGTTAAGTAAAACAAAGTTATTTATACCTATTTTCTTTAACCGGAAATAATGGCTAAGAAAAAAGAAGTAAAAAGTTTATTTGAATTAAGCTGGTCGATTGTAAAGAATAATAAAATTCTTTTTTATCCTAACTTGGCAGCTTTAGCCATAAATATAATTCTCTTCATAACATTTATTTACCTTTCTGGTTTAAGTAAAATGTTTTTGAACAATGATTTTGACATATTTAGTACCACTTTATTTTCATGGAAAACAAGTTTATACTTTTTTGCTTACATTTTAATTACGATATTAATAGATAATTTCTTCCTAACCATGAAATATGGGTTAATTAAAAATATTGTCTTGAAAGGAAAAACCTCCATAAAACAAGGTTATAAGTTTGCTAAAAAGTATTATTTTACCACTTTAAAAATTCACGTTTTATCTTACTTAATAACTCTAGTTCCGTTAATTTTACTAGCAATTTTACTCTTAATTCTTTTACCCAACAGTGTTTTAATAGCAATTACTATTTTCGTGCCCCTTATGTTAGCTTATTTCGTTTATATTGGGATAAGACTATTATTCGTTTATCCAGTGATGACTTTTGAAAAGAAAGGTGCTTACAATTCATTAAAAGAAGATTTTCATTTTGTAAAAACTCATTTAAATCACACTTTCATTACTTGGTTAGTGATAATTGGCATTACTATTTTAATGGCCATAGTTAGAGCAAACTTAGAATATGTAACTGATGTACTCTACGGCCAACTATTCTTATTAGGATTAATTGGAGCAGTAATTATAATCGGCTTGGAGATAATAGTTTCTGTCTGGGAACACGTTTATATCTTTAAAAGTTATTTAGAAGGGAAGAAGAAAAAGAAGAAGAAGAAGAAGAAGAAGAAGAAGAAGAAGTAATTATTCTAACTTTGCTTTCTTAATAATCATTCTCGCTACATATTCGCCGTCTTCCTGAATTTCAAAATCTTCAATAACCAATTTCTTCCTAAACAATGGACAATTAAGAACAAGAGATTCAAACTCTCCACCTTCGCCAGCAACATTACTGCCAATCTTTTCTTTTAATTTGTTAAGTTTTTCCAAATCATCAACAGTAATAACTTTGTTTAACCAAGATTTATTTAAACCATCTGCAGCAATAGCAGTAAAAATAAATTCAAACTTCTGATCAACTAATTCTTGCATTTCTTCTTCTTGATTTTTATGCCATAATGGATTGACACATTTCAATCCTAATTTCTGACAAATTTTTTCAATCCTACTACTTTGATATTCAGAAAATAAAGCTCCGGTAATAACTCCATCGAATTCAAACTTTTCCCGAGCTGCTTTAATTGCTAACTCAAGATCTTCTAATTCTTTTTCTTTCTCCCCTTCTGTACTAGCAATAATGTGGGGCATTTCCATCGCTTCTGCTTGCAATTCAGTAAGTTCTATTGCCGGAGTGTGGAACATATAAGAATTCAGGTTCTCTGATTGAATAGTAATTAAACAAGAGATTTCATGACCTGCTTTTTGAGCTAAATAAATAGCATAAACCGAGTCCTTTCCTCCGGTAAATAAAGCTGCTAATTTCATAATGTTGTTTTAAGAGCAAGATTTTATAAATTTATAGGAAAATAAGAATAAAATGGAAGAACTCTGGATACAAAACAATGAACTAATCCCTAAAGATAATTGGGTTGAAGTAATTGATAATCTGAAATCTCAAGAAGTAATTAGAAACAAAGAAGAAGCAAAAACAATTCTTAGGGAAAAATTAATCCAAGCAATAAAATCAAGATTACCAGAAGAAAAGTTTGGAGTTTTTTTCTCAGGAGGAGTAGATAGTTCTTTCATCGCCGCTATTGGTAAAAAAGAACAAGCTAACTTTACTTGTTACGCCGTGGGATTTCAAGATGAGGAAACTAAAGAACCGGAAGATATTATTGAAGCACAAAAAGTTGCTCAGAAATTAAATCTAAACTTAAAATATAAAATTTATAATTTAGAAGAAACTGAAAAAATTATCAAAAAAACAGTCCAAATATTAAAAACAGTTAACAAAACCGATGTAGTTAATATTGGAGTTGGAGCAGTAATTTTAGCAGCAACCGAATTAGGTAAAGAAGACAATATCAATTATTTCCTCAGTGGTTTAGGGAGTGAAGAAATCTTTGCGGGTTATGAACGGCATGATCAAGCAGAAGATATTCAGGAAGAATGTTGGTCAGGATTAAAACTAATGCATAGCAGAGATTTAATTAGAGATTTTACATTAGCCAAAGAACTAAACATCGAAATTAAAACGCCTTTCTTAGACAAGAATTTAATTGAATACGCAATGAAACTTCCCGCGGATTGGAAAATAATTCAAGAAAAGAAAAAAGTTATTCTTAGAGAAGTTGCCGAAGAATTTCTTGAAGAATTCGCTTGGCGAAAAAAGAAAGCCGCTCAATACGGCAGTTGTTTTGATAAAGCAATTTCCAAATTAGCAAAAAAGAACGGGTTTAAGTTGAAGAAAGATTGGATAGATAGTTTATAATCAATTCAAATGTAATTCTAAAATGTCTTCATCTAGAAGTTTATGTTTCAAGCTTACTTTCTGTGCTGGATGTTTAGCTGATTTTCCCCATACTCTAGCAAACTTAAACTTTTTAATAAAATCTTTATGGGTTTTTGAACACACATCCCTTATTGTAGCTCCACGATAAATGATCATTGGTTCATTCATGTCTGCTTCTTTACGTGGTTCTTTCATATAAATTCTAATAAAATCTAACTTTTGAAAAATCAGTTCCCTTAACTGATCGATGTTCAATCCATCTTCAGCAGAAACTAAAATGTCTGCATTTAATTCTTTTTTAACTTTACTAACTTTAGAAGCGGAAGCCAAATCAACTTTACTAATACAAGTTAAAGCAGGAACATATTTTTTATTACTTTCAATACAATCAATAAAATCATCAATATCGATGGGACTTCTAATTAACACTTCTGCATTAACCAATTTGAATTCCCGTAAAACTTTTTTCATTGTTTCATCATCAACGTTTAATTTCACAGTTTTTCCAATTTGAATTCCACCTTTTGACTTTTTCTTGATCCACACTTGTGGTTTT